>OIYD01000665.1_pt1 | contig 25981 bp, 20 predicted proteins | sample 1588141 | NCBI WGS metagenome assembly OIYD01 (sample SAMN03283259) | human gut metagenome | biome: human-associated habitat; material: feces | host: Homo sapiens | place: USA | collected 2013
AATAACTCGGAACAGCTATTGAAATTAAAACACATAGTTTCGTCCTCCTTATTTTCTTTGAAATCATGTCTTAGCTAAGTACAAATGAATTGTAACAAGTCTGTAACATTTTCACAATAGGAGTACATTGGAAACATGGGAAATATCTGGTCCTAGGATAAGCCGGGAGGAGTTGGCTCTTTCTCAAGCTTTGCAAACCAGCTATTAACGGCCTTGCTTACCTCGTCACGTTTACGAAAAGGAATCTGCACAATGGAGTGGTCTTCCATAATAAGGTCGTGCTGCAGAATTCCAGTGACATGGTTTAGGTTTACCAGATAGCTGCGGCCAACCGGAAGAAAACAGGCAACAGAGGCAAAGTCCTCGGTAAGCTGTGTTAGGTTTCCGGGAATCGTAAAAGTCTCTGATATAGCGTGCAGCAGGACATTGTGCTGCCCGGTTTCAAAAAAGAGAATATCTGAGTAAGGAAGAGAATATTCCTTCCTACGGACAGAAAAGGTAAATACTTCATTGGATTCCTCTAAAAGAGTATCGCAGCGGCTCATGGCATTGAGAAAATCTGTGTGTGAGTAAGGCTTTTGCAGATAGTAAAGAGCATTTACCTCATAGCTTGCCATGGCATGTTCCGTAGAAGAAGTGGTGAAAATAATGCCACCCGCATAGCCCAGTGAGCGAAGAATACGTGCTGTTTCCACACCGTCCTGGTTATTCATATAGATATCTAAAAACAGCAGAGCCGGATGACGCTTTTCTTCCTTATAATATTGAATCATCTCTTCGCCCGAAGAAAAAAGTAGAATCTCCATATTACAATGATGTTTCGTGGCATATGTATTCAGATGATGTTTCAGCCGTAAGGCATCGCTTTCAGAATCTTCGCATAAGTAAATCAGCATAATTATTCTCCTGTATATAAAAAGTAAAAAACACCGGATACGAAACAAGTATAACATATTGAAAGAAAATAAAAATCATTTTTTATCGACAATCAGGAAGATAAAATCACAATTTGGAAGAATTGGTTGCAAAATTCCCGGCGTTTTCTTAAGATAGAAACTGTGTGAACAAAAGAAATAGAAATAAAAAAAGGAGAGGAAATATGGGAAGAAACCGAAAAAAACGATGTCTGGCATTTTTGATGGCATTGACTATGATGACAGGCTTATTTATGGGAGATGCTGCCGGACTACTGGTAAAGGCAGAGGATACGCCGGCATCCGTTCAAATAGGAAGTACAACATTAGAGACGGGCTGGTATGTGAAGGCGGTGGATTCTCCTTCTATACCGGGACCAGCTGCAAGGTATCGTGGTGTCGATAAAGTAGGGGAAGAACCGGAAAGTGGTGGCTATATTTACTTTGATAAGGATACGGCAACCATGACTGTATACAATGATATGGAGATTGCTACTTCCGGACCGCAACCGGTGACAGTAACGGATGGAAATCTAACAATTTCCGGGGCGGGAAATCTTACTGTTACAGGAACCTATAGTCCGGCATTTAACTTATCTGGAACCAGTGCAGCCGTTCTCACAAGGAATTTTACCGGAAATTTCAAGGTAACAAGTAATAGTAATGTAATAAACGGTGGCAGCAGATTTGAGATAGATACAACCGGTGATATTACACTGGAAACTGCATCAACGTCTTCAGAGCCAATTGCTATGGTCAGTGGAGTGGTTGACTTAAGTGGAAAGAAAGTTACGATAACCGCACCATGTGGTATGATTGCCAGTGGAGTATCCACACTGAACCTGACACAGACAGAAGGAGACCTTGCATTAAGTTCTGCATCTGATTATTATCCAATTTTCAATGCAGAAAATGTTACCCTGAAAAATACCGGTGGAAAGGTAAAACTGGAAAATACCAGCACAGGGGTGTTGACTGACAGTAATCTTACGATTGAAGCTGCAGGAGATATTTCTTTAAAATCAGCGAAGGGAATAACAAGCAAGAGTAATCCACAGGTGAGCTTAACTTCAACCAATGGGGATGTTACAATTGAACAGACCGCAACCCCTGTCATGCAAGATGGTAAGCTGACGATTCAGGCATTGGCAGGAGCAATAAGCATTTCAACCAATGCGACTGTACCGATGTTTCAGGCAGAACTTGATATAAAGGCAAAGAATGATGTAACACTGAAACAGAATGGAACAACAGATTCATCACTTACCTGGGGCGGAGCCGGTGGAAGTATTGAGAGTACTGATGGGGATATTACAATAGAACAGGAAAGCAGCACATATGTGATTTCAACTTTGAATGCAGTCAGCCTGAATGCAGGTGGAACGGTTACGGTAAAGAGAAATACGGAAGGAACAGCATTAGCTTCCATGGTGAACGGGATTCCTGCAACAGGTGTAATCCAGCTTGTAGACGGCACAAAGAAAGGAGCCATCGTAGATGGAACCGTATATGCTGCCAGCGGATGTACGCATCCAAAGCGTATCAATGGAAAATGTGTTGTATGTGATGACCAGGAGCCGGTGGCTGCTATTGTAGATGCCAGCGGAAATGTAACAAATTATAACAGTCTGTCCGATGCATTCCATAATGCCAATGAATACAATACCGTAAAATTATTAGTTGATTATAAGAACAGCAGTGAATCAATTGATTTATCCTCTGTATATAAGGCTGTAAATCTTGATTTAAATGGGAAGAGTTTAACATTAGATGCATTCTATATCATGAATCACTTAAGCATTTCCAATGGAAAGCTGAACCTGAGAATGCTCAATGATGCAAATACTAGTCTTTCTGATAAATGTACATTAGAAAATGTGGAAGCGGATATCCATGAGATAAGTTGGACTGCAAATGGTGGCCTGGAATTAAAGAGCAGTAGACTTCATGTAGGTTCACAGGCATCCCCTTGCTCATTCTTTGTAGAAATGATTACAATAGCACCGGATGACGATTCTGTAATTACAGTAGAAAACATGATAAGTGGTCTGGCAAACTATAAAAATGTACCAGCAATGGAACAGGCATTGGGCAAATTAATTCCTTTCGGATATTCAGTTTTTGTTGATACTGATATTACAGTACTGGATGAATCCGGAAATCGTGCCAAAAATCTGGTACTTCGTAATAAGAAGCTGGCAGAAGCGGACATTACTTTAAGCCCGGCTGCCTTTGTCTATGATGGCACAGGAAAAGAGCCGGCTGTAACCGTAACGTATGATGGAATGACGTTAACGGAAGGAAGGGATTTTATGGTTACTTATGTTGATAATATTGAGGTGGGTGATACAGCTGCAGCAATTATCAGTGGTTCCCGCTTTTTAGACAGTGTAACAAAATACTTCAGCATTACCAAAGCACATCGTGGAGCACCAACAGGACTTACCGCAGTGGCAGAAACCATTGATGGCAAAAATGATGGAAAGATTCGTGGTGTGAATACGGAGATGGAATATAGTATTGATGGAACCACCTATACTGCAATTACAGAAAATGAATTGACCGGACTTGCCGATGGAACTTATCTGGTACGTTATCGGGAAACACGTAATTATTATGCATCTTCTGCAACACAGATTGTAGTAGAAAAAGGACTTCCTTCTTCCGACAGCTTAAACCCGTCAAACCCGGGCGGCGGAAATAATCCGGAAAATACACCAGGTGGAAGCACGCCAAATGAAAATAATAATGGAACGACATTAACCGCCGGAAGTAATGTTGTTACAACATTGCCGGGCGCATCTTCGGTACAGACACCGGCAGCAACAACGTCTGATAGCAGCACACAGGTTAAAACCGGAGACGACAATCAGATATTCCTATATCTTCTTGTACTGATTGCTGCAGCAGGAGTGGCTGCGGGAGCATATGGCAGATTAAATGCAGGACGCCGTATGAAATAAGTGAAAAGGGATATATCGGAAATAGAAAAGTCATGAAATGAAAAATAAAAATGCTGTACTTTCAGAAATGGGAGTGTAGCATTTTTCTGTTGCAAAGAACATAAGGACGCGGTAAAATGTAGCGTAGTCAAAGAAGAGGAGATAGAAGATGCTGACACAGTTTTCAAGAACCGAACTATTGCTTGGAAAAGAAGCAATGGAAAAATTAAAGAATGCAAAGGTTGCAGTATTTGGAATTGGCGGAGTAGGTGGATATGTCTGCGAAGCACTGGTAAGAAGCGGAGTTGGAGCTTTTGATCTGATTGATGATGACAAGGTATGCCTGACGAATCTCAACCGTCAGATTATTGCAACCAGAAAGACCATTGGAAAATATAAAACAGACGTCATGAAAGACCGTATTTTAGAGATTAATCCGGATGCCAGGGTAGAAGTGCATAAATGCTTTTTTCTGCCGGAAAATGCGGATGAATTTCCTTTTGAAGAGTATGATTATATCGTAGATGCAGTAGATACGGTAACAGCGAAGATTTCACTGGTTATGAAGGCACAGGAGATGAATGTGCCGATTATCAGCAGTATGGGAGCCGGAAATAAGTTAGATGCCAGTCAGTTCCGTGTGGCAGATATTTATAAGACAAAGGTATGCCCGCTGGCAAAAGTAATGCGCCGTGAGTTAAAGAAACGTGGCGTAAAGAAGCTTAAGGTGGTTTATTCCGAAGAGCAGCCAACCAGACCAGTTGAAGATATGGCAATCAGCTGTAGAACCAACTGCATCTGTCCGCCGGGAGCAGCCCATAAATGTACGGAGCGGCGTGATATTCCGGGCAGTGTGGCATTTGTGCCATCTGTCGCTGGACTGATTATCGCAGGTGAAGTAGTAAAGGATCTGGCAGCAAAATAGGAAACAGATAAAGAAAACCGGATGTGGAATCACATCCGGTTTTCCGTTTCTATTGATTTCCTTATCAGGAAAATTATTTCTGAGGACCTGCAGAAACAAGAGCTTTACCAGCTTCATTTCCTTCGTATTTAGCAAAGTTCTTGATGAATCTGTCAGCAAGATCTAATGCTTTTGTCTCCCATTCAGAAGCATCTGCATAAGTATCACGAGGATCTAAAATGCCTGAATCAACGCCTGGAAGCTCTGTAGGAACTTCAAAGTTGAAGAATGGAATCTGTTTTGTAGGAGCGGTTAAGATAGCTCCGCTTAAGATAGCATCGATGATACCACGGGTATCTTTGATGGAGATACGTTTTCCGGTTCCGTTCCATCCTGTATTTACGAGGTAAGCCTTAGCTCCGCTCTTTTCCATTTTCTTAACAAGCTCTGCAGCGTATTTTGTAGGATGCAGCTCTAAGAAAGCCTGTCCGAAACATGCTGAGAAAGTAGGTGTAGGCTCTGTGATTCCACGCTCTGTACCAGCAAGTTTTGCTGTAAATCCAGACAGGAAGTAGTACTGAGTCTGCTCTGGAGTTAAGATAGATACTGGAGGCAGTACTCCGAATGCATCTGCGGAAAGGAAGATGACATTCTTAGCTGCTGGAGCAGAAGAGATCGGGCGGACAATGTTCTTAATGTGGTTGATTGGGTAAGATACACGGGTGTTTTCTGTTACGCTCCTATCAGAAAAATCGATTTTTCCGTTAGCATCTAATGTTACGTTCTCAAGAAGAGCGTCACGTCTGATCGCATTGTAGATATCCGGCTCGGAATCTTTGTCAAGGTCGATAACCTTAGCGTAGCATCCACCCTCGAAGTTGAATACGCCGTTGTCATCCCAACCATGCTCGTCATCACCGATTAAGAGACGCTTAGGATCGGTTGAAAGGGTTGTCTTACCTGTTCCGGAAAGTCCGAAGAAGATAGCGGTGTTTTCACCGTTCATATCTGTGTTAGCAGAGCAGTGCATGGAAGCGATGCCCTTTAATGGCAGATAGTAGTTCATCATAGAGAACATACCTTTTTTCATTTCTCCGCCGTACCATGTATTAACGATAACCTGCTCACGACTTGTAATGTTGAACATTACTGCTGTCTCAGAGTTTAATCCTAATTCTTTGTAGTTTTCAACTTTTGCTTTAGAAGCATTGTAAACGATGAAGTCCGGCTCAAAGTTCTTTAATTCTTCTTCAGTAGGCTGGATGAACATATTTGTTACGAAATGTGCCTGCCAAGCTACTTCTACGATGAAACGGATAGCCATACGGGTATCTTTGTTAGCACCACAGAAAGCATCTACTACATAAAGTTTTTTGTTAGAAAGTTCTTTGATAGCGATGTCTTTTACAGCACTCCATGCTTCCTCAGATGCTGGATGGTTGTCGTTCTTGTATTCATCAGATGTCCACCATACAGTGTCTTTGGAGTTCTTGTCCATAACGATGAATTTGTCTTTAGGGGAACGACCTGTATAAATACCAGTCATAACATTGACTGCGCCAAGTTCACTTTCCTGACCTTTTTCATAGCCTTCCAGTTCTGGCTTGGTCTCTTCTGCGAATAATGTTTCGTAGGATGGGTTGTAGACAATTTCTGTTGTTCCAGTAATGCCATACTTGCTTAAATTGATTTCTGCCATTTTGTTTTTTACCTCTTTCCTTTAAATATAGTAATATGATAATCGCCCGCAAAAAGCAGGTTTTTATGATATCTTGACTGAGAAACTATAAATCCTAGTTACGTCATCATAATTATTATACATAAATAAGTCATAAAATCAATAAAAAAACTGCGAAATTTTTATAAAGTGAAGAAAGTTGAAAGATTTTCCCCCTAAAGAATTAGCCTCCTGCTTAAAAATGCTGCCATATAATTCGGCAGAAGTCCGTTGCGGCAGAACCCCAGACAAGCTATAATACAAAGTAAGAGAAAAATATAATCTTACTTTGTATTATAGCTTGTATAGAAAAGGAGCACATGGGCTATGAAGATATTTCACTTATCCGACCTTCACATCGGATTGAAATTAATGAATCATGATTTAAGGGAAGACCAGGAATATATCCTGCATCAGATTGTAGAGCGGGCCAGAGAAGAAAAACCGGATGCCATTTTGATTGCAGGAGATATTTATGATAAAGCAGTGCCGGCGGCAGAGGCAGTAGAGGTATTCGATCATTTTATCAATGAACTGACGGAGATGGTGCCGGAGGCTGTCCTTATGATGATTAGCGGAAACCATGACAGCGCACCAAGAGTGAACTGTTTTCGAAGCATTTTATCAAGACAGCATTTATATATGATAGGAAAGCCGCCTGAGACGAAAGAGGAATACATTGAGAAAGTGACATTGACGGATAAGTATGGAAAAGTGAATTTTTATCTTCTGCCATTTGTGAAGCCGTCTATGGTAAAGCAGATTGTGGGAACGGATGAAAATGACAATAATCTTTCTTATGATGCAACTTTGCATAAGCTTCTGGAAAGAGAAAATGTAAATGAAGCAGAGCGGAATGTGCTGGTGAGCCACCAGTTCTATCTGCCGGCAGGAAAAGCGGCGGAGGATGTTGAGCGGATGGATTCCGAAATCCGCACAGTGGGAAATATTGATGAAGTGTCTGCGGATGTGTTGGAGCGGTTTGACTATGCGGCATTGGGACATATTCATAAGCCTATGACCGTGGGAAAAGAGTGTTATCGTTACTGTGGAACACCTCTTGCCTGCTCCGTCAGTGAAGCGGGACAGAAAAAGGGCATTATTATGGTGGAACTGGAAGAAAAGAGCAGGCTTTCCACCAGAGTAATTCCGTTAAAACCACTGCGTCAGGTGCGTATTGTGGAAGGGGAATTAGAAGAAGTATTAAAGCAGCCATCCGATAATTTTGTAACTGTGATTCTTACCGATAAGGTGGATGTCAATGTCTTTGACATGCAGGACCGTCTGCGTCATGCATTTCCCAATTTGCTGGAAATCCGAAGAGAAACGCTGCACAAAGCCAATTATGAAATGGAAAAATTCCGGCATGAGGCAGAACTTGATGCCTTTTCGCTATGCTGTGAGTTTATTGGAGAGATGAACGAGGAAGAGAGAGAAATTCTTAAGGAAGTCATCAATAAAGTAGAGGAGGAGAGTGAGTTATGAGACCATTAACCTTGGAAATGCAGGCATTTGGGTCCTATGGAGACCGGACAAAAATTGATTTTCGAAAACCATCCCAGAATTTATTTCTGATTACCGGAGATACCGGTTCCGGCAAGTCCACTATTTTTGATGCCATAGCCTTTGCGTTATATGGAGAAGCCAGTTCCACAGCTAATAAAAAAAGTGGAACAGAGCTGCAGAGTCAGTTTGCCACAGCAGGCGCAGAGCCTTATGTGGAATTGAAATTCTGTGAAGGAACAGAAGAAAGCGGCGTCTATACAGTTCGCCGTGTACCAAGACATGTCCGCCCATTGAAGCGGGGAAGCGGTGAAAAAGAAGAAAGCGAATCCGTTACTTTAATCATGCCGGATGAAAAGGTTTATTCGCAAAAGGAAACGAATCAGAAAATCATTGATATTATCGGACTGACCAAGGGGCAGTTTATGCAGGTGGCAATGATTGCCCAGGGAGAATTTATGGAACTGCTCCGGGCAAAATCCGATGAGAAAAAAGTGATTTTCCGAAAATTATTCCACACAGAAAAATATGAAAAGATTGCCAATGAATTAGGAGACCGGAAAAGAAAATTAGATGCAGAGATTGCCACAATCCGTACGAAGTTTCATGCCAAAGCTGAGAATGTGGACATACCGGAAGCCTTTGAAGAAGCCGAAGCCCTGTTGGCATTGAAAAAGAAGATGCAGCAGGCGGATGCAAAAGCACCGGAGATGGAACGCTTTTTAGAATTGATGCAGCAATTGTGCCAGTATCTTAAGGAAGAGGGAAAGCAGAAAAAGAAGGAAGCAAAAGAAGCGGAAAAACTGCGGGAGTATTGCAGGAGTGCGTTGCAGGAAGCGGAAAATCTGCAAAAATCCTTTACCCAGATGGAAGAAGCACAGCGGGAGTTAGCACGCCTTTTTGAAGCGGAAGAGGAGATAAAAGAGACTGCCCGGTTAGAGCAGATGATAAAGCTTGCCTATGATGCAAAGCAGCTCTATCAGCAGTATGAAGAAGCGGTAAAGAGACTGGAGGATTTAAAGGCAGAACAGCAGAAATTAGAAGAAAAGCTGCCGGAGATAAAGAAAGCTTTAAAAGAGGCAGAAAAGGAAAGAAACTTAGCAGAGGCGGAAAAGGAAACACAGCAGAAGAATTACAGTATTATAGAAGAAAAAGTAAATCGCACGAAAGCGGCATTGAAAGAAATAAGAAAGGCTGCACAGGAAGTAGAGCAGAGTAAAGATGCTTTGCAGCAGGCGGAAGAGACGGAAAAAGAGACAAAAGAAAAAAGCACTGTCTTAGAGCAGAATATCGTGCAGTGGAAGAAAGAAGCAGAAGCCTTCGAAGAAATTGAAGTAAGGCAGCTACAGATTACCGGAAAGAAAAATGCTCTTGCAGAAATCGAAGATGCCGTAGCAGAGATTACAGAATCAAAGCAGCTTCTTGGTAAAGAAAAGAAACAGGAGGAACATGCAAAAGAGATTTATCGGGAAGCATCCGGACAGTATCAGGCAAAGCAGCAGGAATACGAAGCATATCGTAAGCGATTTTTCGATGCGCAGGCAGGTATTTTAGCAAAGGAATTAAAAGAGGGAGAGCCATGCCCGGTCTGCGGTTCCATGGAACATCCAAAGCCATGCATTGCGGTAGAAATGCAGGAAGAATTAAGCCGGGAAATGTTAGAAGCTTTAGAAAAAACGATTGCAAAGTTACAGCAGAAGCAGGAAGCGGCATCTACAGAAGCCGGTGCATGCCACGTAAGAAGAGAGAACAGGGAGAAAGAGTTGGCAGAAAGAAAGGAAAAGTGCCGGAATAAAATAGAAGACTTTGGAAAGGAAGCAAACCCGGCAGCCGATAATGAAATAGAACCGTGGCTTGTCGCACAAAAGAAAAAGCTTGCAAAAGAAGAAGAAACACTTTCTCAGGAGATAAAAAAGAAGAAGGAATTGTCTCATAAATTAGAAGAGGCAGAAGCAAAAAAGATTGCACTTCAAAAAGAAGAGACAGAAGCAACAGAAAAGAAGCTATTGGCAAAAGAGCAGTTTGACCGTTGTCAGGCAGCTTACACAGAGCGGAACCGCACCCTTGACTATACATCTGAAAAAGAAGCGGATGAAGTCTTGGCAGAAGCACAGCAGAAGAAGGCTTCTGCAGAAAGTGCATATGCAAAGACTGACAAAGAAAAGAGCCGGTTAGAGGAAGAGAAAACCGGTACACAGACAGGCATTGTCCGTTGTGAAGGAGAACTTCCGGAACGGAAAAAGGAAGCAGAAGCCAAGCTGCAAAAATATGATTTATATATAGAAGAAAAAGATATTTCCAAACTGGAATGGCAGACTCTGGTGGAGCAGTATTCGATAGATGCCATGGAAGAGATGCGGCAGAAAAGGGAAGATTATCAGAATCAGAAGACGATGTATCAGAGCCGCTATGAGACAGCGAAAGAAACTGTAGGAGAGAAAGAAAAACCGGACGTAGAGAAGCTTTCAGAGGAACTTAAGGCAGCAGAGGAGCAGAGTAAGCTTGCAGGCAGGGCAGCCAATGAGTGGGAGATTTCTAATCAGAAGGATACGGAAATCTTAGAAGCGGTAGAGGAAATATGGAGCGGGCGGCAGCAGGTATTAGAGCAGCACAACCGTATAACACGGCTTTATACTGTCATTTCCGGAAATGTGTCCGGCAGCCGTATGGATTTGGAGACCTTTGTGCAACGCTATTATCTGGAGCGGATTCTTTATGCAGCAAACCGCCGTTTTGAAGAAATGTCAGCAGGACAGTTTGAACTTAGAATGTTTGATGAGAAGAAGGCTGCAATCGGAAAGAACAAGGGACTTGACCTTATGGTATATTCCAATGTAACCGGAAAAGAGCGGGAAGTCCGTACGCTTTCCGGAGGAGAATCCTTTATGGCGGCGTTATCCATGGCACTGGGCATGGCAGATGAGATTCAGGAAAATTCTGCTGCCATACATCTTGATATGATGTTTATTGATGAAGGCTTTGGTTCCCTGGATGAGCATGCAAGAGAGCAGGCAGTCCGGGTATTAAAAGAGATGGCAGGCGGCTCAAAGCTTATTGGAATCATTTCCCATGTAACAGAATTAAAGCAGGAAATGGAAGACCAGCTTCTTATTACAAAAGATGAAGAAGGAAGCCATGTCCGCTGGCAGTTAAGCTAGCGGATAGGCTCCCTGTTCTAACATTTCCGTCACCATGGAAGCCATAGCGGAAGGATGTTCTTTCATTCCGTTTTGCAGCCATTTTAAGAAAACATTATAGAGCGCACCGGAATAGAAGTAGACTTTATACCGGTGAATATCATTATAAGGCATGTCACCCATATGATTTTCTAATTCCTGATCAAAAAGGTCTAAGTAAATGTATGCAAGACCTGCCTTATATACACTTAAAATAAATTTCTTGTAAGTCTTAAAATACCGGAAAATCAGTAAAATTGCCTCATAGCTGAAAAAGTCATTTTCAAGCTTTTCTGCCCTCTTCCGGTATTCTTCCATAATATCGTCCGTAATTTTAATCAACACTTCTTCCTTGGAATGAAAATTCCGGTAATAGGAAGCTCTTGCTACTCCGGCAGTGGTAATAATATCGGTTACAGATATATCGGAAAATGCTTTGGTGTCCATGAGTTTGGTCAGGGCACGGGCAATCTTTAATTTTACTTGGCGGTTCGCTTCGTATCGTTTGTCTGTTTCTTTCATTATAAATGCTCCTGTTCGTATGTGCTATGGATGTGTGCCGGTGGGTGGGACAGAATATGATATTCGTTTCTTACGATTTGCATTTGATATGTGCATTGGTTCATTACGCCAAAGAGCGTTATTTTTCTTAGCACTGTATTTTTCTTGCTGTCAGGCTGTCCTTTCCGTTGCTTTGACCGGATGCCGGCTCTGTCCGTCTGATGCGGATACCACATTCCGTCTGAAAGAGACGCTAAGAATTCCGTTAAAGTTTCCGTATCTTCCGGCACCCGGCACATATTCGCATCCATGCTTAAGATGTGCCTCGCTGGCACATCCCTGTGCCAGCGTTGCCGGTTGCTGCCGGAATTCTAAGCGTCTCTAACAGACTGCATATATCGTATCCGCATTCAGGCGAACAGAGTCCGGCATACTGTCAAACATTGGAAAGACAGGCTTTATCGGCAAAAGAAAAATGCAGTGCAAGAAAAACCGCTCTTTGACGTTAGAAGCAATGTATGTATCAAATACAAATCGTAATAACAAATATAAAACGACTGTCCCACCCACCGGCACCACATCCGTATCATGATACAAAATGATATAAAATGTCTCACATCAAACCGTTGAAAAAAGGGAAAACTATGCTACAATGCTACTTATGCAGCCACAACAATGTGATATAAATTATCTCACATATAGTGTGGCATAGATACAGACAACAGTCAAGAGATGGAGACGAAAATGAAGATAATTACAGATACAGGATCTGATATATTAGAAATTGAAGCAAAGGCAATGGGCGTGGATCTGGTGCCGATTTCGGCAAACTTTGAAGATGTTATATTTGACCGGAATACAGAAGAGAATTTCAAAGCATTTTATGAGAAACTGCGCAGCGAGGAACAACTTCCGGTATCCAGCCAGCCATCACCGGCAGCATTTTTAGAAAAGTATGAAGCGGCAGAAGAAACAGGGGAAGAAGTGTTGGTGATTCTTATTTCCTCGAAGCTTTCGGGAACTTATAATGGGGCAGTGCTGGCGAAGGAAATGTGCGGATATGAAAAGATATATATCGTGGATTCCCTGCAGGCATCCTTATCCTTGCGGCTTCTGGTGGAGTATGCCGTGAAGTTAAAAGAAGAAGGCAAAAGTGCAGAAGAGATTGCAGGAATCTTGGAAGAAGTAAAGAACCGCACCTATCTTACCGGTGTTCCGTCCACATTATTATATTTGAAAAAGGGCGGACGTATTTCTCCGGTAGTTGCAGCAGTGGGAAATGTAATGGGAATCAAGCCGGTGCTGCTGCTCCGGAATGGAGAGATTGAAGGATATTCCAAAGCCCGCGGCATGAAAGCGGCCAAAAGCGGAATGCAGGCATTTTTGAAAAAAGGAGAAGTGGATTGCTGCATGCCGGTAGAATTTGCTCACAGCAATAACCCGGAAATGGGAGAGGAATTCCGGAAAGAAACCATGGAAGCATTTTCCCTGACAGAAAGCAGCTTACATGAAGTTGGAATGGCAATCGGAACCCATATCGGACCGGATGCACTTCTGATGGCATTTATTTTAAAAGAAAGCATGAAATAAGAATTTTCAGATTTAAGGATTCTTTAATAATTGATTCGTTATAGTAGAACCAGCAAAGGAAATAAAACTTTGCCGGTTCTTTTTTTGCTTTACAGGAAATTGCCTGCAAAGTAAAAAACGCTCTGCGAGGATGCACACTGCGGCACGAAACTTGCAAAGCGTGTTTCGCGTAGTTGAGGTATACTAAGAGAATAGAAAGGAGCAGAAGATGTTTTGGGATATCTTACGCAAAGACTTAAAGCGAAAGAAAACAATTAATATTGTAATTTTGCTGTTTATTATTTTAGCTGCCATGTTTGTGGCAAGCGGGCTGAACAATGTACTGACGGTAGTAAATGGAACCGATTATTATCTTAATCAGGCAGACATTGGAGATTATGTAGTACTGACCCAGCAGGGGGATGGGGGTGTGCCGGAGCTTTTGGATACCTGTCAGTATGTAAAAGACTACCGCATGGATCATATTATGTATGCAACCAAGGGGAATATCAAGGCAGAGGGAAAAGAACTTGATATGGCAAACAAGGCAATGATCATAGAATCCATTTCCGAAAGTGAGATACATTTTTTCACAAAGGATAATAAGGAGCTTACAAAAGTGCCTGAGGGTGAGGTCTATGTCACAGGAAATTTCTTAGATGCAAATGATTTAAGAGAGGGAGATAAACTTACGATTACCCATGGCAAAAACAGTGTGGAGCTTACGATTGCCGGAAAAGCAAAAGATGCGCTGCTGGGTTCTGAATTTATGGGAAATAAAAGATTTATTTTAAATGAAGCGGATTATCAGAAATTTGCATCGGATGAAAGTCTTGCAGAATACCGTGGCGAGATCATTTATATTGACACAGACAATCCATCGGAAATAGCCTCTTTATTAAGCAATGCATCCAACATCCTATTTAACCGGGGACGGGGCATTTTTAAATTGTGTTATGTCATGGATATGATTGTGGCATTTGTGGTGCTGGTTTTAAGTGTATGCCTGATGATAGTATCCTTTGCAGTGTTGAAATTTACGATTACTTTTACGGTGACAGAGGAATACCGGGAAATCGGTGTCATGAAAGCCATCGGAATTACGGACTTTAAGATACGAAGCCTTTATCTTGTAAAATATCTGATGCTGGCTGTTGTGGGAGCAGCAATTGGATTCCTGGCAAGCATCCCATTTGGCAATATGCTTCTGCAGTCTGTAACAGAAAATATGATGTTGGGAAACAGTCATGCCATTACGGTAAATTTCATGGGCGCAGTCATTGTTATTGCAGTTACTATCTGGTTTGCATACCGGTGTACCGGAAAAGTAAAGAAGCTGACACCGGTGGATGCTATTCGAAACGGTCAGTCCGGAGAACGCTTTAAAAAGAAATCCATTTACCGGCTGGGAAAAAGCCGTTTTAACAGTACCTGGTATCTGGCAGTCAATGATATTTTAAGCAGTCCAAGACGGTTCCTTACGATTATATTGTCCTTTTTCCTCTGTTCCGTTTTTATGCTGGGAGTGGTTATTACAACAGATACCATGAAAAGTAAGAATCTGATTACGACATTTGGAAAAGAAAGTGATGTCTACATATCAGATGTATCACAGGCAATGGGGAATATGGCAGGAAAGACCCGGGCTGATTTGGCAAAAGAATTAGATGACCTGGCAGAAGAACTTACGGAAGAAGGCATGCCATCGGAAATGTCTGTTGAGATACAGTATACTATAAAGATAAACTTTCACAGCTTCATATAGGGTTTAACATGGGGGAGTATCAGAATTTTCTGGTGAAAGCAGATACAGAACGTTTGCTGGAAGTATTGCAGAATATCATAGAAAATGCTATAAAATATGGTAGTGGCAAAAAAATTGGTATATCAATTTCAAAAGAAGAAGACTGTGTGCTGATTACCGTGGAAAATACAGGAGAAGTTCTTCCGGCAGAAGAACTTCCGCATCTTTTTGACAGCTTCTATCGTGGCTCCAATGCAGGAAGCCAGGAAGGAAGCGGACTGGGGCTTTATATATGCAGAAAGCTGATGCATAAAATGAACGGGGATGTTTTTCTGAAACAGGAGGAAAATCTTTTTTCGGTAACTGTGGTAGTGGGTATGGCAAATTAGTCAATGAAAAGGGCAGGAAGAAAATGTAATATGATAAAAGCAGTTTTATTTGATATGGACGGAACACTCATTGATACAGAGAAATACTATAGAATCTGCTGGCCTAAGGCAATGGCGCATTTTGGCTATGAAATGAGTGATGAGCAGGCATTGTCCATGCGTTCCTTAGGACAACCCTTTGCACCGGCGCATTTAAAGGAAATGTTTGCAGATGAGAATCTTGACTATCCGGCTATCCGGGCTTACCGGAAGGAATTGATGGAGGAATATCTTGCAAAGAACGGTATTGAGATAAAAAGAGGAGCTGTTGAGTTATTGAATTTCTTAAAAGAAAAGAAAATCCGGCGGGCAGTTGCAACGGCAACCGACATGGAACGGACAGAAAGATATTTAAAGCAGATAGGACTATATCCGTACTTTGATGAAATCATCAGTGCAACCATGGTAGAACACGGAAAGCCGGCACCGGATATCTATACTTTTGCATGTGCACAACTTGGACTTGCTCCGGAAGAATGCCTTGCGGTGGAGGATTCGCCCAATGGGGTTATGAGTGCTTGTCAGGCAGGCTGTCAGGTGGCAATGGTTCCGGATCAGACACAGCCGGATGATGAATTAAAAAAGAAACTTACGATATGTGCAAATACACTGGATGAATTGAAAATTTTATTTTCATAAAATGGGAGAGGTAAGATGAATTTTTTATTTGATACTTCAATTGATGTGAACCGCAGACAGTTTTATGTGCTGGCAATGGGAAGCTGTATCGGAAATCTGGCAGGATTTATTGGAAATGCATTGATTTTCGGATGGAACGGAACAACGATTTTCTGTGGAATCTGTATGTTACTTATGGCCGCAGGAAGTTTCATTGGAATTAAAAAAGGTCAGATACGTTATGCGTCTTATTTGATGATAGCAGTATTAAGCCTTGTGGAATTTCCAACACTATATTATATATATCAGACGGGAACGATTGTATACATGGTACTTGCGATGGTAGCAATTGCGATTTTTATTCCAACCGGAAATGCAATCCGGTTTGCCGGCATAGTAATTGTAGCCGATGTGGCAGCAGTTATTTTAGCCTATATGAGACCGCTGGAAAGTGAAAAATTGTCAAAAGAAGTCGTGCTGCAGAGCACACTTTGTTCCCTGCTTATCGTTTTACTTTGTGTCTTTTTGATTTCTATCCTGCTTCAGATGCAGAGACAGAGGCAGGAAGAAGAAGTAAAGAAGTTGAATGAACAGTTGAAAGATGCCGCAGATAAAGATGCACTGACCGGACTCTATAATCGTCGTTATTTAAATCAGTATCTGGGAGAACTTATTCTGGATGAGAAGGAAGAATTTGATGCGGTACTGATTGATCTTGACTTCTTTAAACATGTGAATGACAATTACGGACATGGGTTTGGAGACATTATTCTGGTGGAATTTGCAAGACTTTTAGCGAAGCATGAAAAGAATATCGAATGCTCTTTCAGCAGCGGAGTACAGCATTATACAGAAGGAATTGCTGTTACGGTATTATATCGCTTAGCGGATGAGAAACTTTATGCGGCAAAGGAGCGGGGAAGAAACCAGGATGTCTTTGATTTAGAATCATAGAAAGATAAAAAAGGGGGAGAGAAATGAAAAGGAACATCAGGAGGATTCGTTTATGAAAGGGAAAAAGTTTTTAGCAATGATATTAAGTGCAGCGTTGGGAATGTCAACGTTTGCGGCTTGCGGAAGAAGAGTCGTGGAGCCGGAGAAAAAGACCACAGAAACAGAGGCTGAGACTGAGACGGAAGAAACGGAAAACTCAGAAGAGGTGACAGAGGAGACAGAAACGGAAAATGTGGATGAAGATGACATTTTTGCACAGCTTGCAGGAGAAAGCTTTATGTTTACCAGCGGAGCCGGTGCATGGGATTCTACATTGATTTTATCCGAGGATGGCTCTTTTGTGGGAAATTATCATGATGCAGATGCAGGAGATAGCGGGGATGGATATCCAAATGGAACCCTTTACTATTGTGATTTCTATGGAAAATTCATCCAGCCGGAAAAGATAAATGATTATACCTATGAGATGCAGTTGGAGAATATTGCAACGAAGGAAACAGAAGGCGACACGGAAATTAAAGGCGGCGTGAAATATATTTACACGGGACCGGCTGGTTTGGAAGAGGTTTATGATTTATATATTTATCTGCCGGGTGCACCGTTAGATGAATTGCCGGAAAGATTCCTGGACTGGGCATCCATTGGTCTTACCGATGAGGATACGACGCTTCCATTCTATGCAATTTTTAATACGCTGACCTTTGATACCTTTTTAGGACCGAGTGGAGATAAGGTTACGGTAAATGATAAAACCACAACTTCCGATGTATCCATAGAGAGTGAATTGCAGAAAATCGAGGAGAAAGCAGCAGCCATGCAGGAAGACCTTTCCAGTGGAGAACTGACACAGCAGGAAATGAATACCCTGTCTCTGCAGTTGTATCAGTTGTGGGATAATGAGCTGAATTCTATCTGGAGCCGTTTAAAAGAGACTTTGGATGAGGACACTATGACGACTCTTACCCAGGAAGAGCGTGACTGGATTAAGACAAAAGACAGTGCAGTAGAGGAAGCCGGCAAAGATGCCGAGGGCGGAAGCCTGCAGCCATTATTGGAAAATGATAAGGCGGCAGAATTAACAAGAAACAGGGTATATGAACTGGCAGAGTATTTGAAATAAAAAGATATTTTAGCGAGGAAAAATGGTTACATTAAATGATTACTTATACTCCGGAGCAACGGTGTTCCGGATATTGAAAAAGTATACGCAGGACCTCCGGGCATCCGCAAAAGTATCAAAAAATGAAGTGGATCTGGTGCACTGCAATTTCCTGATTCAGATTATGGAGCTATTAGAGCACAATGATTTCCTGACAGCGCAGTCCCAGAAAATCCGTGAGTTCTACAAATATATGGCAATGGAATATCCTTATCTTTCCTTTACTTTTAAAGGAAGAATCAAGTCACTGATTCGTGCGGAGGGCAAATTCAACGGCTATATTGTAGAGTACATTTATGATTATTATAAAAAGCATAAAAGCTATCCGGACATTGCAGAATTAAAGGAAAAGCTGAACTGCTTCCGTGATCTGATTGCATACCGGATTGTGATTTCCATGCCACGGTGTCATTTGAAAAATCATGAGAACCGCGAAGAAGAGGAATTAAAGCACCTTTATCAGATTGCAAATGTGCTGCCACAGTTTTTAGAGGAGCGTGGATTTACGGCAGAGCTGACAGGCGGTGTCTTAAGAAGCAGTTCCCCGCTTTTGGATGATGCTGTAAAACCATATTACAGGGATTATATCACCAGCGAAAAGGAGGACGATTACAAATCCTTACATATTACTTTTTATGATAACAGTGCGAGATGTTATGTGGAAATGCAGCTTCGCACAAAGCAGATGGACGATATTGCAGAAATCGGTTCCGCCAATCATATTAATTATGAGAAAAAGCAGGAAGCATCCAGAGCACGCCGGGATACCATCCCGGAGGGAGAATGCATTTATTTTGATGAAGCTTATGAACGGTGCAGGCGTTTGCAGGAACTGGAGCTTTCCGGTGTGGATGTCGACATGTTTACAGCAGTAAGCAACAGCCTGATGAATGACGGCTGCGGCTTATACCGGGGAAGACTGATTCTTCCTTATGAGCATTTGTCGAGATTTCAGAATGATTTGATTGATTAGAAATAGAGCAGAATGGAAGCGTACGAAACGGAGAAGGCAGCTATGGGTGAAAATATGGAAAAGGAACAATGGATGAAAGAGAGTCTCCAGATGCAGAAGGCAAGCTGGATTCAGGATGAAATCACAAAGCGCAGAGAGCGGGAAGATGAGTTGCTGCAGCAGATTTTTATGGAACAGAAAATGTTGCAGGAACTGGACGAAGACATGGACGAAAATATGGCACATGCCAGAGAAGGCCGCAAATACCGTGAGGACATGAAGGAGCGGGTCAATGACCGGGTATATGAAATCCATGACCTGAGTGCAGATAAGCGAGAGGGAATGCGGGAATACAAATATGCATACCGCAGAGGCTACGCCCTTGCCATGTTTTTCTTTTCACTGGCACTGTGCGTCTTTGTAGGCTTTTTACATGGAATTACTTCACAAATCTGTCTGATGCTGATGTTCTTTACCGGCGTGCAGGCTGCCATTTTTGTACATCAGAAGCAGTGTTTCTTTCTCTGGAGACTCATCTGCGATATTTTCTCAGCAGTAGTTTTCCCGGTGATGCTGGTTCTCTTTATCGGTTATGAATTAAAGTACGGCTTCTATGATTTTCTACTTCCAATCTGCCTTATCATAGGACTGGTGCTGCTGGCACTTACCACAGCATCCTATTTCCTCTACGATCCATACCGCAGTGCCCGCCGCAGAGTCGGTGATGCCAAGAGCATGATTCGTTCTATTGAGCGTTCCGCCAAAAAACAGGTCAAGAAGAGCCAGAAGCAGCAGGCGAAAGACGAGCTTCGCCAGAACCGCCTGCAGCAGAAAGAGCAGGATAAAGCCGAGAAGCTTCGCATCAAAGAAGAGCAGCGCCAGGAAAAAGAGCTTAAGAAAGCCGCTCAGCGCGAAGAACAGCAAAAACTCCGTGACGCAAAGAAGCAGGAAGCCTTAGAGAACCGCGAAGAGAAGAAGCTTGCCCTCAAGGACGCTGTGGTAGCCAAGAAAGAGCAGTTCCGGGAGAAGTTCCGGAAGGATGAGGGAGTGGAAGAAACGGAAGAAGAGGAGAAGGAGAAAGCGGAAGAGGGCGTTTTGGCTTCGGATGAAGGCACGGAAGATGCAGAAAATACAGAGCAGGGAGAGACAGTAGTTGTGGACAATGCGGCGCAGGAAGAAGAGGCGTTAGAAGAAGAGGTTGTGCCGGAGGATGCAGTGCAGAAAGAAGAGACGTTAGAAGAGGAAAATGTGCTGGAGGATGCAGTGGCATCGGAAGATACTGCGGATTCGGGGGAAGATGAGGCAGTTTCGAGCGCGGGTGAGGATGAAGAATCCGGGGATAAGGATTCTGAGGAAGAGAAAGTTCAGACAGAAGATAATTAGATAGATGAGGGTTGTAAGATAAGAGCATGGAAGAAATTCTGTGCTCTTTTATGATGGGAATTGTTAGATAAGGATGTAAATATAAAATAGAAATCATAGATAGCATTGTCGAATTGGGGCGTGAAGCAGATTGATAAGGGGGGGGAGATTTTGACGGTTTTTATTAAAAAAGGTTGCAATTTGGAAAAAGGAGTTGCATAATATTTATATAGAATTTGGAGGGAGAGAAAAGTTATGAAAAAGCTAAGTAAATATGATAAAAAGAAATTAGAAGTTCACAAAAGATATGATGCGTAAGGGCATTGGTCGTTTGTGAATTTTTTTTATGGGCTGCCAGCGTATGTTAATCTGATTGAAAAGATATTAATGAAACTAAATGCAGATTAAGAGAATATATAGGTATATAAAATAGATAGGAGGGTTAATAATGAAAAACCAATATATGTTTTTTAAAGAACAACTTTTTGATGGATTTGATTTGAGTGACTATAAAAAGAGGAACATTAATATACCGAATACTGATGTGCATATATATGAATTTGAGTGTATAGATTCAGAAAAAAATTTGGATGATGAAGAAAAGGCAAAAAAATTAGATCAATTGTCAAAACGTATAAGCGATAAATATGCAGATTTATATAAAATAGTAAGTAGCGAAAGTTCACAGTATTTTTGTGAAAAAATTTATCCATTAATTGTAAAGATTGAAACAAAACTACGATATGCGTTATATGTATCAAGAGCATTGTTTGAGGATGGAAATGTAGATAAGAATTCATTTAAAATTGGCCAAAAAATAAAGAAGGAAATGGAGGAGACTGATTTTGGTGAAATATATGAGGCTGTATTTACTGATAGTGATTTGCAAGGAAAAGTAAAAGAGATTAATGGGCAAAAACTTACAAAGGCAGATTTAATAAAAAAAGTAGAATCTGTAGAGGAGAATACTTTGTGGGACCAAATTGTAGGAGCAAATTATAATTATATAGTAGAGCATTTTCTTGAAATAAAAAATTACAGAAATGACGTAATGCATAATCATCTATTAACTTATAAACAGTATATTCGTGAACAGAAAGTTTTGAATAGTGCTATTGAAGAGTTTGATAAAGTTATAAATGATAAATTGTTGACAAATCATAGTAGTTATTCAAATAAAACGAATATAATGGATGTGTTAGGTGGAATGTTAGTTTTAGTAGGAACAGCAGCAGTTGCAATAAATAAATTTATGTATTCTGAAAAAGGGAAAAGCCTTATTAAAGGGTTAGAAGTAATAGGAACTGCAATTGAAAAAAATACTTTATTATTAGATGATGAAGAAAAAGAAGTGGGTGGAGATTTAGAAAAATAATACATATAGTGGTGAAGAACAAGGATTAACAAAATAGTTGGAAGTATACGCGTTGCTAACGATAATTAGGAATTTCATTATTGCCCAAATTGATAAATTCATGTTTTCATGCTATGCTTCTGCTATATCTGTTGGCAAAATAATGGAAAAATGATATGAAAGTCAGTTATAAAAAAGCATTCCAATTACTGATAGAAAAAATATCAAGAATGTGCAGTTGAAGCAAAATACTGGCGTTGATGATATTCTGGAATTTATTACCAGAGGATAACGGAGGAAAAGAGAATGGTTGATACCAAAAAGGAACAGGAACGTGATGAACTGCACCGTGCAATATGGGCGATTGCAGATGAACTGCGTGGAGCAGTCGATGGTTGGGACTTCAAAAATTATGTTCTTGGCACGATGTTCTATCGCTATATTTCCGAAAACCTGTGTAATTACATAAACAGCGGTGAGATTGATGCGGGCAATACGGATTTTGATTTTACAAAAATGCCAGATGAGGATGCAGAAGAAGCAAGAGAAGGACTGGTAGAGGAAAAAGGATTTTTTATCCTTCCGAGTGAACTTTTCTGTAATGTCCGTGCCAATGCTGCGAATGATGAAAACTTAAATGAAACACTGGAGCGTGTGTTCCGTCACATTGAGGAATCAGCGAAAGGCAGTGAGGCAGAGAGCGACTTTGCCGGACTGTTCGATGACTATGATGTAAACAGCAATAAACTGGGTTCTACAGTTGCAAAGCGTAATGAAAAACTCGTAAAGCTACTGAATGGTGTAGGTGAAATGAATCTAGGAGATGTGAAAGACCATTCCATTGATGCCTTTGGTGATGCGTATGAGTACCTTATGACTATGTATGCATCAAATGCCGGAAAATCTGGTGGAGAGTTCTTTACGCCAGCAGATGTGTCCGAACTGCTCACACGTCTTGGAACTGTAGGAAAAACAGAAATCAATAAAGTATATGATCCGGCTTGCGGTTCTGGTTCATTGCTTCTGAAGGCTGAGAAAATTCTTGGAAAGGATGCTATCCGTAACGGTTTTTATGGACAGGAGATTAACATTACAACCTACAACCTGTGCCGTATTAATATGTTCCTGCATGATGTGGGATTTGATAAATTTGATATAGCTTGTGAAGATACATTACTTAGTCCACAGCACTGGGATGATGAGCCGTTTGAACTGATCGTGTCTAATCCACCATACTCTATCAAGTGGGCGGGAGACGAGAATCCATTACTCATCAATGACCCTCGTTTTGCTCCGGCTGGAGTTCTGGCACCTAAGAGCAAAGCGGATATGGCGTTTATTATGCACAGTCTGTCATGGCTTGCATCCAATGGAACTGCTGCCATCGTATGCTTTCCGGGAATTATGTACCGTGGTGGTGCAGAGCAAAAAATCCGTAAATATCTAGTAGACAACAACTATGTGGATTGCATTATTCAGTTGCCGAGTAATCTGTTCTTTGGCACTTCGATTGCAACCTGCATCATGGTAATGAAAAAGAATAAGGCAGATAATAGGACACTGTTTATTGATGCCACAAGCGAATGTGTGAAGGTTACAAATAATAATAAATTGACCCCAGAGAATATTGACCGTATCGTAGACGTGTTTGCAAAGAGAGAAGAAGTGAAGCATTTTTCACATTTGGCAAGCTATGAGGAAGTTGCTGGTAATGATTACAATTTATCTGTGTCTACTTACGTTGAAGCAGAAGATACCAGAGAGAAAATTGATATTGTGAAGCTGAATGCGGAGATTAAGGAGATTGTTGTGCGTGAGCAGGTGCTACGTGATGAGATTGATAAGATTATTGCGGAAATCGAAATGGAGTAAATGTTTGTATGGATGAACTTAAAAATTTAAATGAGATTGGTAAAGGGATTGATAAACAGTGGGTGTGGGGAAACAAAGATAGTTATTATAGAAGTTGTGATTATCTTCAAAAAATTAATTATTGTATACAGGATTTAAACAGAGAGTTTCGTAACTTATCAGATAAAACTATGAAAGAGCTAGTGTTTATAATTGTGTTAGTTGATTGGATATGTGAAGCATGTACTGAACTTCCAAAGATTTTAAGGAAGGATATTGTTGATAAAGATAATTACCTTGAGAAGGCAGAAGTTGTAGAATCATTGAAATTTTTTAAGGCATTACGGTCTTTTGTGGTGGCACATCCACTAGGTACAAATAGACATGGAAAATTTGGGCTTGATGGTGATTTTATTTGTGTAGATATTATGAGCAAAACTTCAATGATTACAAAACAACTTTCAAGGGACAGTGATTGGTATCATTTAGATTTTAATGGACTGAGGGAAAGTACAAAGAATCAAAAAGCTGATTACATTTTAAATGTGTATTCGCAAAAGGCTGACGGAATGCATTTTTTTAAATATATAGGAATTGAGTTAGAAGACTTATATCATGTGGCAGAATTGCAAATAAAACAATTATATGACCTTGATTTATATCTTAGTAAATTAAAGAAGAAAGATTTTGAGGTGACGATGTGAGTAAATTAGATAAATTGATTGCGGAGTTTTGCCCAAACGGTGTGGAATATAAAACGATTGATGAAATAGCAGTGGATATATATAGAGGTTGTGGTATTAAAAGGGATCAGGTAACTGAGGAAGGAATACCATGTGTGCGTTATGGAGAAATTTATACAACGTACGGTGTCTGGTTTGAAAAATGCAAGTCTCATACAAAATTGGAGTATGTAAAATCGCCAAAGTATTTTGAACATGGAGATATTTTATTTGCAATAACTGGAGAAAGTGTTGAGGATATTGCAAAGTGTTGTGCATATATAGGAAATGAGAAATGTTTAGCGGGTGGAGATATAGTTGTACTGAAACATAAAGAAGATCCCAAATACATAAGTTATGCTTTATCCACAGTAGATGCACAAAGACAGAAAAGTTCTGGAAAGGTAAAAAGGGGAGTATCCCAAAGTTTGTGTAAACCTCCAAACTGATGTAAGATAAAATTACTCAGTTTGGAGGTTATTTTTATGGCAAGAAGAAAAGACAGCCCACAAAAAGCAGCAATGAGAGAAATGATGCGCGACTATCTGAAAAATAATGATATCAGCATCAAAGATGGCACCGATGTAAACAGCATCATGCGTGACATGATGTCTGTCATTTTGGAAGGTGCTTTGGATGAAGAACTGGATGAAGAATTAGGATATTCCAAGTATGACTATCGAAACAAAGAAACAGACAATAGTAGAAATGGACATTCCAGCAAAACCATGCACACCAGTTATGGAGATATGGATGTGGCAATCCCAAGGGACCGTAATGGGGATTATGAACCTCAGCTGATTAAAAAATATCAAAATACCGTAACTCAGGACATGGAAGAAAAAATACTTTCCATGTATGCCAAGGGAATGACAACTGGAGACATTGAATCCCACATGCGTGAATTATACGATATTGATATTTCTGACAGCACAATCAGCCGGATCACAGACAAAATCCTGCCGATTGTAAAAGAATGGCAGGAACGTCCTCTGGAAGAAGTGTATGCCGTTGTATTTATGGATGCCATCCACTATCATGTCCGCAGCGAAGGACGTATTGTAAAACGTGCGGTTTACATTGCTCTTGGTATCGACATGAATGGAAAAAAAGATGTCCTTGGAATGTATGTTGGAGAAAACGAAAGTGCAAAGTTCTGGCTTTCTATCATGAATGGATTAAAAAACAGAGGTGTTGAGGATATCCTGATTGCATGCGTTGATGGTTTAAATGGATTCCCACAGGCAATCGAGGCTGTTTATCCCAAAACAGAGATTCAGCAATGCATCATCCATCAGATCCGTAATTCAACAAAGTTTGTTTCATACAAAGACATCAAAAAACTGATGGCTGATCTGAAGCTTGTATATGCAGCTCTGACGGAAGAAACCGCTTTAAATGAGTTAGAATTGTTCAAGGATAAATAGGATTCCAAGTACCCGAAAATCTATAAATCCTGGCAAGATAACTGGGCAACTTTGTCCACATATTTCAAATATCCGGAGGCAGTAAGACGGCTGATTTATACCACAAATGCCATTGAAGGATTCAACCGCCAGCTTCGGAAAGTGACCAAAAGCAAGACGGTTTTTCCGTCGGATGACAGCCTTT
>OIYD01000687.1_pt1 | contig 25229 bp, 26 predicted proteins | sample 1588141 | NCBI WGS metagenome assembly OIYD01 (sample SAMN03283259) | human gut metagenome | biome: human-associated habitat; material: feces | host: Homo sapiens | place: USA | collected 2013
AGCACGCGGCTGTTAACCGCGGTGTCGTTGGTTCGAGTCCAACTGGGGGAGCCAAGTATTGCCGCCACTCGGCGTGGCGGCAATACTTCTCTTGAAGGAAATGCCGATACGGGCCTTTAGCTCAGTTGGTTAGAGCAGCTGGCTCATAACCGGCCGGTCCCGGGTTCGAATCCCTGAAGGCCCACCAGAATGGTTGATCGCCTGACGGGAGTGCCGCAAGCGAGATAGGGGTATAGCTCAGCTGGTAGAGCAGCGGTCTCCAAAACCGCGTGCCGAGGGTTCGAATCCTTCTGCCCCTGCCATTGATTCTTCCAAAAAACCCTGAGAAATCAGGGTTTTTTGTTATTTTTTCGAGGGAATGATTTTCGAAAGACCGCGGGTGATGCTCAAATGATGCCCTGAATGTGGTATCTGGCGTCATCCGTTTTTACTGTTTCCGTCTGCTGCAGCATCATTTTAGCATCAAAATTTTTGCTCCCCTGGCCGGCTTCGAACTGACCAGGGGAGCGATTTTTGTGGTTTGGTAATGTGCCTCAGAGCTCGAACCCGGCGGTAATCCCGGCCAGCCGGGCCGTGTCCTTTTTCACGTAGTAGAGCTCTGTGATCTCCGAGGTGGAGTGGCCGAGGAGGTCGGCCACCTGCCGGGGAGAGAGGGAGCGGATGGTTCCATCCGGCTGTTTGGCTCCGTTGACCAGATTGGTAGCGAAGGTGTGACGGAGGGTATGGAGTCCCCGCTGCTTCAGTCCAGCCGCCTCGAGGATGCGGTAGTACCGCTTCCGGAAATTGACTGGCCGGGTGTAGTCACCGTGCTCATTAGCGATGAGCGGCGTATCCTCTCCGAAGTACCGCTCCGTTCTCAGATCCAAGATGGCCTTTACCGCAGCCTGGTTGAGGGGCACATCCCGCTTGCTGGAGGTGGATAACTCGCTTTTCAAGATCGATGTTACTGTTCAGTAACCCGAGAACTTCCCCTGTGCGAAGTCCGGTGTTCAGCATCAGCGTATAGGCAGCCGCCTGTTGATAGATGCGCGCCTCGTTTCCCCGGGTTCGGAATGCTTCGGCTTTGAACTTTGCGATCTCCTCCGGGGTGAAGATGGTCACAGTCTCGAAGGTTGGCAGATCCTCCTTGCCCTGGCTGGCTATGAAGTTTGACTTCTTGATCATGGGAGCCGCAGCCATTGGATTCTTTTGGATGCACTCCTGCTGGGTCAGGTAGCGGAAGTAGTCGGTGAGGATGTTATAGACCTTCTTTGACCGTGGTGTAGGCGTAGCCCTCATTCATCCAGTGGTTCAATAAGGCTTTGATATCTGCCGAGGTGATATCGCCCACCACCTTGCCGCCGAGGATCGGGTAGATCTGATACTTGGCAGTGCACTCCAGCCGGTCGTAGGTGCCGCGCTCCACAGAGGGAAATTTGAATACCCGGAGCCACTTGCCCATGCTTTCCTCAAACTTTGCCTTGGACTCATCTGAGGCCGTGAGCTGGCGGTCGAAGTCGGCGAGGTAGGCGGTGATCTTCTCCTTGACCTCCTGCTTCGTGGTGCCGCAGAAGGACTTTCGCTTTTTTGCCCCCTGTTCATCCGCGTACCAGACCACGCCATTCCAGCGGCCGTCTGTTCGTTTGAAGATGTTTCCGTTTGTCAGTAGTTTTCGCTGCATATTGGCCCTCCTTTCTCAGCAACACACAATACCACAGAAAAAAGGGAAAGCCAGGGTTTGTAGGCACTCTTATCAGAAAAGTAACAACTTGACCGCTTGGCCGGAAGCCTTATCTTTGTTTTATGCGGCGCAAATTTTGAGCTGCATGGAGGGGAAATCAGGCCCCGGGATTTCCCGGGGCCTGATCCTGTTCAGAGCAGCTTCTGTCCTTCCTCGGGAGCATCTTTCCGCTGCCCACTTCGGCACCGCTCCCTTGCCCATGCCTTGCGGTCCATGCGAGCGGGGAGAGTCGTACTGTCCTGCACCGGCACCTGCTGGTCGCTGCCCTCCAGACGGGCCAGGAGGTGGATGATCTACCCGGTTACAGCAGCACCCGCCACATCAGGACGCTGACCATTGCTGACACGATGCCCGACGCCAGGATCGTCAGCAGGATCTTGCCCTGGAAGCGGGCCGAGGCCTCGTCCCAATTCCGGCGGAACTGGGATTCCAGTTCGGAGAGTTTCCTCATAAACTCGTCTCGCCGCTTCCCATCCTGTTTGTGTTCTTCCCTCATCTCCTGCACCGTCTGACGCAGGTCCCGGCGGATCCCCTGATGGATGCTGTTGATCTGATTCAGCCAGTCCGCCAGCTGCTGGCCTGTGGCCAACTCCTTCAGACTTTCTTTAGTGGCCAGTCTCTCCGTATCCGCCCGGATGGTCTCCTGTAGGGCCAAGGTCCTCCGCAGGACTTCCTCCAGCCGCTCCACCGTCGTCATCAGCATGGTGTAGAGGGTGTTGGGCTGCTGATCTGTCAGCGTAGGCGGCGTCCACTGTTTCAGCCTGTCCAAAGTGGTGTTGCGCTGCGCGTTGTCGGATTCGAAACTCATCTTCCATCTTCGCCTTCCTGAATTTTTCCTCGTGGAGCTTATCGTCCCGGCACCGCATTCCAGCGGGGGTGATGTAGGTGATGCGTTTCCGGCCTTCCTCCCACCGAGCATCGTAGCCCCGGCGCCGCAGCTCGTTCAGGAACTCCTCCCGGCTGCCGGTACGCTCCATGGCCACCTCGATCACCGCAATCAGCTGAAACTTCCAGCTCTGTCCCCGCATGGCACTGCGGTACTCCCCCGGCCGGAGGCTTTTGACCTGTTTCTTCTGGCGATACGACTTCAGGGTGGTCAGTCCATGCTCCTGGCAGATCTGATCGCTGACCAGCCGCATCCGCTCCAAGGTCCGAGGCGTGAAGTGGAGCTTTTCCCCGGTGTCCGGCTTCACGGAGTTCACCACCAGGTGGGAGTGGAGGTGCGCCCGGTCGATATGTGTGGCCACCAGCACTTCGCGGCCGGGGAAGAATTGTTCCGCCAGCTCCTGGGCGATCTGGTGGGCCTCCGCCGGTGTGACGTGCTCCTGGGGCGAGAAGGACTGGACGTAGTGGTAGAACCAGGTGCCGCTGGCCTTGCCGTACAGGTTCTTGGTGGCCAGGAAGCTCTGATAGGCCAGATCCGCCATGCAGTTGACGCCGGTGAGGTAGCGGGTGCCGTCTGTGTCCACAGTTTTCTGCTCCTGGGCCACGTACCGCAGGACACCGCCCATGGCACCTGCGGTCTGCTTCTTCTCACGGATGAAGCTGCACGTCGCCATGGGATACCACCCGCCCTTCCTCTGTCAGGAGTCCGTTGACCGCCTCGTAGACCCTGCCCAGTGTGGCCGTGGCCTCCCGCAGGTCCGCGGACCGGATATGCCCCTGATGGGCCAGCACAGTCAGCTGGTTCAGGTTCCGCCCCCAGGCCCGCAGTTCGCCCAGGAGCGGCTTCAGGTCCTCCACCACAAGGATAGGCGTTTCCAGGGCGGCGTGGAGCAGATATTCCTGCTGGCGTAGTCCCGACTGCCGGACTTTGGCCTCGATCTTCCGCCGCTCCGCCGGCGTCACCCGGAAGGCGATGACCCGGTTTCTTGTTCTGGCCTCCATATCTCTGCCTCCTCTCTCACATAGAAAATCTGGTATGGTGCTGCCGGGAAGCACACCATACCAGAACTTTTTGTGGAAAGCCAGGGGTTACGGGAAGAGTTATCAGAACATTCATAACTGCCGGAGGGGATAGGGGAGAGGGGGATTTGGACGTTTCCGCAAAGGCTGCCCACAGCGGCGAACGAGAGGCGGCAGGGGGGAACGTGCCACCTCGTCCCCATTCGCCCCACATAGCGGCTCACACGGCCAAGCAGGGCAGAATTGATGGAGGGGTCAATGACAGAGAAAAAATGGCTTCTTCTTTGTCAACGGCATATCAAAATCCAGCAGGCTGCAGAGTCTATATCCGGGCAGCGCCCGGTTTCTTCTCTCTGCCCTTCGGCCCTCGGGCCGTCCAAAGTGGCTGTGGGCGTCAGCCCGCAAAAAGCGTTTGGCTGCCAACGGCAAGCCAAACGCTCTGCTTGCCCCACCCGAGGGTGGGTAAAACCTGCTTCCCCCGACCGTGCAAGTACTGACGGTTCCAGTGCTCTCCGCACTGCAGGGGGGCTTTGGGGTTATCCTGCTCACTTTCGCATCCTCAGTCCACCCACTCATTTTGGCTTCCAGGCAGCCCTGGCGTCTGCGGTACAACGTCCTCACGCTGCGTTTGTGGTGCGGGCGGAGAACAACTCCATCCGCATCGTCTTCGCCGCACACGGCGGCTCACAGGCCGTCACGGGCTGGCTTGGGCTACCGCCGTCTGTTGACGTGCCGTGACGTCTAGATGACGGATGTACTTGCGGACGGTACCTGTTCTCTTCTGAGCAGAGGCGCTTGGTGTTTTTTCTTGCTTTTTCGTGGGTTTCTCGTATATACTATTATCCGCAGAAATTAAGATGGAAGAGATGCGTTCCCCTTGAAGAACGTATAGCGTCAGGACAGAAAGGACAGTTTTGTGGAAATTCGTGAGCTGAAATATTTCGTACAAGTTGCAAAGGATGGAAACTACTCCACAGCGGCCCAGAAATTGTATATTTCGCAGCCGGCGTTGAGCAAGGTAATCCATAAACTGGAAGAGGAGATGGGCTTTGAGTTTTTTTACACCTTTCAAAAGCGCCAAAACCTGACGGATTTCGGACAGGCGTTTTACGAAAAAGCTGTGCAGGTAATTAGCGAGTACGACGCTCTTTCGGAGACAGCCAGATTGGAGAAGGACATCTACAAAGGGCAGATTTTCTTGGGTTTTCCGCCGGTGGCCGGGACCTGCTTTTTCTGCGACCTGATTGCCAAGTTTTCCAAGGCATACCCCGGAATCAAGTTGAGCATTGAGGAAAAGGGCTCCAACAAGATCATGAGCTGTGTGGAGGCCGGCACTCTGGACGTGGGGTGTGTGATTGGCCCCGTCCAAGGAGAAACTTTTGACCACATTCCATTCGTCCAGGACACCACCTGCTTAGCCGTCAACGAGCACCACCCTCTAGCGGGACGGGAGAGTGTGGTGCTGGAGGATCTGGAGGACGAGTCCTTTGTGATGCTGGGATCTGAGTTCTCCACCCATCAGGACATCAAGGCGGCCTGCCATCGGGCGGGATTTGAGCCGAAGGTTGTATTGCTGTCCTCTCAGTGGGACTTCGTGGTGCAGATGGTCCGGCGGAATTTCGGTGTGGCGTTTCTGCCGCTCTCCCTTTTCCGCAGGTTCTCTTTCCCGGATATTCGCCTTCTGCGGGTGGAAAACGCCATCAGCGTAGACCGGCTGGAGCTGATTACGAAGCATGACTGTTATGTCTCCCGAAATGTCAACTGCTTCGTCAGTTTCATCATGCAGGAGATGGAGAGGAATCCATTTTTTGGACCGAATACCTGGGATCAGGCACTGGCCCAATAAGCAGAAAAGGTCGACCGTTCCACTGGGACTGGCCGGCCTTTTGTCCTGTTTTTGCCTCAGCGGTTGACGATGTGGATGGCCCGGTGTTGGATGCTGAGGGCCGCCTCCCGCATGGCCTCTGTGACAGTGGGATAAGAGTGGATGGTGGCGATCAGCGTGTCTACGGAGAGACCTGCCTCGATGGACAGCGCCCCTTCCGCGATCAGGTCTGTGGCTCGCGGCCCGATAATGTGCATACCCAGAACTCGGTTGTTCTTGTCCGCCAGGATCTTCACAACGCCCTCTCCCCCGTTGAGGATCAGGGCCTTGCCGTTGCCAGCCATGGGGAACTTGCCCACGGTGTACTCGATGCCTATGGCGGAGGCGGTATGGGCCAGCTGTGAATAGCCCTTGACACAATCGCCCACAGCGTAGACGCCGGGGAGGGAGGTCTCCATCTTGTCGTTGACCAGAATGTTGCCCTTGCTGTGCCCGATCATTCCGGTATCCAAGCCCAGGGAGGCAGTGTTAGGTCCGCGGCCGACAGCCACCAGGACCTTCTCGGCCTCGAAGGCCTGGACCTCACCGTTGGTGCGCGGCAGACCACTTTGGCACCCACGGGGCTTTCCTCTACGGACTCCACCGGGCAGGACAGGCAGAACCGGACGCCCATCTTCTTCATGTGTTTAAGGCCGATGGCAGTCAGGTCCCCATCCAGCGTGGGCAGGAAGTGGCCAGAGCCTCTACCACCGTCACCTTGGTGCCGAAGGCCGCATAGGCACAGGCCGGCTCCAGGCCGATGACACCGCCGCCGATGACCACCATGGTCTCCGGCAGCTTCTCCAGAGAGAGGGCCCCGGTGGAGTCAATGCAGTTGGGGTTCTCCTTGATGCCCGGGATGGGGGGCACTGCGTTGACAGAGCCAGTGGCCAGAATCATCTTGTCGCAGGCGAGGGTCTGCTCTGCGCCGTCGGCCAGGGCGGTGCGCAGCTGCTTGGGGCCGATGAAGGAGGCGGTGCCGCTGATCCGCTGGACACCGTTGGCCTTCACCAGGCTTGCCACGCCGCCGGTGAGCTTCTTGCATACGCCGTTTTTGTTGGCGATGACCTGGGGGAAGTCTACCCGTATGTTGTCCGCCAGGACACCCAAGCTTGCCCCCCGTGTTCGCAGCTCATAGAGCAGCTCGGCGCTGTGGAGCAGACACTTGGTGGGGATGCAGCCCACATTCAAGCAGGTACCGCCGACATATTCGCGTTCAATCAGCGTGACCTCTGCGCCTAACTGGGCGGCGCGGATGGCGGCCACATACCCGCCGGGGCCGCCGCCGACAACGATGATTTTCTCACTCATAGATAGATCCTTTCTCGAAGAGGAATCATTCGTAATATCCCTCGGTAGATTTTTTCAGGGAGCTGAACTGCTCGGGATCGTGACCGAATAGTACGGCAGCCTTGTGGGCGGTGCTGTACTCCCGCAGGTATTCCATGGTGCGGAGGTACCCCTCCCGGTCATTCACGGCACCAGAGAACTGGGCCGGGGGGCCGTAGTGCTTCGCGGAATAGGCGGCGTCTGCCACCAGTAAAAAGCCGCCGGATTTCAGCTTCACATGCAGCCCCAGCATCCCGTAGGAGTGGCCCGGCCCCAGGTTCAGAATGGTGATGCCGTCGCATAGGGGGAGGGTCTCCGTCTCCCGTGGGACGGCCTGCCATTGAATGCCGGCCTTCTCCCAGTTTTCCGCATCGCATTGGACGTGGAACAGGTCCAGCGTATCGGCGGCGTAGTCGCTGAGGACCCACTCCAGTTCTTCCTGCTGGACGTAGACCTTGGCCCGGGGGAAGAAGTGGGCCCCGCCGGCGTGATCCAGGTGAAGATGGGACAGCACCACCACGGAGATATCCGCTGGCTTCAGGCCCAGCTGGGCCAGACGGCGGAGAAGCTGCTGTTCCGGTGCGGCCACATAAGGGTTGGCGCGAAGGGCTTCCGGCCAGGCACCGGCCATGCCCTCTGGATTGCAGCCGGTGTCAAAGAGTATATATCCGATGGGGGAATCCACCAAGAAGGCGTGAATGGGGATAGAAAGGGGCTCGGCACCGCTCTGGGCGGAGTCTGTTACCGGGTTGTCCCCCACCATGATGATCTTGCCGAGATCAAGCACATAGAGTTTCATGAGGCATTCCTTCCTTGTAGAAATTTTGAAAAGTTCCCGAAAACTTTTCTGCAAAGTTTTCGGGAACTTTCCCCCTTTTGAGGGTCATCAGGTGAGGGATTGGGGGGCCTCCATAAGAGTCTTCATATCGTTGATGAAGGAGGCCAGAGGGACTCCGTCCAAGATACGGTGATCGCCGCCGATGACAATCTTCATCATGGTGCGGATAGCCACAGTGTCTTCGCAATCTCTCTCAACCACCACCGGCATCTTCTTGGCAGTGCAGGCAGCCATGATGGCCGACTGGGGCGGCTGCGGCAGGGGTACGGAATCGTAGGAGTTCAGCTTTCCGATGTTAGTGATGCCAAAGGTACCATCAGAGTAGTCATCGGGCATCAGCTTGCCGGCATTGGCCTTGTCGATCAGGGCTTTCATCTCTGCGGAAAGCTGATAGATGTCTTTGTCCTGGGTGTCCTTCAGCACCGGAGCCACCAGACCGTGAGCGGAGGCCGTCATCACGCTGATATTGTAAGAGCTGTAGACATGAATCTTCGTCATATCCTCATTGAAGCTGGAATTCATGATGGGCGTCCGCTGAAGAGCGAGGCTGGCAGCCCGGATGATAAAGTCATTTACCGTCAAGGACGCGCCCTTCTCCGCGTTTATACGCTTGCGGTAGGTCAGCAGGTCTGTTACATCCACATAAATCCCCTGGTAGGTCATGGGGTAGGCACCGCTGATCTCCATCCGCTTACCGATTATCTTCCGCAGCCCCTTGTAGGGGATGATCTCAGATGTCTCAAGCATGGGATCTTCTCCTTCGCCTTCGGCTCAGACCAGGCCGGATATATCCTCACCGGGCTGGCCCAGAATGGCAATAGGGGTGCCGCAGGGATAGTCTTCGTCACACTCCACCAAAATCTTCAGCAGTGTGCCGTCCTCGGGAGCAGGGAACTCCATGGTGGTTTTATCGGTCATCAGCTCGAACAGAGGCTGATTCTTCTCCACGCTCTCGCCTTCCTTAATCAGCCACTCGGTGACCTGTCCCTCTTCCATTGCCTCGCCCATCTTGGGCATCACGATAACTCTTGCCATAATACATACACCTCATTTATCAGAATTTGGTTGGTTGACGTTTTCAGGAGGCAGTCTCTGCCCCGACAATCTCCTTCACCCGGTCCGCGATCTTCTGGGGAGACAGCATGACCCAGTCCTCCATCACCGGCCCGGCGGGGATGATGGTCTCCGGCAGGGTACAGCGCTGGACAGGCATCTTCAGCTCAGAGAAACACTTCTCTGTCACCTGGAAGGCAATTTCGCCGCTAATGCCATAGGTTTCTGTATACTCATCCACTACCAGCAGCTTACCGGTGCGCTTAACAGACTCGATCACCGGGTCCAGATCCAGGGGCCGCAGGCTCCGCAGATCGATCAGCTGGATGTGAATGCCGCTCTCTTCCAGCAGGGGGATGGCCTTAGTAGCCTTCAGGGCGGCGGTGCCGAAGGAAACCACGGTCAGGTCATTGCCCTCGCAGACCACCTTGCTTTTGCCGATGGGCACCAGGAAGTCCGGGTCTATAGGCACCTCTTCTTTCATTCGATAGGCGGCAGTCTCCTCCAGGAACAGCACCGGATCGTTGTCCCGGATGGCGGACTTGAGCAGGCCCTTAGCGTCGGTGGCGGTAGAGGCACAGACCACCTTTAGCCCGGGGAAGCCGGCGAACAGGTGGTGGAGGGAGTAGCTGTGGTGGGGGCCACTATGGGTGCCGCCTATGGCTGTCCGGACCACGGCAGGCATCTTCTGGATCTGGCCGCCGGACATATAGCGGTACTTGGCCAGGTGGTTGATAATCGGATCCACGCAGACCATACTGAAGTCCATCTTCATGATGTCGATAATGGGCCGCCAGCCAGTCATGGCCGCGCCGATGCCGAAGCCCACAATAGCGTTCTCTGCCAGGGGGGCATCAATGACCCGGTCGGGTCCATACTTGTGGTACAGGTCGCCGGTCACGCCGTAAGCTCCGCCCAAGATGCCAATATCCTGGCCCATCATGATGACCTTCTCATCCCGGGCGAACTCCTCATCCAGAGCAAGTCGGACAGCTTGCATATATGTCATATTTTTCGTTTCCATCTTCTCTGCTCCTCCCGACCTCAGCATTCTGCATAAATATGTTGCATGGCGATCTCCGGTTCGGAGTAGGGGGCGGCCTCAGCGTAGGCCCAAGCCTCGTCCAGTTCCCTTTCCACCCCGGCATTGATGGCCGCCAACCGCTCATCGCTCACCTGGTACTGCTCTTTTAACTTGGCTGTCTGCAGCTTGATGGGGTCCCGCTTCATCCACATGGCCTGCTCGTCCGGGTCCTTGTACTTGGTGCCGGCCTCGTTGGGCGCGTGGCCCATCTGCCGCCAGGTCTTTATCTCCAGGATCATGGGGCCATTGCCGGCACGAACGTAGTCAACGGCGGACTTGGTGGCGTTATACACCGCCTCCGCATCATTGCCGTTCTCCACAGTTACACCGGGGATACCGAAACCGGCGGCCCGGGTGCTAAGACTCTGGAGGCCGGTCATCTTCCGGAAGTCCTCAGAGATGGCAAAAAAGTTGTTCTGAATGATCATCAGTAGCGGCAGTTTGAAGGCAGTTGCCATATTCATAGCCTCGTAGAAGGGGCCTTCGCAGGTGCAGCCATCGCCGGAGTAGGCCACGGCGATGTTTCCCTTCCCCTCATGCTTGAAGTTGTAAGCAAAGCCCAGGGGCACGGTGAAGCAGGGACCCAGCGTGCCGCCGAGAACATAGAGGTTTTTGGACACATCCATAAAGTGGGCCTCGCCGGCTTTGCCCTTGCACACGCCTGTGGCCTTCAGCAATGTCTCCGAAAGCAGGCTCTTCAGATCACACCCCCGCATCAGCTGGTGGGCGTGGGACCGGTGGTGGGGACAGACGATGTCCTCTGGCCGGAATGCTTTCATCGTTCCCGTACCGACCGCCTCTTCGCCAATCCCAAGATGGGTCATGCCCAGAAGCTTTCCGGAGGTGTAGGCATCCCACAGCCGCTCATCGAAGCGGCGGCTCTTATACATATTCTCATAAAACTCCAGTTGCAGAGAAAGAGCTGAACTTACCATCAAAAAGTTCCTTCCTTTCGTTGGTGAATATTTTCCACCAGGATGCCGCCTGCTAAGCAGGGCACCGCGGAAAGCCCATCTCTCCTTGTCAACGGGCGCACAAAAAGAACGGTCTCGGCCTGATGGTTATTTTATCATATGCGCACTTTGCTGTTTTTTCAAATACACAGCATTCATAGGGAACTATTCCTCGAAATTATACTGCCGCCTCAAGTGAAAAAGAAACTTCTATAACCAGCAGGAATGACTGGGGCAAAAAGAGAGGTATTATACATTTCACATTCCTTCGAGATATACTAGAACCATTAAGGTCAATGCGCAGTAATCGGAAGTGTGCATTTGAGAAAGGACTGCAATTGTATGGAGAAAGCAATACCAGAAGTCGTGTTTCAAGTGGGCATGGTGGTCAGAGATGCTGAGGCCAAGGTGGAGGCGCTGAAAAAGTACTTTGATTTTGACGAGAGCAGTATTGTGGTCAAGTCTACCAAGGACATGGCCGATCAGGGGATCTTCACCGATAACCAGGTTTTAGAGAAGACCGCAGAGTTCTATATCAAGACTATTCGCCTCAGCTTTGGCGGCATTGATTTCGAGTATATCCAGCCCTTGAACCAGGAGGGCGGAGATCCCTTTTCCGACTGGCTGTTGGAACACGGCGAGGGCATCCACCACATCAACCTCAAATTTTCCAACCGGGAAGTCCTGGTGGAAAATATGAAGCAGCTTGGCGTTCCGGTGCTGCACAGTGCCAAGATGCGGGACAAGGGATATTCCTTCTACGACTTGCGGAAGGAGTTCGGCTTTATTGCGGAAGTGGGCGAAATGGTGGTCGGCCCCATGGCAGACGCCTATTACCAGACCCACGAGAAACCGTGAGGGACAGCAAAATCATCACAACTAGAGATAGGAGAATGAATATGGGACGTTTAACAGGCAGAACCGCCATCATCGCTGGCGGCAGCAAAGGCATCGGTTATGCCATCTCCACCACCTTCGCCCGGGAAGGGGCCGAGGTGGCCGTGGTGGGCAGCAACGCCGAGGCGGCGGAAAAGACCGCTCAAGAGATCCGGGAGGCCAGTGGAAAGGCTATCGCGGTGGCCGCGGACCTGACCAGCGAGGAAGGCCGAGCACAGGTGCTGACCAAGACCCTGGCCGCCTTCGGGAAGGTGGACATTCTCATCAACAACGCCGGCTGGGGCTGTAAGTCCTCCTTCCTGGAAACAGATATGGCTTCCTTCGACCGTTCCATCAACCTGAATCTGAAAGCCACCTACTTCATGGCCCAGCTGGCAGTCAAGCAGATGATCGACCAAGGCTGCGGCGGGCGGGTAATCAATATCTCATCCACAGCCGCCCTCCAAGGAGAGCGGAATTCTACCATTTACTCTGCCACTAAGGCGGGGATTATTTCCTTTACCAGGGCCCTGGCCTTGGAAGTCGGTCCCTACGGTATTACCGCCAACTGTGTACTGCCCGGATTTACCCGCACGAACAATAACGGCCATGTGCCCCCCACTATTGACGAAAGTTTCTTGGCCATCACGCCTACCAAGAGAATTACCGTAGCCCAGGATATTGCCAACGCCTGCTTGTTCCTAGTCTCAGAAGAAGCCAAGCAGATCACTGCCCAGGTTCTGCCGGTGGATGGCGGGTATAGCGGGACCCGGGCCATGCAGGCCGCACAGAACGCCTCCATGCAGAGAGCCTGAAAGGAGCTATCATGAACGGAAAGATCGCTTATTTGGAAGGTGGAAGGATGAAGCTCATGGAACACACCCTTCCGGACCCGGAGCCCGGCGCCATACTGGTCCGGGTGCTCAGCAGCAATATCTGCGGCTCCGACGTAAAGAACTGGAAGGGCGGCAGCTCTGTGGGCGTGGGTGCCAGCAAGAGCTGCCAGGGCCATGAGTTCGTTGGCTGCATCGAGGTCCTGGGTGAGGGCGTCACTGCCGATTACGCCGGCCAGCCGGTAAAGCCCGGTGACCGCATCGTGGCCGCCTACTACATCACCTGCGGCGAGTGCCCCGCCTGCAAAAAGGGCCGCTATGACCAGTGCGAGAACGCCTACATCCATCTGGGACAGTCCCCGGAACAGTTCCCCTTCTTTTCTGGCACCTTCGCCACACACTACTACGTATTCCCCAAGCAGCACTTCTACAAGGTCCCCGACACCCTTCCAGATGACCTCGCCGCCGGCGCCAACTGCCGCTTCTCCCAGATCTACTACGGCCTGGAGCGCCTCCGCCCCGTAGCCGGGGAGACCCTGCTGATCCAGGGCGCCGGCAGCATGGGACTCTACGCCGCCGCCATTGCCGGGGAGAAGGGCATCTCCACCATCGTCATCGACAGCGTGGCCGAGCGGCTGGAGATGGCCAAGCGTTTCGGCGCCGACCATGTGGTCAGCATGGCCGACTTTCCCACCCTGGAGGAGCGGGAGAAGGCCGTCAAGGACCTCACCGGCGGACGCGGCCCTGACATGGCTATCGAGGTCACCGGCGTGGCCGCCGCCGTGGAGGAGGGCCTCCATCACCTGGCGCCCATGGGCCGCTATGTGATTATCGGCACCAACACCTTCGCCGCCCAGGCCACTCTCTCCCCCGGCTACATCACCCGCAAGAGCCTGGAGGTCACCGGCGTGGCCCGCTATCTGCCGGAGTATCTCTACAAATCCCTCCAGTTCTTGGACCAATTCCAGCACAAGTATCCCTTCCGGGAATTTTCCTCCGCCACCCTGGGCCTGGACGCCCTGGAGGAGGGCATGTCCATGGTGGGTGAGAAGAAGGTCATCCATGCCGTGATCGTCCCGGAATTCTGAGCGTAACTGCCCCCGGCAAGGCGCCGGAGAGGCAAATAAGGAGGTTTTTCTTATGTCCCGCATCCAGTTCGGTGTCTGTGAGTTCAGCTTCCCCTGCTGGGGCCCGCTGGCGCTCCAGATGGCCCATGAGGCCGGATTCACCGGTATGCAGCTGGCCGACGCCGGCGGCTCCACCAACGCATACCCTCTAAATAACAAGCGCGTTCAGGAAAGCTATCTGGAAGCCGCCGCCAAGTACGGCATTACCCTCCAGTCTATCCACCTTTATACCCTCGTCCGCCAGAATTTTATCCGCTTCAGCCAGGCTTCCCCCGAGGGCATGGAGTGCATGGAGAGCATCAAGAACGCCATCATCGCCGCCAGTCAGATGGGGATTCCCGTGGTGATGATCGAGGGGATGCGGATGTACGGTGCCGCCCAGTATAAGCACGTCTATCAGATGTACCAGTACGCCGTTAAGGTGGCCGAGGACTACGGCGTCCAGATCGCAATGGAGACCGACATCCGTCTGGAGGACCATTTCAAATTTCTGGACCGGTTCGACGGCAAGCTGAAGCTCTGCTTTGACACCCACAACCCTGTCATGTACGGCACCGGCTATCCTCCCGACATGATCCGCGCCCTGGGCAAGGACCGCATCGACCACTTCCACATGAAGGAGTCCTTGGCCGACGCCGAGGGCTTCATCACCAAAGAGACCGCCCCCATTGTCCCCCTGGGGAAGGGCAGCACCTTCTTCAACGAGGCCGTCCAGGCCATTAAGGACATCGACTATGAGGGCTGGATCATCTCCGAGACTTTCTACAACCGCCGCAACTTCAATGAAAACGGCATGGACTACGTTTCCTCTGCCAGGCAGGACGTGGACACCCTCAAAGCCGCCTTCAGCGATTATTAAGTATGGAAAACCTGGTCCTTACTCCAACAGTTGTGGCTTGAGTTCCGAAAGAGCAGAACCGAAAACTGATTGATTCTGCCCTTTTGGTGATATATAGGAGAAGATACGGCGGCTGGAAGAGAAAGAGAGGTTAGAAATATGGAAATGTTCCGCTTTGGAACATGTGAATTTTGCTTCCCCATATGGGGGCGGTTTGCCATGGAGGCCGCACATGAGGCGGGGTTTCATGGAATCCAGATTACGGATGGAGGGGGATACCTCCAACCCCACCCGCTGAATAACGGTTTCGTGGAGTATGAGAGATTCGGTCTAGATCTGAGGCGAAAGGATTCCTATCCTTTGCTGGATAAATGGGTGCAGGAGGATTATTTGGCGGCTGCACAGGCATCAGACATGGAAATTACTGGTATATATCTCTATTTGTTAAATCATCAAGGGTTTGTAAAGTTCTCTGATCTCACTCCGCAAGGGGAGCAATGCCGGGAGACCATTCACAATGCGGTGAAGGCTGCGGCGCAGATGGGAATTCCCTCTGTGACAGTCCCTGCATTCGGCATGTTTGGTGTGGGACAGCACACCTATGCACTGAAAAAACTTGAATATGCTGTAGAGGTTGGAGAAGAGTATGGCGTACAGATCTACATATCCACAGATATGAGCGCGGACAGGCAGAAAGAGGTTGTGGAACATCTGCATGGAAGAGCAAAACTGGATTTCTGTACCATTGACCCCATCTTCTCCAACAGCGGAGCTGCACCTAAAATGATTCAATCACTGGGCGGGAATTATATTGGCAGATACCGCCTGCGAGATGCATTGGCAGACCGAGAGGGGGTTGTGACCCGGGAGGAAAGCGGCCCTGCGCTGTTGGGGCAAGGTGATGGTTGTGTTCAGGCGTGCTCTGCGTCCATTTTGCAAACGGGGTACAGGGGATGGATCTTCTCGGAGACGCCCTACTATAGTCAGAGACTCCGCCGGAACGGAGAAGACTGCGTCTGTCTTGCTAGGCAGGACAGAACGGCTTTGGAAAACATGTTCGGCGGCAAAGAGCGGGGGGAACAACGTGGGGAGATTTAAATTTGCTGTCTGTGAGTGGAGTTTTCCCTGCTGGGGAGAACTGGCAATCAAAATGGCCTATGAAGCCGGTTTTGATGGTGTGCAGCTGGGAGATGGCGGTGGTTCTATGCACGCCTATCCTCTGCGAGACAGGCGGGTACAGGAGTATTATTTGCAGGCAGGAAGTGACTACCACATTTCCTTTCCTCAGATACATCTATATACATTGGGACATCAATGCTATTACCGCAGCCGCTTGGACACCTTGGAAGGACAGACCTGTCTGGAAAGTATTAAGCAAGGCGTAATTGCGGCGTCAGAAATGGGTGTACCCAGTGTAATCATTGATGGAATGCGCATGAATAACGCTGCTAAACGGCAGCATATTTTCCAGGTTGCACAGTACGCAGTGCGGATAGGCGAGGAATACGGTATTCAAATCGGCATGGAGACAGATATGTCTATGGAGGACCATATTTCCTTCCTGGATGCTCTGGACGGAAAGTTGAAGCTGTGCTTTGATGCCCATAACCCAGTGATGTACGGCACCGGTTATCCGCCGGATATGATTCGGACACTCGGCAAGGACCGCATTGATCATTTCCATGTCAAAGAGTCTCAGGCCAATGAAGATGGTTTTCTGAGCGTGGAAACGCCGATTGTCCTTTTGGGCGAGGGATGCACCTTTTTTAGAGAGTCCGCACAGGCGGTGAAGGATATCGGATATGAGGGCTGGATCGTCTCAGAAAACTTCTATTTCCGTCCGAATATCCTGGCCAAGGGATACGATTATGTCTCAGCGGCCAAAAGAGACGTGGAGACGATCCACGCGATATATGGAACTGACTGACCGGCAAAAAAGTCCCGCACAAAAGCAATCTCACTAGAGTAAACCCATATCCATGCAGGTTTGATTTGCCCTGTTGAAAAGTTCTGGATTGGGTAGAATTGGTGCGAAATCCCCTGTTGAATTTTGCAGGGAATATATGCTTTTTAGGAATATGGCGGGATAACTTTTGGAGATTTGAAATTAACAAGATATTTGATACAATTTAGCTAATCCATTAGGAATGAGAGAAGGTACGCATGTACAAAATAGGAAATTTCAACAGGAGGACGAGACATGAAAAGTATTTTTGCATTGGTCCTGACGCTGGCCATGGCGCTGAGCCTGGCAGCCTGCGGCGGGACGGACCAGCCGGCGGACAACACCGGTGATGAAGCCCCGGCCACGGACAGCGCAGGTACCGGTTCCGAGGTGGAAGAACTGACCATCAACCTGTATAACCCTGTTGCCGGCACTGTGACCGATAACTCCTATACGCTCTTTGCCGAGCGTGTATCTGAACTGTCCGGTGGTAAGATTACCTGCAATATCACTCCTGCAGGCACTCTGGGCGCTGAGCGAGAGGCCACGCAGTTGCTGATGATGGGCGACATCGATATGGGCGTATTTTCCATTGATGGCCTAGAATGGCTGGTTCCCAATGTCGGCATGTATTGGGTGAGTCTGCCCGGCCTGTTGAACTCCTTTGAGGAAGTTGACGAATACTACAACAACGGCTGGATGTTCCAGCGGCACAAAGAGGTCGCTGCAGAGAATAGCATCGACCTGATTTGCCCGGGCGAATTCGGTATTAAAGTCTTCCTGGGCACTGGCGAACCCATCCGCACTATGGAGGACTTCAAGGGCAAGGTTATCCGCATTCCTGACATCGACATGAATCACGACTACATCAGCGCTCTGGGCGCTATGCCTGTCAGCGGCATCGACATGTATACCGGTCTGCAGCAGGGAACGATGGACGCTGTCCATAACAACATCCCCGCCTCTGAACTGTTCAAACTGGACGAGGTCATCGACTGGATGACTCTGACTTGGGATATGTACGGCACCAACTACTGGGTAGCGAACGGTGATTTCACTGCCAGCCTGTCTGATGCCCAGCGCGAGATCATCTACACCGCTGCCGAGGAGGCTGCGCAGTATATCCGCGATGAGTATCGCAAGTCCACTGACGCCTGGGTTCAGAAGTGCCGCGATAACCCCGATATCGAGGTCATTGATATTGATGATGAGATGAAACAGCAGATGCTTGAGGTCAGCTACTCGATCTGGGAGATGTATCGTGATAAGTTTGATCCCGTGGCTATGGAGCGGATTTTTGAAGAGTTCTATCCCGCTTGATCGTTGATATCTCTGAAGGGATGCTGGCAATGAAAATTGCCAGCATCCTTTAGGAAAGGCAGGTTTTACATGAAACCCAAGTTTGATAATAAGTTTCACGAGGTAGTTTACAACTTAAATCAGTTGTTCGGGAAGGTTGAAGAGGTCTTAGCAATTATTACCTTGTGGATTCTGATTGCCGTGTGCGTGGTATTTATCTCTGCCCGTTTTATCTTCCATGTTCCCACCCCCTGGGCGGACGAGTTGGCCCGGTATTTCCTGATTCTGCTGGGCTGGATGGGGGCCGCTTATGCTTCTTCACACAATGATCACCTGAGCATTGATATCATCGGCGGCATTGTAGAAAAGCGTGCCAAGGATCCAGAGAAAATTTTAGCCGTATTAGACCGGATCGCGCAAATCCTCTCCCTGATTTTTTTGATGATTTTCCTGTATTTCTATACGGTGTTTTGTATCAAGATGTACCATTCCGGAACGCCTTCCTCTACTCTGCCCTTTGACATGTGGGTGCCCATCAGCCTGGTTCTGGTAGGCGGTATCTTGGTCCTGCTCCATAGCGTCTGCTACGTGCTGCTTCCAAAGCGGTATTGGCATATTCAGGAGCCGCAGAAAGATGACGGCAATAAGGAGGAACGGGCGTAATGGAAGTTTTGCTGCTATTTTTGATCGTATTTTTGGGAACATCCATTTTATTCCGTATGCCGGTGGGCTTCTCTATCGGCCTGGGCGGTGTGGTGACCTTTCTGGTTTATGGCTTCTCCAACACCGCCATGGCCCAGTCGGCCTTCTATGGGACGAATAACTTCTCCCTGCTGGCCATTCCCTTCTTCCTGTTTGCCGGCGCGGTTATGGAGTACTCCGGCATTTCCAGGAGCATTTTCTCCTTTGTAGATTCCTTTGTGGGCCGGTTCCGGGCCAGTACTGGTACAGTAGCCATTTTTGCCTGTGCCGCGTTCGGTGCCCTGACTGGTTCCACCCAGGCCACGATTGCCTCCATCAGCAAGATTGTTTACCCCGAAATGGACAAGCGGGGATATGAGCCTGCTTATCAGGCAGCTCTAATGGCCTCCGCGGGCTTCCTGGGCGTGCTAATTCCGCCCAGCATGACAGGCATTGTGTATGCTACTGCATCCAATATCAGCATTGCGGATGCGTGGATGTCCACACTGCTGCCTGGTCTGATCATTGCAACCCTATACGCGGTTGTGAACTTCTTCCACAGGCGCAAGGTAGAGCCTAAAACCGCAGAGCCATTTCGTACTGGCGCCTATGTGAAAAACATTGGCGTGAGCACAAAGAACGCCTTCTGGGCTTTGATGATGCCCATCATCATCTTCGGCGGCATCTACGGCGGTATTTTCACCGCCACTGAGGCCGGTGCTATTTCCGCCCTGTATGGCCTGCTCTACTATGTCATCCGCAAGCGGACCAATCCTCTGGCGGTCAGCGGCAGCGTGATGGACATGATGAAGTTCACCATCAGCCTTACCGGTGTAATTATGTTTATCATGACCACGGCCAACATTGCCTGTAAGGCCATTGCCTTCTCCGGCGTGTCCCAGGAGCTGGTGGTATGGATGACTACTCACATCAGTTCCCCCATTGTGTTCATGCTGATTGTGAACGTTATCTTCCTGATTTGCGGTATGTTCATCGACAGTAATGCGGCCATCCTGTTGTTTGTGCCTCTGCTTACCCCGATAGCTGATGCTTACGGCATTGATCAGGTGCAGTTGGCCGGCATCATTTTGGTGAATCTTTGCGTGGGTGCTATCTCTCCGCCGTTCTGCATCAATGTGTTTGTCACCACCAAAATGAAGAACGTCAAGTTTGTGGAAGTTATCCACTATATCTGGCCCTATCTGTTCTGCTGTATTTTCGTGTTGCTGATGATGTGCTTTATCATCCCTGGGCTGTCCACGTGGCTCCCCTCTCTGCTTAACTGATCCATACAGATAGGAAAGCCTCCAGGTCCAATCATATTTGTAAAAATTGAATTTCGACAGGTTGTGCAGGCAGCACAAAAAGAGGCCCAGGATATGGAATCTTAAATTTTAGCCGGAGTGGCACAGCGCAAGCGGCGCCACTCCGGTCTTTAACGTGTATATCTGTATGTGCTGAAACCCCTGATCGCTGTGGAAGCGGGGTTCTTCAGCACTGCTCTTTGTTTTAGTATGTCAAAATTTGGTTGTAACACCCCCTGTTTGGGAAGGCTTTTCTATTGTTTAATTGCCCTGCAAATTTTGAGATGGTTTCCGTTGCAAAAGAGTTGTTATTTTCCAACCGGATGGATGACGAGAGAAGCCGGAAAGGGAGCACCCGACCTCCATTCATAGGAAGCCGGGAGTACCGAAGTCGGTATTTACAGGATGCGGGGGAAAATCAGGGCAAAAAATACTTCAAAAATAGAAAAAGTGGATTGACAAAAGCGATGGCATGGAGTATAGATATCTCTATCGTTTTGCGCGGCAGGTGTATTGCTCGAAAGGATGACAGCATCAATAAAGCATCAGAAATGTAAAGGACGAACTATTGCGAGTCGGCCAGTGTTTGGGACAGCAGGGAAGTTTTATATGGAGTGCAGACTTCCCCAGCCACTCCAAAACCGCGTGCCGAGGGTTCGAATCCTTCTGCCCCTGCCATTGATTATCCCGAAAACCCCGAGAAATCGGGGCTTTTTGTTACTTTTTCGAGGGAATGATTTTCGGAAGACCGCGGGTGATGCTCCAATGATGCCCTGAATGTGGTATCTGGCGTCATCCGTTTTACTGTTTCCGTCTGCTGCAGCATCATTTTAGCATCAAAGTTTTGCGCCCCGACCGGTTGGCTTCCGGTCAGGGGCGCTTTTTGGAGGGGGCTTCAGAGATCGAATCCTGCCGTGATTCCTGCCAGGCGGGAGGTATCCTTTTTCACGTAGTAGAGTTCTGTGATCTCCGAGGTGGAGTGGCCGAGGAGGTCGGCCACCTGCCGGGCAGAGAGGGAGCGGATAGTTCCATCCGGCTGTTTGGCTCTGTTGACCAGATTGGTGGCGAAGGTATGGCGGAGGGTATGGAGTCCCCGCTGTTCCAGTCCAGCCGCCTCCAGAATGCGGTAGTCTCGTTTCCGGAAGTTTACCGGCCGGGTATAACCTCCGTGTTCATCCGAGATGAGAGGGCTGTCCTCTCCGAAGTACCGCTCCGCTCTCAGAACCAGAATAGCATCCACCGCTGCCTGATTGAGGGGCACATCCCGCTTGCTGGAGGCCGTTTTCAGCTTGCCGACCTTTACCTCTCTGCCGCTGGTGGCCTCCACGCCGTCCCGTCTGCTGACCTCTTTTACCCCCTTTTGGAGATGAATCACCCGGTTTTCCAAGTCGATGTCGCTGTTCAGCAGTCCGAGGACTTCCCCTGTGCGGAGTCCGGTGTTCAGCATCAGCCTATAGGCGGCCGTCTGCTGATAGATGCGCGTCCCGTTTCCCCAGGTCCTGACAGATTCCGCCTTGAACTTTGCGATCTCCTCCGGGGTGAAGGTGGTCACCGTTTCAGAGGTCGGCAGGTCCTCCTTGCCTTGGCTGGCCATGAAGTTTGACCTCTTGCTCATGGGAGCCGCGGCCATCGGGTTCTTCGGAATGTATTCTGCTGGATCAGGTAGCGGAAGTAGTCGGTGAGGATGTTGTAGACCTTTTTGACCATGGTGTAGGCGTAGTCCCGGTCCATCCAGTGGCCCAACAAGGCCTTGATATCTACTGATGAGGTGTCTTCAACCACCTTGTTGCCGATAATCGGGTAGATCTGATGCTTGGCGGTACACTCCAGCCGGTCATAGGCACCCCGTTCTAGAGATGGGAATTTGAATACTCGGAGCCATCTGCTTATGCTTTCCTCCGGCTTTGCCTTGGACTCATCTGAGGCTGTGAGCTGCCGGTCGAAGTCAGCGAGGTATTCGGTGATCTTCTCTTTGACCTCCTGCTTTGTGGTCCCGCAGAAAGATTTGCGTTTTTTTGCTCCGTGCTCGTCTGAGTACCAGACCACACCGTTCCAGCGGCCGTCTGTCCGCTTGAAGACATTGCCGCTTGTCAATAATTTCCGCTGCATCTCCAGCCCTCCTTTCTCAGCAACACACAATACGGCAACCGCAGGCGAATAGTCACCCTGAATGGCGAATACCCGCATCCAGCTGTGGGGCGGGAAATCAGAAAAAAGGACCTCCGGGCACTGCCCGGAGGTCCTTTTTTCTGATGGTTACAGCGTCAGAACGCCGGCGGGGAAGGGGTCAGCTCACGGTCGCCAATACACCAGTGTTAATCTGGGACCCGTAAGCGTCCTTCAAAGCAGTTGTCTTAACCTCAACCGTGGCAGTGGCTGTAAAGGTGCCGCCGCCCAGACGGGTTACAGTGAGGGAGGAGCCGTCAGGGGCCCAGGTAACAACTGCGCTAGTGTCATCGGAGCTGCCGTCGGTGGTCACCTTGATGTTGCCAGCAGTGTTGCCGGCCACAACCGGACGGTTGAAGGTCACGGTGATGGACGCGCTGCCTGCTGTATGGCCGCTCGGGGTAGCAGTCAGCTTCGCAACGCCGCTCACCGCCACAGCGCCAGCAGTGCTCAGGTCAACGTTCTTGTCAGCGGTGAAGGTGATCCGCTCGGTCAGGTGGCCTGTGTACAGGGTGACCTCCTTATTCAGGGCGGGGATCTTCACGGTGTAGGCCGCAAAATCGGCAGGAGCAGCGCTGAGGGTCACATCCAGGGCGTACTCGGTGCCGCTCACCAGGGTGCTGGTAGAGGTGGGGACGATCTCAACCTTCACGGTCTTGGTGCCGTCCGTAGCCAGGCTGCCGAGGCCCAGGGTGCTGAGAGCCTTGCCGCTCGTCCAGCCGCCATCGGTATAGGTGTAGCGATCCTTCGCAGCGCTCAGGCCGGAGATCTCCACCACAACCTCAGCAGTCTGGGCAACCGTCAGGGAGGCTGCAGTTACGGAAGCATTCGCAGCACTGGTCGTAGCAGTCTTGACAACGGTATCGCCCTGCTTGATGGTGTAGGAGATGTTGTCGGTAGAGGTGGTCTTCAGCTGGAAGCTGATGGAGCCAGAGCCAGCAGTGGTGCTCACAGCAGCAGTGGGCAGAATGGTGAAGTTTGTAGTATTTTGCGCAATCTCCGTCTTGGTATCCGCATTGACGTAGCGGACGTTCACATGGGTGAAGCTCTCGCTCACAACCTCCAGGGTGATGGCCTCATCGCCGGTCGTGGCAGTGGGCACACTCACATTGGCAACCTTGCTGCCGGAGGCAAAGGTCAGAGTGCCGTTGCCGGCAAACTTGCCGTCAGCAAAGACGTTCACAACCACGGTGGCTGCGGCACTCAGGGGCACGTGAGAGGGCCGCTCATAGGTGCCGAGGATCATGGTGGCGCCGAAGCCGGCCCGGGCGTTGAAGCTCAGGGTGCCAGCCTTGGACACATCGCCGTTGAACTCCTTGTCCTTGGTGAACTGCTGGACAAACAGGTAGGTGATCTGGCCGTCCTCCAGGACGAAGGTGGCAACGTCGGTGTCAGACTTCCGGACGTTCTTGATGTCGCCCTCGGTGATGACGCCGTCATCATCCAGCAGGAAGACCTTCACGCCGGTGTCCACGGTCAGGGTGTACTTGGCAGTGCCGTTGGCGCCGCCCAGGGTGATGGTGTAGTTCTCGTTCAGCTTCTCGGTGCCGGTGACGGTGTCATAGTTCACGTCCGCAGAGAAGGGAGCGGCAGAGTTGACCTGGGTCAGCTCGGTGATCACGCCGTCATCGTACTGGGGAGACACGAAGACCATGTTCTCGTTCACCATGGCGCCGGTGTCGCCGGGAACCAGCAGGGCGTTGGCGGGGTCATACAGCTTATCCAGCGTGGACTGGACCAGGACCTCCTTGATCTCGCCGTCCACCACAGCGTTGTAGCTGTAGTAGTCGTTCTTGGAGATGAAGGTGTGCTTGGACTCGGAGTCCTCTGCCAGGAACACGATGTTCCGGCTGCCGGCAGAGATGTAGTCGGCGTTGGTGGCGTCAATGAAGGCGATGGTCACCATGTTGCCGCTGCGGCAGTACAGGGACACGTCCACATCACCGGTACCGGCCTTTGCGGTGGTATCAGCAGTAATGGTGGGGGCGTTCTTGATGCCGGTGTAGGCGCGGTAGCTGGTGCCGTTCTTCACCACAAACACGGTGGCGCTGTTGGCGAAGTAGGTCGCAGCAGTGCCGTTCACGGTGAGGTTGATCCGGGCGTCGCTGTTGACCATGTCGAAGGAGCTGTCATTCTTGACGTTGAGGGTCTCAACAGCCTTCAGGCGGTAGTCACCGTCCTCCAGGGCCTTGGTCACAACGATCTTGGCGCCGGCATCACCGATCTGCTTCTCGGTGTTGTTGGCGTAAGTGTTGATGACGCCATCCAGGTAGTCCTTGGTGGTGTCCACGGTTTTGGTCTTGCCGTCGTAGGTCACCAGGGCGGCCTTGTCGGTGTTGAACACCACGCTGCCGCTCTGCAGGGCCCGCAGGAAGGCATAGTCAGCGATGTTGTACTCGGTCTCCTCCACATAGATGGCATAGCCATAGTCGTCCAGATAGACCACATACTCGCTGTCCACATCCAGGCGGCCCTCACCGTACTCGGTGCCGTACTTGTTGGAGAACTTATAGGTCTCCTCGCCCAGGCTCACGCTCTTGGTCAGAACCAGCTTGGACAGGGCACCGGTGACGGACTCGGCCTTCACCACGGACTTGATCTCCTCGTCGGCGTTGGAGTAGGTGAAGAGCACGATGTCGTCGCTTTCAAAGCCCTCGGTCTCAAACTCGTCGCTGGGAGAGAACTTGGCGGGCATCCTGCCCTCGTTGGTGGTGTCGCTCAGGGTGATGTAGGCGTCCTTGTTGCCGGACGCGGCCACAACCTTGTTGACCTCAGCCACATAGGTGTTGATGCAGGCGATGGTCACATCGTTGGTGTCCTCGTCCAGATAGGCTTCCACCAGGGTGCCGTTGCCCACGCTGCACTTGTCAGTGCCGGCGAACTTCAGGTCGGCGATCTTGGCGTCATTGCCCTTGGAGACCTTGGCCAGCTCAGAGGCCAGGACGCCGTCCACATAGACCTCGGCCTTCTCGTCCTTATCGGTCATGCCCAGGTCTGCATAGATGGTGCCCAGGGTCACGTTCTCGGTGTAGGAAGCGCCGGCGGTCTTGGGATAGGTGCCGATCTCTACGCCCTTGTTGGCCCAGCGGTTGGAGGGGCGGCCGAAGGAATCCACAACGCTGCGCAGGGTCAGCTTGTCGAAATACTGCTCGGCAAACTGCACAAAGCCGTCGTCGTCGATGTTGCCGTCGTTATTGGTGGCAGTGCCCCAGGCCTTATCCTGGGCCTTGTTGCCGGCGACAGTCACGGTGGCGCCGTTCACGTTGACGGTGGTCTTGGCGTCATACTCCACCATGGTGGCCTGCAGCATGTTGCTGGCGTACAGGGCAGCCTCTTCACGGGTCACGGCCTTGGAGCCCACGAACTCGTCGTTGCCGTCGTCCAGGCCGATACCGGCGGCCTGCTTGATGACGG
>OIYD01000691.1_pt1 | contig 25172 bp, 20 predicted proteins | sample 1588141 | NCBI WGS metagenome assembly OIYD01 (sample SAMN03283259) | human gut metagenome | biome: human-associated habitat; material: feces | host: Homo sapiens | place: USA | collected 2013
CATTCCTGAGGCAGTGAGAAGCAGCCGGAACCAGTATATGGATCGCATGGCTGTATTGGATACAGAAGAGGAAAAAGGAAAACTGGCGTTTATAGTGGTCCCGGAACTTCTTATACCGCAGCCGGTGCTGTGAAGGAGACAGAATGATGGAGCTGGTGACCGTAAAAGACGGAAGCTGTACCGTGTATGTGGAAAAAAATCTTATCAAGCAAGTGGTGATACATCCGCAGATACAGCAGGTGCCTGGCGCGCCTGACCATATCTGCGGAATCATGCTGTATGAGAGAATTCCGGTTGTGTTCTTCCGGCTGGGAGACAGCGGCAGCTGCGCCTGCGGATTCATCCTGGGTCTCAGGGATGGGACTATGATGGGAGTCACCGGGGAACCCGGAACGGAAGAGAGCGGGGAACCTGGGGAAATGGCGGAAGCAATGCCGGGAATATGGGAGAAAAAATGTGATACGATTGAATGACAGGGAATTCTGTGAGATTGTGGAATACATCCGGGACAATTACGGCATAAACCTGGAAAAAAAGCAGGTGCTGATCGAGTGCAGGATGGCCAGGGAGCTGGAAAAGAGAGGATTGACCTCCTTTGCCCAGTATATGGAGCAGATGAGAAAGGACCGGACCGGTGAGATGGCTGGCGAGATGGTGAACCGCCTGACTACCAACTATACCTATTTTATGAGGGAGCCGGCCCATTTTTCTATCCTGCATTACAAGATACTGCCGGAACTGTTTGAAAACCGGAAGATGGGTGTTTGCAGCATTTGGAATGCGGGATGTTCCACCGGGGAGGAGGTCTACTCCATAGCCATGCTGATTCAGGATTACGGGGATAGGTTTGAGCGTATGCCGGCTGTCCGCATTCTTGCCACAGACATATCCGCAGAAGTATTGAGAAAGGCAGAAAAGGGAATATATCCGCTGAAGGAAATGGAGGATCTTCCGGAGCTTTGGAAGAGAAAGTACTGTACGGTGGAGGACAACCATACATTCCGGGTGGATGAGAAATTAAAATACAATATACGTTTCAGAAGGCATAATCTGATGGAGATGCCTCCTGGGCCGGAGAAATTCGATTTGATATTATGCCGGAATGTTATGATTTATTTTGACCGGATATCCAGGGAGAAGCTTATAAAGCAGCTGGAACGCTGCCTGAGTCCGGGCGGTTACCTTCTGGTGGGCCATGCAGAGCTTTTGTCCAGGGAAGAAACCAGGCTGGAAACGGTTTTTCCGGCTGTATATAAAAAGCCTGTCAAAGAGAATGAGGATAAAGGGGGACTATATGGATAAGAAGATTCTGGTAGTAGACGATGCCATGTTCATGAGGAGCATCATTCGCAAGATACTTAAGGAGGACGGATATACCCAGGTGTGGGAGGCCCAGGATGGGGAAAAGGCCATGGAGCTGTTTCGGGAAGTCAGCCCGGATCTGGTGCTTCTGGATATCACCATGCCGGGACGTTCCGGCCTGGAGGTGCTGGAGGAGATGCTGAGCCTGGTCCCCAATATCAGGGTCATTATGTGCTCTGCCGTTGGGCAGGAGATGATGATTCAGAAAGCCCTGACCATAGGGGCTGCTGATTTTATCGTAAAACCATTTAAGGCGGATGAGTTCTCCAGGATAGTCAATCGCTGCCTGGAACAGTAGAAAAGCGGGGAAACAAAGGATGAGAGAGCGGTTCAGGAACTATAAGACAGGAAGGAAGATGGTCATTGCATTTTTTTCCATTATCCTTTTGTATGTAGTGACAGTGACAGTGGCCATTGTCAACGTGGAAACGATATCGTCGCGTATGGAGGCCATTTACGCTGACCAGTTTGCCAATGTGCAGTCATCCCTGCGGATGACTGCCAGTCTGCGGGCAGTTGGGAGAAATATCGCTATTTTGGCTGCCACGGAGGGGCTGGTGGACGAGGATGAATACCTGCAGAATACCAGGGAGCTGATCCGGGATGAACAGGCTGCATTGTCCGAGCTGTCCACCGGATATATTACAGCGCCGGAAAAGGTGGAGGAGCTGAACGAAAAGTTTCAGATACTGGCAGAGACAAGGGCCAGGATAATGACCCTTCTGGAAGCGGGCGAGGATGAGAGGGTGCTGTCCTTATATGCAGACGAGTATCTGCCCCGTTCCAATGATGTAAGGATAGTGCTCTCGGAAGTGGCGGACCTGTCAGCTGAAGAAACAGCTGCAAGCATAGAAACAGAGCACCACAGCAACCATCGGGTCATAATCATGCTGGTTATACTGTCGGCGGTATGTATAGCAGCCACCATCCTTATATGCTCCATGGTCACCAGAAATATCGTGCGCCCCATCAATGAGGTGAAAGAGGCTTCAAATACCATATCCAACGGCCGTTTGAATATTGCCCTTGGGTACAGGTCCAAAGATGAGCTGGGTCAGCTGGCAGATGACATCCGCCGTACTGCAAAGGTTCTGAACAGCTATGTGTCTGAGATACAAAGCGGACTGACCGCCCTTGGAAATGGCCGGCTGAATTACCGCTCTGAAGTGGAATTCAAAGGGGATTTCGTGGCATTGGGCAATGGGCTTAAGGAAATCAGCCGTCTGCTGCGCAATTCACTTCAGCAGATTAACAGCAGCGCGGAGCAGGTGTCACTGGGAGCGGAGCAGGTATCAAACAGTTCACAGGCACTGGCCCAGGGAGCCTCTGAGCAGGCGGGCTCCATAGAGGAGCTGGCGGTCAGCATCAACGAGATAGCGCAGAGTGTAAAGGATAACGCCGACAGCGCCGTGGATTCCAGCAGACAGGCAGCCCTGGTGGGTCAGAAGCTGGAGGAGTGCGACGGGCAGATGGAAACCCTGATGAAGTCCATACATGAGGTTAAAAACAATTCAGGACAGATTACAGGCATAGTCAGACAGATTGAGGATATTGCCTTCCAGACCAATATACTGGCGCTCAATGCTGCTGTTGAGGCGGCCAGGGCAGGAGAGGCAGGCAGGGGATTTTCTGTTGTGGCGGAGGAGGTTAGGCGGCTGGCAACCAAGACCACAGGCGCGTCCAAGCTGACAGCTGAATTGATTGAAAAGAATTCCGATGCGGTAAGCGACGGCATGAAAGCAGTGAATGTAACAGCCCAGACCCTGAAGGCTTCCGTGGAAGGCGCCAGACAGGTAAGCCATAAGATGGATAAGATTTCAGAGACATCCGTACAGCAGGCGGATGCCATTACACAGATAAGAAAGAGCGTGGAACTGATTTCTGAGATTGTTCAAGGAAATTCAGCTACATCCGAGGAGAGCGCGGCAGCTAGCGAGGAGCTGTCTGCCCAGGCCCAGTTGTTGAAGGAGCTGGTGGAAAGGTTTGAATTTTAATCACGGGAGATACAGGGAATGGATGGTTATGTACAGTTGGATGAGATATCCAGGGATATATTAAAAGAAATAGGAAATGTGGGGACGGGAAACGCAGTGACTTCACTGTCACAGATGATGGAACAGCCCATTGAGTTGGATATGCCTTCCCTAAAAGTGGTAAAGTACTATAAGATGCATGAACTCCTGGAACAGCCGGAGGAATTGCAGACAGGCATTCTGATTGAAGTTACGGGTCAGCTAAAGGGGATTTTCCTGTTTATGCTGAGCGAAGCCTTTACCAAGACCGTAATAAATACCATTTTGGGGGAGGAGGAACGGAACCTTACGTCTCTGGATGATATGGAGTGTTCTTTGATCAGCGAGCTGGGGAACATCATGTGCGGTTCCTACATACGGGCCCTGTCCCAGCTGATGGACATGGATATGGATGTGTCGGTGCCGGAGCTGTGCATTGATATGGGCGGGGCAATTCTCACCTATCCCATGTCCAAGTGGGTAATTGTAAGCGATGACATACTTCTCATAGAAAATATATTCCATATGTCCGGGGAAATCTTTAAAGGACGTATTCTTTTCCTTCCGGAGCAGGAAGATTTGGGAACTATGCTTTCACGGCTCAGGGAGCAGCGCTATGGATAAAATCATTGTGGGAATCGCGGAAGGAAAGGTTGCCAGGGAAAATCAGGTGCTTATATCCTATGCCCTTGGCTCCTGTGTGGGGGTTTGTCTCTACGACCCCAGGGAGCGCATAGCGGGCATGGCCCATATTATACTTCCGGAAAGGAAGTATTCAATCCATTGGGATAACGCCTACAAGTTTGCCGATGAGGGCGTACATGAGCTGATAAATCAGATGAGAGAGCAGGGAGCGCGGCCCGCAGGTCTGATTGCAAAGATTGCCGGGGGCGCCAGAATGTTTGGCCCGTCGTCCGGAAAGATGGATATAGGGCAGCAGAATGTAGAAGCCGTAAGGGAAAGCCTTGCTCAGGAGGGAATTCGGCTGGTAGCCCAGCATACGGGCCGGAATTACGGCAGGACCATACTATTTTACGCAGAAAACGGAAGGCTGGAAGTGAATACGGTCAGGCATTCAGCCGTCGTATTGTAAGGCCGGGAGGGGAAATAATGTCCATGGATGAAAAACAGACAATACTAATTGTGGATGACAGTCTTTTGATTTGTGAACAAATCAAGACAGCGCTGAAGGAGGAGAGTATCATAATCTGTGAGGCTCACAGCGGACTGGAGGCTCAGGAGCAGCTGAGACAGTGCCAGCCGGATTTGATCCTTTTGGATGTGGTCCTGCCGGATGCCGACGGATATGAACTGTATAAAATATTACAGGACTTAGACCATAAAAATGCCGTCATTATTTTTCTTACATCCAGGTCCAGCGACGAGGATGTGGTAAAAGGCTTTTCTATGGGGGCATGTGATTATATCAAGAAGCCTTTTGTGAAAAAGGAGCTTCAGTCCAGAATCCGTGCGCATCTGATACAGAAAAAGCAGAGGGACGACCTGGACCGCCAGAACAGGGAGCTTCGCAATAATATGGAGAAGCTTAACTATATGGCCTACAGGGACGGGCTTACGGGGCTGTATAACCGGCGGTATGTGGTGGGAGATCTGATGGAGGATATGCGTTCCTGCGGTCAGGATGAGGTAAAAACCGTATTTATCATGGCGGATATCGACGACTTCAAGCTGGTGAACGATACATACGGCCATGACGCAGGGGACATGGCGCTTGTATGCATTGCCAATATCCTGGAATCAAACTGCCGCAGACACAGAGTGGTCCGGTGGGGCGGTGAGGAGTTTCTTCTGATTCTTTTTAATGTGACTAAGGACGAGGCATATGAACTCAGTGAAAAGGTGCGCCGGCAGGTGGAGCAATTTGTGATACCTTACGGCGATAAGGGCTTTTCCTGTACCATGACGCTGGGACTTCACATCTTCCATGAGCAGGAAGGGCTGGAGGAAGGGATTGGCTGTGCGGACAAGGCGCTATATTATGGCAAACGGCATGGCAAGAACCAGAGCGTGTGGTATAAGGAGCAGTAATGGACGGAGTGTATTATGGGATATTTTGAGTCAGATGCCCTGGAGATGCTGGAAGTATACCTGTTGGAGACCAGGCAGTTAAACGGCCAGCTGTCAGAGATACTTTTAGAGGCTGAGAGAGCGGGCAGATTTAACGAAAGCAGTATTCACAGTATTTTCAGGGTCATGCATACCATCAAGAGCTCCTCCGCTATGATGGACATTAACGGTCTTTCTTCCCTGGCCCATAAGCTGGAAGATTTGTTTTCTTACTACAGGGAAAATATGGACAAGCTGGAGCATCCGGAACCGGACCTTTTTGACCTTTTGTTTGCTGCCTCTGATTTTATTGCCCAGGAACTGGAACAGATGAACAGGGAGGATTATGCGCCCGGGGATACGTCTGTGCTTGAGCAGATGACGGATGACTTTCTGGGGCATGTCAGCAGGGAAGAGGAGAAGGACAGCGGGAAGGGCGGGAAGACGCAGGGGGAGGAAGAGGGAAAAGAGGAACTGCCTGTCATACCTGAACTATTTGTCTCCAAAAGCGGAACCGTAGTCAATGTGACGCTGGAGGAAGGCTGCCGCATGGAGAATATACGTGCTTTCATGCTGGTGCGATCCATTACCGGTCTCTGTACCCTGGTGGAGACTTATCCGGAAAACCTGGAGAAACAGGGTGAAAGCGCGCAGTACATTGAAGGCCATGGTGTGTTCATCCGTTTTGAGAGCGGCGATAAGGAGAAGGTGCTGGAGACTCTGAGGAAGGGGCTTTTTGTGGCACAGTGCAGGGTATTGGCTGACAGCCAGCCTCAGGATACGGCTGCGGCTGCCCAGAAGGCGGCGCCTGAGCGGGAAAATACAGATTCCAGGGAAGGCGAATTTATGGAGGTTCGGACAGAGCGTCTGGACTATCTGCAAAACCTGGCTTCAGAGCTTCTGCTGCAGATGCAGGTGCTGGAAAATGAACTTAAACGGAATGGGATGGAGGATTTAGAGAGCGGACTGGGCCATCAGATCAGCCTTTTGGTGGGACAGATTGAGCGGTCCGTGATGGAGATGCGCCTTGTGCCTGTGTCCAGAATTGTGCCAAAGCTTAAGAGGGCACTGAGGGATATTTGCCGTGACCAGAAAAAGGAGGCTGACCTGGTGGTCAGATGTTCGGACGTGGAAGCGGATAAGAGTGTGGTGGATTATGTATCAGAAGCACTGCTGCATATTCTGCGCAATGCGGTGGACCATGGAATCGAATCCCCGGAGGAACGGCTGGCTGCCGGTAAGGACAGGAGAGGAAAGATTACCTTTTCGGCTGATAATGTGGCCGGGGAACTTAGAATGACCATCAGCGACGATGGAAAAGGCATTGACGAGGAGCGGGTCAGGGAACGGGCCAGGCAAAAGGGGCTGTTTGCCGGCTCGGACGATGAGTACGATTCCCGGAAAATCAGGGAGTTTATCCTTTCTCCCGGCTTTTCCACCAATGAAAAAGTTACTGAATATTCCGGCAGGGGCGTGGGGCTGGATGTGGTAAAGAACATTATGGAAGACGTGGGGGGAAATCTTTCCATCCGCAGTACTATTGGACAGGGAAGCGCCTTTTCCATATCAGTTCCCTTGAATCTGGCATCTATCGAGTGCGTGCGTTTCCGCGTGGGCCAGTACCGCTTCTCCATACCGGCCCGGCATGTATATCATTTTCTGGAGTATGAGTCCTTCCGGGGACAGATTCGTGAAATTAACGGACGGGATTACATCCTGTATGAAGACAGGATGATGCCTCTTATTAATCTCCGCAGGTTCTATTCCCTGGGAGGGGAGATTCCGGAGCGGGCCATTCTGGTGTATGTGAAGGGTGCGGAGAAGGAAGGCTGCTTTTTCATAGATTCCATCTATGAACAGAAGCGCATTGTGGTGAAGAATCTTCCTGCACTTCTGGGAACAGGATTTCGGTCCAGGACAGGCATCTGCGGCTGCAGCATCATGGGCAGCGGCCGTATCTGCGCAGCGCTGGATACGGAAATTATCATAAGCAGATATGAGAAGGAGGGAAGGTATGGCGGATGAGGCGTTAAAGACATTGCTCTGTTTACCGGGAAAGCACAGGAATTACGCTGTTGAGTTTCCCTATGCGGAGGAAATCTGCAAGGATATGATGATATCCCTGATGCCATGTCTTCCGGGACATTTTGCAGGCGTCTGCAACTATAAGGGGAGCATTGTGCCGGTGGTTTGTCAGGAAGGCTCTGCGTCCGGCGGAGAAGAGGCAGAAGTCAGGCAGATGGTACTGGTCCTCCGTCATCAGAAATATTTTCTGGGCATCCTTCTGTATCAGGAGCCATATCTGACTCAAATTGGCGTGGATGAACAAATCAAGGGGCCGGAACAGCAGGAGTCAGGTTTATGGGTTGAAAAAGCATATTTTATGTGGAATGGCAGCCTGTATTCCCTGATAGATGTGGAAAAAACACTGGAGAAACTGGTCATCTTTGAATAGAACGCAAACCGGAGCTGGGAAATAAACGATTTCCTCCAGCTCCGGTCCTTTTTTATAGCGGATAGATATTAAGCCGCAGGATTTTGCCGTCCTCATCCACCCCGGACAGGAAGGCGGTTACAGGAACCACATGCTCGTTGTAGGTGATGAAATACCATACCGTATTGCCGTCCAGATATTTTACGCTGTGTATGGGAAAGGGACCTCCGTTAAAGCCGAACTTGTGGTGAAACATCATTTCCACTGCCATTCTGCCTTCCAGGTGGAGGGTATCCATACCTGCCTTAATGAGAGACGAGTCATGAAGCACTCCGTATTCGTTGAACAAATCCGCCAGGGCCGCTTCGTCGCCTCTTTGCATACAGTCAATATAGCTTTCCAGAATTGTCATATCCATATCCTCCATTTTCATTTAGAAACGTTCGGACCGGAGCAGCGCGTCGATGCCTCCGTCCACGAACAGTATGACCCCGTTGATGCCGCTGGCCATGGGTGATGCCAGAAAGGTGATGCCGTTGGCAATCTCTTCCGCGTCAAGGAATTCCTTGCGTCCATAGCGGGTAGGAATGGGAATCAGCAGTGCGGATTCCATCTGGGCATCGGTCATGTTCTGTGTCATGGGCGTAGTGGTGTTGCCCGGAGCAACGGAATTAATGCGCAGTCCGTCCACTGCCCAAGATGGTGAAACCCGGCGGACCCACCGTGCCAGGGCATGCTTGGAGGAGCTGTAACAGGATGCGGCCTGGGTACGGGGAATGTCTTTTACAAATTCCAGGATGCGTTCTTCATCCATAACGTTGGACAGCATATCCACCCAGTCCATGCGCACCGTCATGTTGGTGATGGAGTTGGAGGAGGTTACCACACAATTGCCTTTCTTTTTCTTTAACAGGGGACGCAGTGCCTCGGCAATCTTGACGCTGGCAAAGAAATTCAGCGCAAATATCATCTGGGGCGGAGCCGTGGGTCCTACGCCGGCATTGCATATCAGTACGTCAATGCCGTCGGGATAGCGGCGGAATACCTCGTCAATAGCGCCCTGGCGTCCTTGCGGAGCGGACAGATCCGCAAGGCAGTCCCCTCCCTTAAAATCAATGTTAAACACTTCATGGCCCTGGGACAGGAGCAGCTTGCGGGTGGCAGCTCCTATGCCGGTAGTGCCGCCTGTAATCACGTATGTACTCAATGTAATTCCTCCCTTTTAATTGAAAATAATTTGTTAAATATTGATAATTCTGAATAAAAAATTTACTACAACAATATCATGAGTAAATTGCTTTGTCAATTTAAATAAATAAATAACAATATCGCACAATTTTTAACAGATAACACCTATATTGACAGTGATTTTCAGCCCATTATATACCGCTGCCTGGGGCAAAGCAGCCGGATCAGACAGCTATCCCCCGTTGAACAATGTGTTTAGGAATGTTACAATAAGACTTTAGATATTCTTTTGTTTTTTATGAAGGTTAAATTTTGTTTTAGTTGTTAGTATAAAGAGCGTAAGGAGGAAATGAACATGAATGGGGACCGGATTTTACTGGTAGAGGATGACAAAGAGATACGGGAAGGCGTGGAAATATTCTTAAAGAGCCAGGGATATGCAGTATTCCAGGCAGCAGACGGAGTGGAAGGGCTTAAGGTGCTGGAGGAAAGAGAGATTGATCTGGCCATTGTGGATGTGATGATGCCGCGTATGGACGGTATTACTATGACAGCAAAACTCCGTGAAAAATATGACTTTCCCGTTATTTTCCTGTCAGCCAAGTCAGAGGAAGTGGATAAGATACTGGGCCTGAACATGGGGGCGGACGATTACATCACAAAGCCCTTTACCCCAATGGAGCTTATGGCCAGGGTCAATTCACAGCTGCGGCGTTACCACCGGTTTCTGGACCGTCTGAACTCTAAACAGGCTGAGAATCCAAAGGTCCACAGACTGGGAGGATTGGAGGTCAACGAGGAGACGGTAGAGGTGACCGTGGATGACAAAACGGTTAAGGTAACCCCTATCGAGTTCAAAATCCTTCTTTTATTGATACAGAACCCGGGGCGTGTATTTCCCGCAGAGGAAATCTACGAACGGGTGTGGAACGAAAGGGCAGTGAATACGGATACGGTCATGGTACACATACGTAACCTGAGGGAAAAGATAGAAGTGAATCCCAGGGAACCCAAATATGTAAAGGTGGTGTGGGGAGTTGGATACAAAATTGAAAAGCAGCCATAGGCTGGGAATATTGATTATTATTCTGGCATTGCTTTTGGCATCAGCCGGAACCATAGGATTATACCCCTATATGAAAACAAAGGCGGAGAGCTACCACAACAGGAGGTCCGTCCGCCAGGTCGAGGAGAGCAGTAATTTTGGAAACCTGGCAACCCAGGTTATGAATTTCAGTTATGAAATCTGGCATCAGAAAATGCAGGAGGATACGGGACGGCGTCTGACCTATGCCCAGACATTCCTGCCGGGGCTGGAGGAAAAGATCCGCCAGCAGCAGCCGGAAGACGAAGCCGCGGTACAGATAGAGTATGGGGAAGATGGGGAACAGACCATGGTCTACGACAGTGGGGATCCCTATGACATTTACTATTACCAGTCCATGCAGCAGACCATTGACAGCGCGGGAAGCGAATGGGAAAGCCTCTACAGGCAGTATTATTCCAGCTTGTCCTATGGGATCTGTGAGCAGGATGGGACCTATGGACGCAGCAATGTGACGGATCCAAAGACATTTTTCCAGGAACCCCTGAAGGATGACCAGATTCAGTTCACCATAAACTTTAATTCAAACGGCATACTGAAGGTTCTGGATATAAAGGGAAACAGGGATGATGATATTACGCGCATCAAGGAGTCATTGACCAGATTTGAATTTTACGATCCGCTGGAGGTAAGACTGGACGAGAACTATCGCTACAGCGGCGTGGAATTCCAGGGACCCAAGGACATGACAGTGGTGTTCCGGTGCAGTCCATCCCAGATGTTCGGCTATACGGATGTCAGGTCTAACAGCGCGGATCAGCAGCTTACTATCCGGGATTACCGTTTCAGCAACGGCTATTTTGCCATAGGCGCATCTGTACTGGGACTTCTGACCGTGCTGGCCCTGGCTTTGCCGGCTGTGAAACGGTTTGAGATTGGTAAGAGCGCACTGTGCAGGCTTTCATTTGAGCCGCTGAGCTGTATCGGAGTGGCCTGGCTGGGTATTATTGGTGAGGGAACCATACCCATGGCGCTGATTGCTTCTACCATGGACGGCAGCTTAAAGAGCGAACTTATGAGAGCGGAATTTCTTCCCTGGTCCGCGGATGTGATGGCAGTGGTCATTAATCTGGCGTTCTGGATGGTGAGCTACGGAATGTTTTACTGGGGAATTACCTGTTACAGGGCTATCTTTTCCCTGGGCCCCTGGCGCTATTTCAAAGAGCGCACATGGCTGGGACGTTTCCTGCGCTTCATCAAGCGCTGGACATTAAATGCCCTCAATGTTTTTAACGAGACTGACTGGGAGCGCCGTTCCACCAAGATTATAGGCAAGGCCATTATTGCAAATTTTGTCATACTGACCATTATCTCCTGTCTCTGGTTCTGGGGAATCGGCGCCCTGGTAATTTACTCCCTGGTTCTGTTTTTCCTATTACAGAAATATTGGGGGCAGATGCAGCAGAAATATAATACGCTGTTAAAAAGTATCAATGAGATAGCAGAGGGAAACCTGGATGTGGAGATTCAGGAGGATCTGGGAATCTTTAACCCGTTTAAGGAGCAGCTGAGCCGGATTCAGGACGGCTTTAAGAAAGCAGTGGCCCAGGAGGTGAAAAGCGAGAGGACCAAGTCGGAATTGATTACCAATGTATCCCATGACTTAAAGACACCTCTTACGGCTATCATCACTTACGTAAATCTGTTAAAGCAGGAGAATGTGACAGCAGAGGAGAGAAAGTCCTATGTCCGGGTGCTGGACCAGAAATCCATGCGTCTGAAGGCGCTTATAGAGGACCTGTTTGAGGTCAGCAAGGCCAGCAGCGGTACGGTCAGCCTTCACCAGGAGGACGTGGATATCGTGAGCCTTTTAAAGCAGGTGCGGTTTGAGCTGTCTGATAAGATTGAGGCAAGCGGGATCGAGTTCCGCTACAATCTGCCTGAGGAGAAAATCCTTCTTTATCTGGACAGCCAGAAGACCTACCGTGTATTTGAAAACCTGCTGGTAAATATAACAAAGTACGGAATGCCGGGCACACGGGCCTATATCCAGGTGGTCAGGGAAGATGACGGCCATGTACTGATAACCATGCGCAATATTTCAGCCAGGGAGCTGGAGGTATCTCCTGAGGAGCTGACAGAACGGTTTGTCCGCGGGGATACATCACGCAACACAGAGGGCTCAGGACTGGGGCTTGCCATTGCCAGAAGCTTTGTGGAGGTCCAGGGCGGTACCATGAAGCTGGAAGTGGAGGATGATTTGTTCCGCGTATCCATCCGCTGGAAGATGGAGGAAACAGGCGGAGCCGGACAGGAGCCTGGGAGGGATCCTGAGAGGGAGCCTGTGCGGGAAGAACGGGAAACTGCGGCTGTGTCGGGAGCAGCAGGAGAACCGGATATGTCATGTATGCCGAATATGCCGGAAATACCTAATATGCCGGAAATGCCGGGAGCAGCAGATGGGCCGGGAAAGACGGCAGCAGATGTGCAGAAAGGGAATGTGAGAGCGTCTGCGGGAGCGGAAGCAGACCATGACATTGACATATCCGCAGGCACATTTGACATGGAAGGCGTGGTTTGGGGCGCTAAGGAGGCCCGGGAAGGTAAGAAGGACAAAGAAGAATAGAAGTAAAAAGAAACACCTCATAGAAATCCCCTGTATCTATATCACAGGTTGTTCTATGAGGTGTTTCTGCTATACTAATTTAAAATATCCGCCATGGGGCACAAAGGATTTATGGCTGGATATTATCCGAATCCGGATTAGGATTGAGGGCCTTCTGCCCGCTTCCAAGGATAATATCAGGGGCGCCGGTCAGGTTCACGTTCCGGTTGACTTTGGCGTCATATGTATCCGCCTTCATGATTTCTGCCAGGTCCACGCCGGTGGTTTCCTTCATGGATTCAAAGAGCTTTGCCATGACTACAGGCACGTTGCCGGCAATGGCCCCTATGCCGTTATCCGAATCATTGCCGCCTCCGATAATCGTAATCTTGTCAATCTGTGACAGAGGCTCTGCAATTTTTCCGGCGATGTCAGGAAGCACCTGAATCATCATCTCAGCCATGGCCGCCTTATTATACTTCTGGTAAGCCTCGGCTTTTTTCTCCATACCTTCTGCCTCAGCCAGTGCCTTGGCACGGATAGCGGCAGCCTCAGCCTCGCCCTTGGCCCTGATACCTTCTGCCTCCTGGACCATGGAATACTTCTGTGCCTCAGCAATGGCCTTCTGCGCCTCAGCGTCTTTTTCACGCTCATACTGTTCCGCGTCAGCCTGGGCTTTCTTGGCCAGGGCCTCCTGCTCCTGCTCGTACTTCTTGGCTTCGGCCTCGCGCTGGCGTTTGGTCAGGCCGGCAGCGGCAGCCTGTTCAATGGCATACCGGTCCGCATCTGCTTTTTTGTTGATCTCAGCTTCCAATGCCTGCTGCTGTACCAGTACTTCCTGTTTACGCAGTTCGGCCTCGCGTTCAGCCCTGGCAATCTGGGCGTTGACCGTGGCGGTCTGGATGGTTTTCTGCTGTTCCTGTTTCTGAATCTCGTAGGCAGCGTCAGCCTCCGCTTTTTTTGTATCGGACGCCTTCTGCAGTTCGGCCTTCTTGATGGCCAGCTCGTTGTTCTTCTGGGCTATCTCGGTCTCGGCAGCCACCCTTGCGTCATTGGCGGCATTGTCCGCAGCTGCCTGGGCAATGGCAATATCACGTTCTGCCTCTGCCTTTGCGATGGATGCGTCCTTGCGGATTTTGGAGGTGTTATCCATACCAAGATCCTGTATGAGTCCGTGTTCATCCGTCACGTTCTGGATGTTGCAGGAAAGGATGTCAATACCCAGCTTCTCCATGTCCTTGGAAGCCTTAATCATAACCTGGTCAGAGAAGGAATCACGGTCCGTGTTAATGGCCCTCAGTGTAAGCGTACCGATGATCTCACGCATGTTGCCCTGAAGGGAGTCCTGCAGGTCGGCGGCAATGTTTGCCGGCTCTTTGTTCAGGAAGTTCCTCATAGCCAGCTTCATCCGTTCGTCGTCGTCAGCCACCCGTATCTTGGCAACCGCATCCACCATAACATTGATGAAATCGTTGGTTGGGATGTATTCATCGGTCTTGATATCCACTGTAATCTGTCCAAGGTACAGTTTATCCAGCTGTTCAAAAAAGGGGATTTTGATGCCTGCCCGTCCTATGAGCACTCTTGGCTGCTTGCGCAGGCCGGAAATGATGTAGGCGTGGTCAGGCGGCGCCTTGACGTACCCCTGGGTAATGATGATGATGACCAGAATGACCGGGACAATAAATCCCAGTGAGGTGAGAATAAAGTCTAAATCGAACATAAGGACTCCTTTCTGCATATGAAAATTTTTTGTATTTGATAGGTACTATTGTAACATATGCTGGAAAATTAAGGAATAGAGGTTCTGAAAATCGACAGAATTTGTAGGATAATATTAATAAATTTTCTGATATATAAAGACAGAATAAATAAGTGTTGGGCTGTTTTTGAGATTGTTAAATATTAGATTGTATATTGACAAGTACAATGTCCTTGTGATATTATGGAAAAAATACAAAAAAAGTTAGAATATACAAAAATTTTTAGGCACATTAATTTTTACCTGAATTCAAGACAGGAGGATGCGGTATGAAAATCAAAAGCGGACGCGGTCATTTACGATACCGCAGACGAGATAATTTTAAAAAGTCAGTAAAAGTTATACAGGGTCTTTTTGGCGGGAGTAACCGGTAAGGTTGCTCCCGCCTTAACTTTGTATAATTTTTCACAATACAATCCTCCGGACGCAATGGGGGGAACCTGCGGTGAGGGAGCCGACAGACAGACTGCAGCTGTCTGCCCGGCCAGCAGCGCAACGCTTTTAGAGGTGAGCCACTGCGCAAAACGGTCAAGGGACGGCCGTTTTCGTGCCAGTGGCATGTATTGCACACAAGCGCCGTATAACAGGCGGTAAGTGCTCATAACAAGGAGGAATGAAGTGATGGGTGAAAACACACATGCATGCTGCTGTGACCACAGTGAAGAAGCGCTGTTAAAGCGGATTGGCGAGTTGGCGGCAGAGTACAGGGGGAAAGAGGGAAGTCTGATACAGGTCCTTCATATGGCGCAGGGAATATATGGTTATCTGCCTCTGGAGGTCCAGAAGGTCATAGCAGACGCTCTGGATATCAGTCTGGCAGAGGTATCGGGGGTAGTGACGTTTTATTCTTTCTTTTCTACCCAGCCCAGAGGAGAACACACCATACGTGTCTGTCTGGGGACGGCCTGCTATGTAAGGGGCGGGAAGAAAATCGTAGAGCGGTTAAAGGAACTGCTGGATGTGGAAATAGGTGAGACCACGGCGGACAGAAGGTTTACCTTTGAGGTGGCCAGATGTATCGGGGCCTGCGGTCTGGCTCCGGCCATGTCAATTGACGACCAGGTTTACAAACAGGTAAATCCTGACAAACTGGAACAGATTCTGGAACGCTACTATGAAGAGGAGGGGCAGGAGTAATGGATGCAGTAAAAAAACGTGATGATTTATTAAGCATAAAAGAAGAATATCTGAGACGGCAAAAGTCCTACCGGCGTCAGGTGCTGGTGTGCGGCGGAGCAGGGTGCATATCCTCTAACTGCGGGGAAGTAAGGGATGCGCTTATAAAGTCAGTGAGTACATATAAGCTGGATGATGAGGTTAAGGTCATGGTCACCGGATGTATGGGTACATGCGCCATGGGTCCCGTCATCCTGGTTGAGCCGGAGGGAATCTTCTACACAAAGATGAATCCTGAAAAGGCAGAGGACGTGGTGGCCAGGCATCTTCTGAAGGATGAGGTGTGCGAGGAATATACATATTTTGATGAGGACGAGGGGGTCCATGTGCCGAGGATGGAGGATATTCCCTTCTTCAAGGGCCAGGTGCGTGTGGCGCTGAGAAACTGCGGACACATGGAGTATGCATCCCTGGAGGCATACATATCCAGGGACGGATACGGCGCCCTGGCAAGGGCGCTGTCGGAGATGACGCCGGCCCGGGTGGTGGAAGAAATGAAGGCTTCAGGCCTCAGAGGGCGCGGCGGCGCCGGATTCCCTACCGGAGTGAAGTGGGAAGCAGGTATGAAGGCTGTGTCTGAGGACGGACGCAAATTCATGGTCTGCAATGCGGATGAGGGGGATCCCGGCGCATTTATGGACAGAAGCATCCTGGAGGGCGACCCGCACAGCATTATCGAGGGCATGATGTTAGGAGGATATGCCATAGGAGCCTCCAAGGGTTACGTATATGTGAGGGCAGAGTATCCCATAGCAGTGGAGCGGCTGGGCAATGCCATTGACCAGGCCAGGAAAGCGGGTATCCTGGGAGAGAACGTGATGGGAAGCGGTTTTTCCTTTGACCTGGAAATCCGCATCGGCGCAGGCGCCTTTGTCTGCGGCGAGGAAACCTCCCTTCTGGCGTCCATCGAGGGAAAAAGGGGAGAGCCAAGGCAGAAGCCGCCGTTCCCCTTTGAAAAGGGCTTGTTTGAAAGTCCCACCATCATTAACAATGTGGAAACCCTGGCAAATGCAGCGCCCATTATTCTGAACGGCTCACAGTGGTACAGGGGATTCGGCACGGAAAAGAGCGCGGGCACAAAGGTATTTGCCCTGGCGGGAGATATTGTCAATGCAGGTATTATCGAGGTTCCCATGGGTACGATTCTGGGAGATATCATATACAAGATTGGCGGCGGAATCATTGGGGGCAAAAAATTCAAGGCCATTCAGTCCGGCGGTCCCTCCGGCGGATGTCTGACCAAGACACATCTGAACACGCCTGTGGATTATGAATCCCTGTCCAGCCTGGGGGCAATCATGGGTTCCGGCGGACTCATTGTCATGAATGAGGATACCTGTATGGTGGATACAGCGCGGTATTTCATGGACTTTATCTGCGATGAATCCTGCGGTAAATGCCTTCCCTGCCGCAACGGCACCAGAAGAATGCTGGAAATACTGGAGCGTATCACCGAGGGAAAGGGGCAGCCTGAGGACCTGGAGCTTCTGGAGGAGCTGGCCGGAACCATTCAGCAGACAGCCATGTGCGGCCTGGGACAGACAGCGCCCAATCCTGTCCTGTCCACCCTTAAATATTTCCGCAGCGAATACGAGGCCCACATCTATGAGAAGCATTGCAGCGCAGGCGTCTGCGCCGAGCTTCAGACCTCGCCCTGCCGCAATGCATGTCCTGCCAATGTATTTATACCCGGATATATGTCCCTGCTGGCAGCCGGCAGAACAGAGGACGCGTACCGCCTGATTCGGCAGGATAACCCGTTCCCGGCAGTGTGCGGACGTGTCTGTACCCATCCATGCGAGGACCATTGCCGGCGCGCCCAGGTGGATGAGCCTCTGGCTATCTGCAGCGTGAAGCGTTTCATCGGAGATTATGCGCTGCGGGATGAGTACAATGTGCCTCTGGTTGAACCCAGACCGGCTACCGGAAAACGCATATCCGTTATCGGAGCAGGTCCTTCAGGCCTTACATGCGCTTACTATCTGGCGAATATGGGCCATGAGGTACATGTGTATGAGTCAGAATCTGTGGCAGGGGGCGTTCTGTACTGGGGCATTCCGGAGTACCGTCTGCCAAAGGCCGTGCTGCAGAAGGAGATTCATGCAATTGAGAGGAGCGGTGTGCAGATTCACCTGAATACCAGGATAGGATCTGACATTACCTTTGAGGATATGAAGAAACAGTCGGACGCAGTGTACATTGCTTCCGGAACCCAGGTATCCAGGCTGCTTGATGTGCCGGGAGAGGACCTTAAGGGCGTGGAAAGCGGGCTTGGATTCTTAAAGCGGATCGGCCTTAAGAGGGATATGTCCGTGCCCAACAAGCTGGTGGTAATCGGCGGCGGCAGCACGGCCATGGACGTGGCCAGGACCGCGGTGCGTCTGGGAACCTCAGAAGTAACTGTAATTTACCGCAGGTCTGAGAAGGAGATGCCTGCCGGAAAGGATGAAATCATCGAGGCCAGGGAAGAAGGCGTGAAGCTGATCGCCATGGCGTCACCGGTGGAATTTCTGGGAGCAGAAGGTAAGGTGACAGGCATTCACCTGGTCCGCAGGAAAGAGACTGATTATGGAAGCGACGGGCGCAGGCGCACGGCCCATATTCCGGATTCTGACTTTTTCCTGGAGTGCGACGGCATCGTTACAGCCATCAACCAGGATGTGGATCATCAGGTTTACCGCACCACTCATGTGGAGGTGGCTAAGAACGGTAAGCTGGATATCGGCAGGTTTACATCTGAGACAGGAGAGTCAGGCGTGTTTGCAGGAGGCGATGTAAGTCCATGGGGCGCCAATGTTGTGATTCACGCCATTGCGGACGGCAAGAAAGCTGCCATGAAGATTGATCAGTACCTTGGAGGCAAGGGCGAGCTGAATATGGGCGAGTGGTTTGATATACCTGAGATAGCGGATATTGAAGTCAATGAACCCCATAAGCGTTTCCCGACCAGGTGTCTGTCTGTGGAGGAGCGCAAGGACAATTTCAGGGAAGTGAACTGCGGATTCCACAAGCTGGATGCCATGGGCGAGGCTCTCAGGTGCCTGCATTGCGACAGGAGATAGGAGGTATATTATGATACATGTAACGATAAATGGAAAACCGGTGGAGGTTTCAGAGGGCTCCACCATTATGGAAGCGGCTGAGACAGTGGGAATCAGGATTCCCAGTCTGTGCCATATGAAGAATGTCCATCAGTACGGCTCCTGCCGTATCTGTGTTGTGGAAGTGGAGGGAATGAAGAACCTTCAGGCCTCCTGCATGGCTAAGGTAAGGGAGGGAATGGTCATAAGAACCCATTCTCCCAAGGTGCTGGCTGCCAGAAAGGTACTGTATGAGCTGCTGCTGTCCAATCATCCAAAGGATTGTCTCAACTGCAGCAGGAATACTAACTGTGAGCTTCAGGAGCTGGGCTATGAGCTGGGAGTCAGCGAGAGCCGGTTTGAGGGAGCCATGACCAAGCCCATGGTGGATATTTCCCCGTCCATCACAAGGGATACCAGCAAATGCGTTCTCTGCCGGAGATGTGTCACTGTGTGTACCCAGATTCAGAAGGTGGGAGCGATCCAGGCCCAGAACCGCGGATTTGATACGGTGGTAAGCCCGGCCATGGGGCTGCCTCTTAACTCCACAGCCTGCGCCATGTGCGGCCAGTGTACTGTGGTCTGTCCCACCGGAGCCTTGAAGGAGACAGACGGCCTTGCACCGGTGTGGCGGGCGCTGGCTGACCCTGAAAAGAGAGTGGTGGTCCAGGTGGCCCCGGCAGTGAGGGCTGCCCTGGGTGAAGAGTTCGGCCTGCCGGTGGGAACCCCTGTCACCGGGAAAATGGCAACAGCCCTTCACGAAATCGGGTTTGACGATGTGTTTGACACCCTGTTTTCCGCCGACCTTACCATATTGGAGGAGGGAACAGAACTTTTAGGCCGACTGAACGCAGCTCTGAAGGGGGATGAGTCCCAAAAGGAAAAGGCGGTACTTCCTATGATTACCAGCTGTTCTCCTGGCTGGATCAAGCATATTGAGCATCAGTTCCCGGAGGAGTTAGACCATCTGTCCACCTGCAAGAGTCCCCATACCATGCTGGGCGCCGTGGTGAAATCCTTCTATGCAGAGCGCACCGCAATCGCGCCGGAAAACATGTTTGTGGTATCTGTCATGCCCTGTACAGCCAAGAAGTATGAAATACAGCGCCCGGAAATGGAAGTGGACGGCAACCGCGATGTGGACGCCGTACTGACCACCAGGGAGCTGGCCCGTATGATAAAGACGGCAGGCATTGATTTTGTGAATCTTCCGGAGGGTGAGTTTGACGCGCCTCTGGGACTGGGAACAGGAGCAGCTGATATATTTGGCGTAACCGGAGGCGTTATGGAAGCAGCCCTGCGTACGGTATACGAAGTGGTGACCGGAAAGGAACTTCCCTTTGACAAGCTGCATGTGGCGCCTATAGTGGGATTGGAGCAGGTAAAGACAGCCTCCATCACAATTGAGGATACGCTTCCTGCATACGAACATTTAAAGGGAGTAACTGTGAATGTGGCGGTAACCAGCGGACTGGAAGGCGCCTCCATGCTTATGGATGAGGTGGCGGCAGGCACATCGCCCTATCATTTCATAGAGGTAATGGGATGTCCGGGAGGCTGCATAAACGGCGGCGGACAGCCAAGATGCACGGAAGAGAATTACCGTGAAAAACGTTCAAACGCTCTCTACAGTGAGGATGAGCGCAAGGTGCTGCGCAAATCCCATGAGAACCCTGATCTGATGAAGCTCTACAGCGAATATCTGGGTGAACCCAATGGACATTTGTCCCATCATCTGCTGCATACCCACTATGTGAAGCGGGGAAAATATAACCAGCTGGTTTAGCGGATGAATGGACGGAGGGAAGGATTGGACTTTGAGGTTGGAGTTTAAGTAAAGAGCAGCCTGCGGCCGGGAAACCATGTGATTCATTTCCCGGCCGCTGCTGTTTGGAAATGAAGTTTTTTGCGGCTGGGGGTATGGATGAGTTTCTATTTTGAGATTGCAATAGGCGCACTGACATGCTATATTAAAAAACAGACGCCGGGGCGTGAACGCATATGAGGGACCTCCGCCATAATTGTATAAGAATAAAAATCTAAGTTCTGATAACAGAATTCTGCAAAAATCAAATTACGTAGTATCTATGTAAAAATCTTCCCGCTGTACCGGGTGTGAAATCCAACGAATCAAGTAAAATAAGTAACTATAAATTGTGTGATACCAGGCAGGGCGCCCTTGTCCGGCAGGGTGATATTAAGTATAGTGAAGGTAGGTTCCTGTATGGTTTGCCGGAACAGGAGGCTGAAAGGGTGGATCATGGATACATCTGAAATTTGAGAGTGACAGCATAACAGAACGTGATTTGCGGCGTTTTCGTGAGTACGAGGCATATATAGGCATGATTTACAATGTGCCGGTTGCAACATTAGCACTGTGTACATCAAATGTAAAGGTGCTGAAACGGGAACGGATGAACGGAAACAGCATATACCGCATTGAGCCCATACGTCTGAAGGACGGGCGTGCAGATAAAGTATTCCAAAAATCAGAGCGAAAAATCAGAAAGAAAAAACGGCTGAAACGCTGCGATGTATTTTCGCTTCTTTTGACGCCTTTGATGTCAGGCACTATGGAAATCAGCGAACGCATCTGCCGCGGCATGGATATACTGGAGAATCCGGGATTGGATATGAAGGAAGAGGACGTCAAGAGAATGCAGTCCGTGCAGTACGCATTGGCAGTTAAATTTCTGGATCGGAACCAGCTAATGGATGTAAAGGAGAAGATAGGAATGACAATACTGGGACAGATGCTTTTTGAGGATGGAGAGAAAAAAGGAATGGAGCGGGGCGAGGAACAAGGAATACAGAGACAAGATGTTTAAAAGCCTGGGAGTCTGATGGGCTGCGGGCAGGGGACATCGGATGGGATATTTAGTGGAGGTGTTTGAAGCAGGAAGTGTTCTGACATATGACAGGATGCACTATGCATCAGAGTGCAGTGCAAAACAGAGCGCAGAGTAAAACGGAGTGCAGAGTAAAACAGAGCGCAGAGTAAAACAGAGTGCAGAGTAAAACAGAGTGCAGAGTAAAACAGAGCGCAGAACAAAACAGCGGACCCGGGACATAATCCCGGAGTCCGCTGTTCGCATATATAGGACTCATAAAAACTGTTAGAAATTAATTATGCTCAAAATGCGTCCCATTTTTCAGCACATCGATCTGTTCCTTTCTGAATTGCTCGGCCAGCTGCAGGGAGTTGATGATTTTATTGTACTGTTCATTGCAGCGGTCGGCGGCCATGCGCAGGGACAGCAGCATTTTCCGGCAGGAGCTTTGGGCGGGGGAACCTTCACTGCGTTTGTTTGCCACGGAGCTGCGCGGTGACTGTAAGGATGCCCATTCTGATTCTGTCAGCGTGGTGTCATGGCCCAGATGCTGTTTGCTGCTTTTGTTGAGCTGCTTTAAGGTGATTTTACTGCTGGGATTATCACCCTGGGCCCGGACGGCTGAGGCGATGATATTGTGGGCGCTGCGGAACGGTATGCGGTCCTTTTGCACCAGAAAATCCGCCATATCCGTCAATATGGAGTCATTCATGCTGGCTGTAAATTCCATCCGGTCGTAGTGGAAGGTGATGTCCTGCAGGGTTCCGATGGACAATTCCAGCATTCCGGTGACCTGTTCCACCGCATCCCAGAATGGGGGCATACATTCAAAAAGGTCCCTGCAATGACCATAGCTGGTTCCCTTCAGGCACATTGCAATATCCAGATAAGTGCTGGTCAAGTGGGAGGATTTGCTCTTTATGTGTTCGATTGACAGAGGATTTTTTTTCTGGGGCATGATGCTGCTGCAGCAGGAATAAGCATCGGAAAAGCTTACATAGTTAAATTCTGCTGTGGACCAGAGGTACAAATCCTGGGCAAAGCGCGACAGGGTGGATCCCAGGGTGGAAAAATCAGCGGCAAGCTCCAAAAGATAATCCCTGGTGGCCACCGCGTCCAGCGTGTTGGTTATAATGCCGTCAAAGCCCAGAAGCTGGGCGGTGTATTCACGGTTGATGGGAAAGGAAGTTCCGGCCATGGCACAGGCTCCAAGGGGGGAACGGTTCAGGTTCTGGTAAGCAGACAGCAGCCTGTCCATATCCCGCACCAGGGCTTCTGCTATAGCCAGGAAATAATGGTCCAGGGTTATGGGCTGGGCCGGCATGCAGTGGGTATACCCTGTGATGATACGTCCCTGATTTTCTTCGGCAAGAGCCAGCAAGCGGCGTATCAGTGCCAGAAGCCGCTCGTAAACCGCAAGCATGCTGTCACGGATGCTCATTCGCATTACAGTTGGAGTCATATCGTTGCGGCTTCTGCCGGTATATATTTTTCCGGCCAGATCGATTCCCAGATGGGAAATCAGATATTGTTCAAAATTTAAGAAATAATCCTCGTTAAGCGGATTAAAGCCAATGGTCTGGGGATGCATATCCATCAGGGGGACAATGAAATCCAGGGCATTTTTTCCGTCTTCCTGGGATATCAGCTTTTGCTCGCACAGCATCAGTATATGGCTGATGTGGGGCAGCAGAAGGTTCTGGTAGGAATGCTCCATGTCATCCTGAAGAATGGGCATATAAATATATTTGCACACAGAATCACTGGGCTGCGTGGAAAGTCTGTTCCTGGAATAAGCGGGCTGTGTGACGTATGTGCCCGAACCCTGTTTGCGCATTAAAAGGCCGCCCTCTACCATTTTATTTACAGCCTGGCGTATGGTAGTGCGGCTGACCCCAAAATACTGGCATAATTCTGTTTCTGTGGGAAGCTTAAATCCAGAAGGCCACTCACCTGATTCGATTTTTGTCCGGATATAAGTCTCTACCTGATAGTAAAGAGAAACTCCTTTTTGATTAAAAGAGGTATTGGACAAGGGGATAACCTCCCTTCATAGGTAATATTTTGAATATTATATCATTGATTTGAATGCGTTTCAAGCAATATCAGGTTTTTGGACTGTTTGTATATCTAAATACATATCTAAATAGATATATATTTCGGGGCGTAAGAAGAAAAGTAATTTGCTGTAAATTGCTGCTAAAAATACGATGGGGAGGGGGATAATCCTGCAATTATCGGTATAACTTAACAATTAATCAAAAAAATATCGTTATATAGTTGACAATATTAGACATATCATATAGAATATAGGTATCGTAAATGATATGAATTTACATCATTCAAAAAAACTATAAGAGGAGGAAATGTATGAAGAAGCTGGGAAAAACACTGATCCAAGTGCAGTATGGCGCGTCAATTGTGGCTGCTCTCATGTTATTGCTCATGATAGGCTACGAGGTATTCGCGCGATACGTACTGAAATCATCACTGATGGGCATTGAGGAATTGATGTTATTTCCTATTATATGGCTTTACATGCTGGGCGGCGCCAATGCTTCCTATGAGAAAAGCCATATTGAGTGTGGAATCCTGACCCTTTATATCAAGAAGGAACGCTCAAAACTGATTTTTGATGCAATCAAACGTACATTATGTATCATTATTCTCGCCTGGATTTGTTACTGGGGATTCTATTTCTTTTCCTATTCCCTGAAAACCTGGAAGCTGGCTGACATTACATACGCCCCTCTGTTTTTTGCCAATATAGCGCTTACCGTAGGATTTGTGCTGATGTTTATTTATGCGGTAAGGGATGTATATATGGCCTACCGGGCTTTGATTGGTCAAATGAAAAACAAGGATGAAGCAAGGGAAGGAGGTGAAAACCTATGACTTCTCTGTCAATCATACTTATGGATGTAATATTGCTGGTTTTTCTTCTGATGCTGAGCATCCCCCTTCCGGTCTGCTTTGCCGGCGCATTGCTGTTTTTGAGCCTCTTTGGCGACGTATCCATGAAGACCATGCTGATTTGGGTATTTTCCCAGTCCACGGGAACCGTGCTCCTGGCCAGTCCCCTATTCATCCTGGCAGGAACGTATATGGGCGGCAGCGGGATAGCAAAACGCTTGCTGGACTGTGTAGACGCATTTGTGGGCCACATCAAATCCGGCCTGGGCGTGGTGGCTGTTCTTGTGTGCGCCATTATGGGAGCCATATCAGGAAGCGGATTTACGGGCGTGGCAGCTACCGGCCCCATCATGATTCCTAAGATGGAAGAACAGGGCTACCCCAGGGGATATGCGACAGCACTGGTAACTGTATCCTCTGTTCTGGGGCTTCTGATTCCTCCCAGCGTTGTTATGATTATGTTTGGATGGGTGACGGAATGCTCGATTCTTGCCTGCTTTTTATCCACTCTTGGTCCGGGGCTTATCATTACGGCGTTATTTTGCATCATACATGTATTCTGGAGCCGCCAGTTTGATTTGAAAGTAACGGAAAAGAAACCTTTTGGGGAATTTGCGTCAAACGCCGGAAAAATGACCTTTAAGGCTGTACCGGCCCTTATTATGCCCCTCATCATACTGGGAGGAATCTATGGGGG
>OIYD01000718.1_pt1 | contig 24517 bp, 21 predicted proteins | sample 1588141 | NCBI WGS metagenome assembly OIYD01 (sample SAMN03283259) | human gut metagenome | biome: human-associated habitat; material: feces | host: Homo sapiens | place: USA | collected 2013
GCGTCTTTTTTTGTTGGCAGGGCGGAGCGGAGCGAGACTTTGTCAACAGCACCAATTTGAGACACATTTCGACAGCAGAAAGGAGCAGCCAAATATAAGACATGAAGCGGTATCAAATCATTTATGCCGATCCTCCATGGCGATATGAGCAAAAAAGTATGCAAGGTGCAGCGGAAAAGCATTACCCAACGATGAGTATTGCTGATTTGTGCGTACTGCCAGTTGCGAATATAGCCGCAGAGGACAGCACACTATTTCTGTGGGCCACATTCCCGCAGCTTCCTACTGCACTTAAATTGATTCGTGCGTGGGGTTTTACTTACAAAACTATTGCGTTCCTCTGGCTGAAAAAGAACAAAAAGTCTGATAGCTGGTTTTATGGCCTTGGCTTCTGGACAAGGGGAAATGCGGAAGTTTGCTTATTGGCAACAAAAGGGCACCCAAAACGCAGGGCAGCTAATATTCACCAGTTCATCATTTCTCCGATTCAAGAACACAGCAAAAAGCCCGATGAAGTGCGAGAAAAAATTGTAGACCTGATGGGTGATGTGCCGCGGATTGAATTATTTGCCCGCAGCTATACAGAGGGTTGGGATGTGTGGGGAAACGAAGTGGAGAGCGATATTGACTTATCAAAAAACATTACGGAGGAGTGATGAACATGGAAATTAAGATACCCAAAGAAGTCCGGCAGCACAGCGAGACGATTTTCTTCGGCTTGTCTACTCGCCAATTTATTTGTGCGGTGCTGGCCGTAGGCGCCGCCATCGGCACCTACTTTCTGACGAAGGGAGCTATTGGCAAAGAAACCGCCAGCTGGGTGTGCATCGTGGCCGCCGCGCCGCTGGCCGCAGCCGGCTTCTTCCGCTATAACGGCTTGACCTTTGAGCGGTTCGTGTGGGCTGTTATCAAATCACAGATTTTATGTGCAGGGCCGCGCGTGTTCCGTTCCGAAAATCTGTACTGCAAAATTCTGAACGAGAAGGAGAAAAACATCTATGATTAAAACGCTGATTGCCGCAGACAGAAGTGAGCGCGAGCGGTTCCGAATCCCTCGCAGCGTCCAGCAATCCATCCCCATCCAAAAGATCTATCGGGACGGCATCTGGCAAACCGGCGGCAAGTTCAGCCGCACATGGCGCTTCGCAGACATCAACTATGCACTGGCCTCCCATGAGGATCAGAGAGATATGTTTACGGCCTATTGCGGCGCACTGAATAGCCTGCCAACGGATGCCACTACCAAAATCACCATCAACAACAGACGGTTGAACGGCGCAGAGTTTCGCCGCAGTATCCTGATGCGGGAGCGAGGGGACAGTCTGGACAGTTACCGCAGGGAGTACAACCGCGTCCTGACCGACAAGGCCGCAGAGAGCAACGATCTGATTCAAGACAAGTACATCACGGTTTCGGTGGCTCGGAAGAACATGGATGAGGCCCGCACCTTTTTCCACCGGGTAGACGCCGATCTCAGCAAAAACTTCGGACGGCTGGAGAGCGGCGCAAAGGCGCTGGACAACCAGGATCGGCTGCGTATCTTCCATGATTTCTTCCGCCCCGGTGAGGAAGAGCATTTCCGCTTTGATCTCAGCGATGCCATGAAGAAAGGCCATGACTTCCGGGACTATATTTGCCCGGATGGACTATGCTTCAAGGCGGATCACTTTGAGATGGGTGGCAAGGTGGGGCGCGTCCTGTTTCTGCGGGACTACGCCAGCTACATCAAGGATGAAATGATCTCCAAGCTGTCTGATTTCCCGCGGAATCTGATGCTGTCCATCGACATCCTCCCCATTCCCACCGATGAGGCCATCCGGGAGGTACAGAGCCGTATCCTCGGCATCGAAGCCGATATTGCCCGCTGGCAGCAGCGCCAGAACAGCCGCAATAATTTCACGGCAAGTATCCCGTATGAGCTGGAGCAGCTGAGGGCGGAGACGAAGGAGTTTCTGGATGACCTGAGTACCCGCGACCAGCGGATGATTTTTGCCAATGTCACCATCGTACACATGGCGGACACGCTGGAGCAGCTGAACACCGACACGGAGACGCTGCAAGCGATTGGGCTGGAGCAGGCGTGTCAGTTCTCCGTTCTGCGATACCAGCAGGAGGACGGGTTGAATACGGCCTTGCCCTATGGCCTGCGCCGCATCAAGACCACCCGCACACTGACAACTGAATCTACCGCCGTTTTAATGCCGTTCCGCGTTCAGGAGATCCAAGACGCGGGCGGTATTTATTATGGTGTCAACGCCGTAAGCAAAAACCTTTTGATCTGCAACCGAAAGAAGTTACTGAACCCACACGGCTTTGTGCTGGGCGTATCGGGCAGTGGCAAGTCCTTCAGCATGAAGGAGGCTATCACCTTTATTGCCCTCTCTACCAATGACGATATTATTATGATCGACGCCGAGCGCGAGTATGGCGAGCTGACGCGGGCACTGCAAGGGGCGGTGCTGGAGATCTCTCCATCCAGCCCGCACCACATCAATCCGCTGGATATTAACCGGGGCTATGGAGCCGGGGAGAACCCGGTGGCTATGAAGTCCGAATTGATGATGAGCATTTGCGAGCAGCAGATGGGTGTCGGTCAGCTGGGGGCGTTCCATAAGTCTATCATTGACCGCTGCACCGCCAATATCTATCACGATTTCATCAAGAGCGGCGGCGAAGGCAGGATTCCGACTCTCCCGGATTGGCGCAACGAGGTCAAGCGGCAGCCGGAGCGTGAAGCACAGGAATTGGCCCTTGCGTCGGAGCTGTTCGTAGAGGGCAGCTTGAATATGTTCGCCCACGAAACCAATTTTGATATTGATAACCGCATTGTCTGTTTTGACCTCTACGAGATGGGTGAACAGCTCAAACCCACGGCGCTGAATGTGGTGCTGGAGACGATCCAGAACCGCGTGGCGGCAAATCGGCTGGCCGGAAGGTACACATGGGTATTCGTGGACGAGGTGTATTTGTTCTTCAAGTATTACTACTCCGCACAATTTCTCTACAAGTGCTGGAAACGCTTTCGCAAGTACGCCGCTGCCATGACCGCCGCCACGCAGAATATTGAGGAATGTCTGCGCTCGGAAACGGCCCGCCTGATGCTGGCCAACAGCGAGTTTTTGATCCTGCTCAATCAGGCGGCAACTGACCGGGCGGAGCTGGCGAAGCTGCTGCATATCTCGGAAACGCAGATGAGCCATGTGACGAATGTGGAGGCCGGTCACGGCCTTATGCGGATCGGCAGTTCCATCATCCCCTTCGTCAACGAGTTTCCACGTGACGGCACCCTTTATCGCCTGATGACCACGACACCGGGGGACAAATGAGCATTGTCGAAATTCGTCTCAAATTGGCGCTGTTGACAAAGTCTCGCAACAGCCCTCGCGGTATGTTATAATGAGGAAAACGACCTGAGGTGATGGGATGCAGCTGGCGATGCACATGGTAACGATTGAGGATCTGATGCCCCGGGAGCACTTCCTCCGAAAGCTGGAAGCAGCGCTGGATCTGTCCTTCGTTTACGAGGAAACAGCCCCGCTTTACAGCAAAAAATACGGCCGCCCGGCCATCGACCCGGTGGTCATCGTGAAGTATCTGCTGGTGGGTTTCCTGTACGGCATCCCGTCGGAGCGGCAGATCGAGCGACGCGTCCAGACCGACATCGCCCTGCGCTGGTACCTGGGCCTCGACCTCTTCGACCGGGTGCCGGATCACAGCACCGTCTCGCAGCTTCGCCGCCGGAAACCGTCCTTCCGCAAGGTGTTTCGGCGGTTATTTGAAGAAGTCGTGGGGCAGTGCATCGAAAAAGGTCTGGTCAGCGGGCGCGTGGTGGGGGCGGACTCGACCCATGTGAGGGCCAACGCCTCCCGTGCGTCGGAAGAACTGGTGGAAGTCGCGGAGGAGGCCGGCGTTTACTGGGAACGGCTGGACGATTATGAGGAGGAAGGGTTGGAGGAACTTGAGCGGCGAACCGGAAAGCGCCGCAAAAAGCGGACAAAGCAGATCAAACGGGACAACCGCCGCACCCGCAAGCGCGTCAGCCGCACAGACCCGGAGTCGGGTCATCTGAAGCGCCCGGGGAAACCGGAGGGGCCTCATTACCTCGCCCATCAGGCGGTGGACAGCGACTACGGTATCATCGTAGGCCAGACCGTGACTGCCGGAGATGTGAACGATTCCGTGCCGTTTTTGGGCCTGATCGAGCATATTCATGAAAATGTTGTACCAATTCAGGCTGCCACGGCGGACGCCGCCTACGATTTTCCGCTGGCCCATCGGGCGCTGGGTGAACTGGGGATCGGCTTTTTCGTGCGGCCGCAAAAGACCGCTGCGCGGGTGTCTGTCCAGTTTACGCGGGACGATTTTTGCCGCGACGAGAACCGTGATGTGTACCTCTGTCCCAGTGGAAAAGAGCTGTGTTTAAGGCGGCTGGCCCGCAGCGCCAGCGGCTTGTTCTGGGAGTATCAGGCGGATAAACGGGATTGCGCGCTCTGCCCGCTGCGGGACAAATGTCTGCGCGAGGACGACAAACGCGGCGCACGAAAGGTGTCCGTCAGTTACTTTGCGGCGGACCGGCAGCGCAACCTGGAGCGCCGTTCCAGCCCGGAATACCGGGAGGCGCTGAAACTGCGGCAGGTCTGGTGCGAGGGCTCGTTTTCCGCGCAGAAGCGCGAGCACAACTTAGCGCGCGTTTTGCGACGAGGCTTAGAGGCAGCGGAGGACCACTGCCTCTTGTCGGCGACCGCATTGAACCTGAAACGGATGATAAAACACGCTGGATGACGCCGGTGGGCGTCTTTTTTTGTTGGCAGGGCGGAGCGGAGCGAGACTTTGTCAACAGCACCAAATTGAGCCACATTTCCGGCGGCGGCAAAAGAGAAAGGCGGCAGTGCGCCGCCTTTCTCCCTGTCGGTTAGTTTCTCAGGTAAGCGGCCAGAATGTCGATGAACTGGGAATTGGTCGGCGGCTGTCGCAATTCAGCCCCGGCAATCAGGTTCAAGAAGCTGTGGTCGGGATAATTCCAACAGCTCTGAATGAGCGTGCGGAGGTTACGCTCGACGCAGCTGGGCGTAGTTTGAAAATGTTCCGCTGTCTGTGCGTAGAGGCGTTTGGTGATAAGAAACATATTCTCCGGCTGATCCCGGACTTGCTCCACCATGTAGACCGCATAGCGGAAACCAGTCAATTTGCCGCTCAAACCGAGAAGCCGTAACAGGCGCTCGGCATCCAGCGGGGTCTGCGAAGCATCTCGCTCGTACTCAGGCACATAATAAACTAAAGGCATTTAATACCCCTCCTGTTAGAAATTAAGATAAGAACAGAGAAAGGGCAGCAGGGGCGGGCCTCTCGGCCAGCGGTAGACCTTGGCATAAAACCTCTGCTATGCCGGAACTAAATCCAGCCGTTAGGGATACCCCAATTTTCTGTTTTCACTGTAAAAATGGGATGGCAGGGGATTGTTGTATGAACGGTCATCAGGTCAAAATTCCGTGTAAACATCCATATCCTCCGTATCTCAATCATACACGATAAATGCCGTTTTGTGTCATACAATCGCTCTACAATGCCCGGCGGTAATCGTCTGATTTTGTTCGATTGCAGTCGAATTCTGAACTTTTGGGCGATATTAGAGGAAAACCGCAAGGCAACTCCAAAGAGGAGCTGCCTTGCGGTTAAAAACAATATTTCTTTGGCTATTCCACGCACACTCGTTCGGGACTCAGCTTACTTGCCCTGATAGGCTCTGAAAAGGAACGTAACGATTTGTGCGCGGGTGCAGCTATTGTCTGGCCCGAACAGGCCATCACCAATGCCGTTTGTGACGCCGTTCTCCACGGCCCATGCCACAGCGTTTGCGTAGTAGCTATCGGTAAGAACATCGCTGAACTCAGCCTTGCTATCGACCAGCTTACCAATGGCACGGAACAGGAAAGTCACGCTCTGAGCACGGGTGCAGGTGGCGTCAGGGCTGAATTTGCCATCGCCCGTTCCTGTGGTGATACCGTTCTCTACCGCCCATGCTACTGCCTTAGCATAGTAGCTGTCCACAGAAACATCAGAGAAGCTGCTCATGCTCTTGGGTTCGGGAGAACCGGCAGCACGCCACAGGAAGGTAACGATCTGTGCGCGGGTGCAGGGTTGGTTTGGCCCAAAGAGGCCGTTGCCGATACCTCCGGTGATGCCCTTTTCCTGCGCCCACTTCACAGCCTCATAGTAATAGGCGCTGGTGGACACATCGCTGAACGGGCTTGTCTCAACTTCCTTGACAAAGGTAGCATTGATTTCAACCTTGCTGGCGGGCATGGTAAAGGTATATTTGCCGTTGCCCTTATCAGTCAGTTTCAGTTCGTTTCCGTTCTTATCGGTAACAGTAAGATCATCCAACTGATAGCCGCTGTCAGGCTTAACAGTGATGGTCACAGTATCGCCCTTTTCCGCAGAACGCGGGCTAACGGTCATGGTGCCGTTCTCCGTTTTGCTGGGAGTGGTCACGGAATAGCTGGGAGAGCTGCTGCCACCACCGGAGCTTTTCCGAACCAAAGCATTGATAGCGTCCTCAATGGCCTGTGCCATGGCATCCACTTCGGTCTGCTCGGTAATATTCTTGCCACGGACAACAGCATCAATGGCTGCTGTCACAGCGGAAAAATCTCTGTAATCGTTCTCATTCAAAGCGTTCGCTTTTTCAATCGCCGCATCGACTTTGGTATAGTCAGCATCCTTATAAGTCAATGCGTTGACTGCCGCAGTGATAGCATCGGCCATGGCATTAACCTCGTCCTGCTCTGCCTTACTCTTGGTTCTGTCAACTTTGCCAATCGCCTCTTCTACATCAGCATAGTTCGAGTAAAGGCTGCTGTCGATCGCTTTAGCAGCGGTGATGGCCTCATCAACTTTCGTGTAGTCAGCGGAGATGTGCCACTTGTCCCAAGCGAATGTCGGGTGATCGATACCGGCAACCCATTCAATGTCTGTAGCTGCATTTTTCTGAAGGCCATCGAGGACATCTGTGGAAGTGAAGTTGGTTGCAACGGTACCACACTGATTTTCATTAAAATCCGGGTCTGGGCCTGCACTGGTACCACTCTCATCGAGAACCAGTTTTACTACAGCAAAATATGTTCCATTATATTCCGGATACGTTGTATCATCCATTGTTACTCCCTCTGGAGGGGTCTCTGGCCAAATGCAGTTTGTAACAGGACCATCTGTAACAGCCGCAATCCATGTAACATTTCCCGGTTCGGCCGAAGTAATATTCTTCGTTGCCACCATGCAGTTTCTAATTACTACGCCCGGCAGTCTACCCGGATCAAAGTCAAAGTTTGCGCCAAGAATCCCTGCCACAGGAGCATCCGTATAACCACACGAAACCGAACCATTAAACCAACAATCAGAAATGAGGGAATCATTCGTAGTATCCTGCCACTGGCCAATCAATCCACCTACGGTATCACAATCTGCATTTTCGTTATATTCGCTGATAACAGTTGCATCCGAGGCACAGCCTTTTACCTGTGCCTTACCCGTGCATTGGCCAATCAGACCACCGAGCAGTTTATTACCGTTATTATTTTCAATCTTACCGCTCGTGTAGCAGTTCTCAACTGTACCATTTCTAAGCCAGTCTGCCAGAATACCCGCATTTAATGCGTCATCATTTGAAACGATATCCGCATCGATGACCAGTAAATTCCTCAGAGTTCCTCTAACAACTCCGAAAAGTCCGTTCCGAGTATAGTCATCTCCGGTATAGTGATGATACAAATTTATAATCTTATGATATTGACCATCAAATGTACCCGAAAAATCTGCCGAGTTGAGGCCACTCTTGCCAATGGCTTCCCACTGCTGTCCATTTAAATCGATATCAGCAGTCAGTACAAAATACTCACCTACACAATCATTATTAGAGCCAGAGTTTACGAATTGCGCCAAATATGCCAGTTGTGCGCCGTTTGCGATTTGATACGGATCATCTGCTGTACCAGTGCCGCCTGCAAATGAATCGGCAATACTGCCGTCCCATGCGGCCACATTGTTCTCCTCCGCCATCACTGCCGTTGGCAGCAGCGAAAAACACAATGCCAGAATAAGAAGCAGACTTCCGATGCGTTTTTTCATGGTATGTCCTCCTTTGTATGATGGTCAGGTTTTGTTCATGCCCGCCTGACCACAGCGGGCAAAGTCCACAGGTCACAGAGAGGTATCATCCCGTGTGTACACACGGGATGAGGGGCGCGCCCCTCATCATAAGTTTTTCGCTTCATACTAATTCATAATAATTATATCCGCATTTTTGCAAAATGTAAATCGTTCTAAAGTATGAGGCCGTACTTTTTTGAATATACTACTCATTTTCTCGTTTTGCAACATTCAGCCACCTCTTTTTCCATGTGCCAGGATAGATTAGCAAGGTCGGCTTTCCCAGCGCAAGGGCATAGGCCATAGCCTTATCCTCTGCGCTGCCACCGGCAAGTTCAAGGTCATACACGGCCATCAGCATATCAGACTGCTTGATGATCCGCTGATAGGCCAAAAACTGCGCGTTGGGCTTCTCCTGATAATCAACACAGGAAATGTCGGAGCAGTCCGCCAGCATATCAAAATAGCGTTCCCGCAGCTGCGGCGTCCACTTGGTAGCCTGTTCTTCAAAAGGGGTTACGCAAACAAGGCGCATGGCCTCGTCATTCTGCTTTGTGATATTGACGATTTCCCCGGCATACAGCCCCACACCGGGGTCACAGGCAACTTGAAATTCCTCCACTCCGCATTGGCGCAGTTCCATAATGCACTGAGCCAGTTCCAGCTTCATTCGGCGGCATTGAGTATCTTCCTCGTCAAAGCCCCACGGAAACCGCATGGGATGCTGGCCTATGATTGCACAACGATAGTTCTCCATAACTGCGCCCTCTCTATCTCATAACTCACCGATTCCGTCATGTGCTTTCCTATACTATAATATTGCTCACTAATTAAATCAATAGCGCTCTGATACATACAGAAAAGAGATTTGGGAAACCGTATAATTTGCTTATCATCAGAAAGGCAGGACACCGCATGAGCAAAGAAGTTTCCTTCAAAAATCGTGATCGTTTCGTACAGCTTGGGATCGCTATTGCGGCGCTCCGTAAAATGCGTGGTCTGTCACAGGAGAAGCTGGCCGAGAAGGCCGGTGTCAGCCGCTCACTCATCAGCACGATTGAAGCACCAAACATGGCTCACGGCTTCTCGCTGGATGTGTTCTTCGATATTGCCGATGCGCTGGAGGTCGATCCCGCTGACCTTATCAATGCCTCTGTGTTCCCGGACAGGATCATAAAATCGAAATAGCTTTTAATGCGTCTCAAACTGGCGCTGTTGACAAAGTCTCGCAACAGCCCTCGCGGTATGTTATAATGAGGAAAACGACCTGAGGTGATGGGATGCAGCTGGCGATGCACATGGTAACGATTGAGGATCTGATGCCCCGGGAGCACTTCCTCCGAAAGCTGGAAGCAGCGCTGGATCTGTCCTTCGTTTACGAGGAAACAGCCCCGCTTTACAGCAAAAAATACGGCCGCCCGGCCATCGACCCGGTGGTCATCGTGAAGTATCTGCTGGTGGGTTTCCTGTACGGCATCCCGTCGGAGCGGCAGATCGAGCGACGCGTCCAGACCGACATCGCCCTGCGCTGGTACCTGGGCCTCGACCTCTTCGACCGGGTGCCGGATCACAGCACCGTCTCGCAGCTTCGCCGCCGGAAACCGTCCTTCCGCAAGGTGTTTCGGCGGTTATTTGAAGAAGTCGTGGGGCAGTGCATCGAAAAAGGTCTGGTCAGCGGGCGCGTGGTGGGGGCGGACTCGACCCATGTGAGGGCCAACGCCTCCCGTGCGTCGGAAGAACTGGTGGAAGTCGCGGAGGAGGCCGGCGTTTACTGGGAACGGCTGGACGATTATGAGGAGGAAGGGTTGGAGGAACTTGAGCGGCGAACCGGAAAGCGCCGCAAAAAGCGGACAAAGCAGATCAAACGGGACAACCGCCGCACCCGCAAGCGCGTCAGCCGCACAGACCCGGAGTCGGGTCATCTGAAGCGCCCGGGGAAACCGGAGGGGCCTCATTACCTCGCCCATCAGGCGGTGGACAGCGACTACGGTATCATCGTAGGCCAGACCGTGACTGCCGGAGATGTGAACGATTCCGTGCCGTTTTTGGGCCTGATCGAGCATATTCATGAAAATGTTGTACCAATTCAGGCTGCCACGGCGGACGCCGCCTACGATTTTCCGCTGGCCCATCGGGCGCTGGGTGAACTGGGGATCGGCTTTTTCGTGCGGCCGCAAAAGACCGCTGCGCGGGTGTCTGTCCAGTTTACGCGGGACGATTTTTGCCGCGACGAGAACCGTGATGTGTACCTCTGTCCCAGTGGAAAAGAGCTGTGTTTAAGGCGGCTGGCCCGCAGCGCCAGCGGCTTGTTCTGGGAGTATCAGGCGGATAAACGGGATTGCGCGCTCTGCCCGCTGCGGGACAAATGTCTGCGCGAGGACGACAAACGCGGCGCACGAAAGGTGTCCGTCAGTTACTTTGCGGCGGACCGGCAGCGCAACCTGGAGCGCCGTTCCAGCCCGGAATACCGGGAGGCGCTGAAACTGCGGCAGGTCTGGTGCGAGGGCTCGTTTTCCGCGCAGAAGCGCGAGCACAACTTAGCGCGCGTTTTGCGACGAGGCTTAGAGGCAGCGGAGGACCACTGCCTCTTGTCGGCGACCGCATTGAACCTGAAACGGATGATAAAACACGCTGGATGACGCCGGTGGGCGTCTTTTTTTGTTGGCAGGGCGGAGCGGAGCGAGACTTTGTCAACAGCACCAATTTGAGACACATTTCGACACTCGCCATTCGGCACGAATGTATCGGCAGCGGTACATCCGTGCGGACTGGCGACAGTCCGAGAATTGAATAGGTCTATTGGATACATCCGATATGCGCCCGAAAGGAAAGCCGTGCGGGATTGAGCAGGCCATGATCCCAACTTGAGAAAGGAGGTATAGGGGGAGCAGCCTTCCGCGCACAAACAAGCCGTGGCTGGCTTGGGGGCGATGACCCGCATATCGGGGAGATACGATTGTCCAGCCTTAGTCCGAGCGTTGAAGCGGCCTTGACGGGCCGTGAGCCGTCGCAGGCAAAGGGGGCAACCTGTGAGAACCGCAGGGGGTGAAATTCCCGTGTAAGGTGTGCCAGCACCGTCCAATATGTTCCTGAAACCTACCTGCCAACAAACAAGACTACATCAAAGGCCGCGCCTGCATGAGGGTGCGGTTTTTGTCGATTTTAGACTGAGAAAAAAGTGCCAGGCAGCCCTGCTGCCCGGTTAAATTGTTTTTAGATGGAAATAATGCTTTTAGGGAGGTGCAACCTTGGAAAAGCAAGAAAAGCAACACAAAATTGGAGCTGCAACCTATGTGATCGAGAGGGTGTTTACCAGCAGCAAAACGCCGCAAGAAGTGGTGGCGGAGGAAATCATTACCACGGCTAAAAAAGTCGATTTTTTTGACCACTCAGGAAAGAAAATGGTATAATATCAGTGTAAATGAGTGGTTCCAGAAAGGAGGACATCATGCGGAACCACATCAAACTCGCTGATATTTACTGCCGCTTATCCGATGAGGAAAAGAAACATAAAAACGAGTCCGAAAGCATTACAAATCAACGTGCGATCATTCGGGATTATTGTGAAAAGCACGATATTATCATCGTAAAAGAATTTGTAGACGATGGCTATTCCGGCGGCAATTTTGAGCGCCCCGGCTTTCAAGCGATGCTGGATCATCTTTCGACCGGAAAGGCCAATATGGTCATTACAAAAGACCTTTCCCGTCTTGGCCGTGACATGACGGAATCAAGTTACTACGCAGAACGCTTTTTCCCTGAAAACGGTATTCATTATCTGGCTCCCGGTAATGACTTTGACTCCATGGGAGACAACCTGATGGCACCGTTCCAATTTGCCATGAATGATGTGTACCTGCGTGATACTTCCAGAAAAGTCAAGCAGACGTTAGACATGAAACGGAAGAAGGGCAAGTATGCAGCTTGTCCGCCATACGGCTATAGAAAAGCGGAGCGTACCACCGACCAGCTTGTTCCCGATGAAAATACAGCACCAATCGTCCGACAGATTTTTGAATGGGCATCAACGGGACTTTCAACGCGGACGATTGCAAACAAGCTGAACGAACAATGTATCATCCCGCCTTTGAAATACAGGGTTGAATATCGTGATAAATTCACCCCACAGGGAGCATCCAGAGCGTCAGACTACTGGAACTATACTACGGTTAAGCGTATCCTGCGAAATCGCGTCTATTTGGGACACACCGTACTTGGGAAAAACCGAAAGGTCAATGTGAAGTCCAAAAAGAAAATCTCTATTCCACAGGAAGATTGGTGCTTTACAGAAAATACCCATGAGCCATTGGTGACACAAGAGCAATTTGACCGAGCAGAACATTTCCTCGGAGAAAACACAAAGTCCCATGCGGCCAACCCTGCATTTCGCCACAGTATTTTTGGCGGGATCGCATACTGCGCACATTGCGGCACGGCAATGTGCTCCGGCGGTTCGGTCTATAAGGGTGAACGAGCGAAGTATTGGTATCTTGTTTGTAACAATCTGACAAGTCGAACAAGAAATCGCTGTGAACATGGAGCAAGAATACGATACGATGACCTAATGGAGATCATTCGCCGGGATCTGAACGAGTTGCTATCATTTGATGACGATGATATTGAGGCCATCACACAGGCAGCTGTTCAACAATCCAATGCTTCACTTGGGATTGGCGAGGACAGGGAAAAGTCATTAGCCGATATAGAAATAAGACTGAAGCGTATTGTCAAGATGATTGAACGAGCGTACCGTGATAACGCAGCCGGAAATTTAAGTGATGAATTACTGGATCAAATGATGGAGCGATTTGGAAAAGAGCGTCAGGAGCTTGAAGAACAGCGTGACAGATTGATTGAGGATACTTCGGAAGAAAGCAATATCCGCGATGCGTATGACTTGTTTTTTGACCTCGCCAGACGCTATTCCCATATCGAAACTTTAGATCGAGATATTCTTCATACCTTCATAGAGCGAATAGAAATTGGTGAAAAAATCTTGCCAGACGGTTTAACGATTGCTGGGCCGCGAACTCCCTACCGGCAAAGTATTCGTATCTTTTACCGCTTTATTGGAGAAATCGCAAAAGACCCTGTACGGAATGTAACAAGGGTAGCAAATCTTTAAGAGGTCAAAAAACATCAAACCACCTTGGTGTGTATTGACTTCAAAATAAAACTGAGTTTTTGTGGTGAATACACACCAAGGGAGGTGGGCGTCAACCTGAAGGAAGGCTACAACGGTGACCTGTCCTCTCGTGAGGCCGGCTCCGTCGGCGGCCAGATGGTCAAGAAGATGATCGAGTCCTACGAGAAGAACCTGTAACTTCCCACTGGACACAGTGAAGCGGCCCGGCAATCGCCGGGCCGCTTTCTCATGTTCCTGTGTTGTCTCCCCAGAAACCGCTCCACCAATCGCCGCCGGCGTCTCCAAAGCCGCCGCTGGGATCGTTGGGATCCGGCTCCGTAGGCTGGTCTCCGCCGCCGGAATCGCCGCCGGAGGGGTCCTCTGTCGGCGTATCCGGATCTATGGGCACATCAGGGTCGTTGGGATCAGGCGGCTGCCAGTTGGGATCGCTGGGATCCAGCCCCCCATTCGGGTCATCGGGGTCCGTAACTGCAGCCGACGTGTGGACGGGACATCCGCCGGGGCTGGTCTCCGTGGGGGCCACTGCCTTTTCCAGGGTGCTGATGAGATAGGCGTCGTCGGAGGCAGTGATGCTCTCGCCGTAATCCTCCCGCACATAGTCCAGATAGCCCTTCTGCACGATGGACTCCGCCGGGCAGAACTCACCGGCCAAGCAGTTACCCTCGGTGCAGATGTCCACCATCTTGTGGAGCGTGCACTCCGTCGTGGGCTCCGTGCCCACAGCCACCTCATAGGATACCGTCCGGTCCCCTCTGGAATCGGCGCGGCAGGCATCCGTCGCCCGCATGCCGCTGTCCGCGCAGACACTGACCGTTGTCAGGCCGCTGCTGGGACGGTTGAAGGACTTGTCCGGCAGATCCGCATGGACCTTCTCCATCACCTGTCGCCACAGGGAGGCCGCGGGGTTCACGGAGTAGCTGATCCGCTCGTTGTTCTTGTAGCCCACCCAGACCGCCGCGCAGTAATACGGCGTGTAGCCTGTAAAATAACGGTCATAGTTGTCGTTGGTGGTGCCGGTTTTTCCTGCAATGTGCATCCCGCTGAATCGAGCGCCGCCGCCGGTGCCGCCGGACTCATTCACCGCCCGGCGCAGCATGTCCGTCATCAGATAGGCGGTGGTCTCCTTCATGGCCACCCGCTGCTCCGTCTCCTTTTCCAGCACCACGGTGGAGTTGTCGTTGGCCAGAACCTTTACGTAGGTCTTGGGCTCATTGTACACACCGCTGTTGGCGAAAGCAGCGTAGGCCGCCGCCATCTCCACCGTGCTGAGGCCGTAAGTCAGGCCGCCCAGCCCCAGCGGGCTGACGTTCATATCCTCCGGTGCCAGACTCAGCCCCAGATTTTCGGTGGCGAATTGGTAGGCCGCCGTGACCCCAACCTTTTCCAGTGTCTGCACCGCGATGGTGTTGATGGATGCCTTGACACCGTTGCGCACGGATGTCCAGCCCGTGTAGGTGTTGGGCGAGTTCTTGGGCCATGGATTCCCATTCAGCAGGCGGACCGGGTAGTTGTCAAAGGTGGTTGCCGGGGAGACTGCCCCCGCATCCAGCGCCGGGGCATAAGCCGTCAGCGGCTTGATGGAGGAACCCGGCTGCTGGATATCCGTTGCATAGTTCCACAGCAGGTTTCCGGACTTGGGTCCCATATCGCCCACCATGGCCACGATGTTGCCGGTGGAGGGCTCGATAATGGTAATGCCGGAGTGGATCAGCTGTCCGCTGGCGGAGGTGAGGTTGTTCAGACTCCCCCGGTCCTCGTAGACAGACTCCGCAATCTCCTGAATCTTCGGGTCCAGCGTGGTGTAGATGTTGTAGCCGCTGTTGTAGATCCGGTTCAGGGCCTCTTTTTCGGTGATGCCGTACAGGTCCGCCAGATCCGCGGAGACATCCCGCAGCACCTGGTCCACGAACCAGGAGTTGACATTGGCGCCGCCGGTAGCCTCCGTGACAATGTCCTGAGCGGAAGTGGTGCCGTCCGTGAAATGCAGCTCCTCCGCCTTGGCGGCCTCGGCCTCCTCCTCTGTCAGATAGGTGAGCCCGGTGACGCCCACATCGTCATTGCCGCCGGCCATCCGGGTCAGGATCATCTCCTGGCGCTCCTTGTTCAGCTCCCGGGGCGTGACGGTGCTGCCGTCCTCCCGGGTGATGGTGATGGTGGACATGGGACCATACAGGGAGGGGTTGTTGGTGATGGCGATGAGGCAGGCGCATTCCGCCGGATCCAGCTCCGACACATCCTTGCCGAAGTAGAACTCCGACGCGGTCTGGACGCCGTAGCAGCCCTGTCCCAGATAGATGGTGTTCAGGTACATCTCCAGGATCTCCTGCTTGGTGTAGTTCTTCTCGAACTCCAGGGCCCGGAAAATCTCCCGCACCTTGCGGTTGATGGTGTTGCCGTCGTCGCCGGTCATGTTCTTCAGCACCTGCTGCGTCAGGGTGGAGCCGCCGAAGGTGGCCCGGCTGCCGGTGAAGAAGTTCAGCGTGGCGGAGGCGGTTCGGGTCCAGTCCACGCCGTTGTGCTCAAAGAATCGGTGGTCCTCAATGGCTACGGCCGCCTGCCACAGCGCGTCCGGGATCTGTTCATAGTCCACCCAGATGCGGTTTTCCGTGCCGTAGACGGTCTGGTATTCCACCCAATCTCCGGTGTCCCTGTCCTGGTAATAGATGATGGAGCTGAGATTCATGGTGTAGTCGTCGGCGTTGACCTCCAGCGTAGGGGCCAGTGTGGTCCGGACGTACATCATAAAAAGCCCGGCAAGCATCGCCACTGTGCAGATGCCCACCAGCAGGACCGTCCCCAGGATGAAGACGACCTTGTGTCCCGTTCGTTTGGTGCTTTTCTGCTGTCTGGGTTCCCGGCGGGGGATCATCTCATGGGATCCCTCCCGTCTTCTGCGTTCCAATGCAGAGCACCTCCTTCTTTTGAATTTGAATTTTCTGCAAAAGCAGTCTGCCGCGCCGCCTGTCTGCGGCCGCAGAGGCTCAGAGTCCTCCATAATATGTTCTATTGTACCATCCCATGTCAATATCGAAAATGTCGTATTTTACCGAAAAAAAGTTTCTTATCCGCATGGTTTTTCTGCTTTTGGGCAGGATAAATCCATCCCCAGCGCCCCAGTTTCCCACATTTCCAAAAGTTCACCCCCTTGCAATCTTCTGGAAAGTCAGTTACAATACCCCTAGAATACAGACAGAAGGAGGACGCCCCATGGCGGATGAGTACGGCCCCACTTTCATCACAGTCACAGACGAGGACGGCCGCGAGATCGTGCTGGAGTTTGTGGACGCGCTGGAATACAACGGCCAGCAGTACCAGGCTTTCTTCCCTGCGGAGACAGAAGGAGCGGATGAGGATCCGGACAATGGACTGGTGATCCTGAAGGTCCTCCACGAGGACGGGGAGGATCTGCTGTCCACGCTGGATTCCGACGAGGAACTAGACGCGGTCTATGACCTGTTCATGGAGTCCCTGTTCGACGAGGACGGAGAGTCCTGACACTCCATACAAAAATTTCTCTCCGGGTCCGCTGGTTTCCTCTTGCATCCCGGGCCGGGATGTGATACGGTGAATATGTGCCCTGCGGGGTTTGTGATAGGTCTTTTTTTAACCCACATTTCGTTATACGGGATGCCGGATCAGCGCGTGGTTCGCAGGCCTCCCGGCTGCTGTCTGCGGCTGGAAGTTGGAAGTGGTAAAGCGCGTTGGAGGCAACCCACCTGGCCGTGAAGGTGCAGGTTATAACGGGCCTACACGGCTCTCGCGGGGCACGTTTTCTGAAGGGGCGGTCTGGCCGCTCCGCTTTTTTTTGCGGATCAGCAAAAAATCCCCTGTTTTTGCCGATCCTGCCGGATCGCGGCGGGGATTCCGCAAATTTCTCTTGCAGAATCCGGCCATATCCAGTATAATATCAAAGTGCGTAATTTCCGGTTTCTTGCAAACCTTGCACCTGAATACTTGAGAGGACTGAAACACACATGAGCGCATCAAGAGAAAAAAAGACCCGCCAGGACCTGTCCGGCTCCGGCTGGAACGATCCCAAGACCGCCCGGGAGGCCAAGCAACGCCAGAAGGAGCACAGCACCAACCTTCTGTATGGCACCATCGGAGTGGTATTCCTGGTAATCGCCATTGCCGCCGTCATCTGGAAGTCCAACATCATTCCCAAGACGGCCACGGCGGCCACCGTCAACGGTGAGAAGTACACCGCCGCTGAGGTCAACTTCTATTTTGAGAACTACTATCAGAACTTTGTCAACGGCAATTACAGCATTCTGAGCATGATCGGGCTGGACACCGGCACGTCCTTGAAGGACCAGACCATCTCCTCCAGCGCCGTCATGTTCGTCACCGACGCCACCGAGGGCGAGACTTGGTACGACTACTTCGCGGACAAGGCCCTGGAGCAGTTGGCCGGCGTCCAGGCCATGAATGCCGCTGCAGAGGCCGAGGGCTTCACCTGGAACGACGAGATGCAGGCCGACCTGGACGACACCATGGAGTCCCTTGCCTCCGCTGCCAGCACGTACGGCTATACGGAAAAGCAGTATCTGGGTCTCATCTACGGCAGCACCATGACCCGCAGCATCTATGAGGAGCAGACCCGGCGCAGCCTGCTGGCCACCGCCTATCTCCAGTCCTATCAGGACAGTCTGACCTACTCCACCGACGAGCTGGAGGCCGCCTATCAGGAGGACCGGACCGCCTACGATCTGGTGGACTGTGCGTATGTCCGCGTCAACGGCGCCGCAGCTGATACAGATGAAGAGGGCAACTCCATCGAGGTCACCGACGAGATGAAGGCGGAGGCCATGGCCGCTGCCAAGACCACCGCAGACGCCATCTACGCCGCCTACAAGGCGGGCACCTCTCTGGAGGATGCAGCTGCAGAGTATGAGTCCACCGCCACCTATGCCTCTTCTGACAGCTTCTCGTACAGCTCCTCTGTTCTGGGGGAATGGCTGTATGACGATGCCCGGCAGGCCGGCGACTCCGCCGTGCTGGAGGACAGCGACAGCAGCAACTACTATGTGGTGGTCTTTAACGGCCGCTCCCGCAACGAATACAACACGGTGAACGTGCGCCACATCCTGATCCAGCCGGAGGCCTCCGAGCTCTCCGAGGATGACGAGAGCTATGAGGACGATGTGGCCGCCAAGGACGCCGAGGCCGCGCAGAAGGCCCAGGACATCCTGGACGAGTGGAAGGCCGGCGACGCCACCGAGGACTCCTTTGCCGCGCTGGCCAATGAGTACTCCCAGGATCCCGGGTCCAACACCACCGGCGGCCTGTATGAGCAGGTCTATCAGGGCCAGATGGTGACGGAGTTCAACGACTGGTGCTTCGATCCCGCCCGCCAGACCGGCGACACCGGCATCATTCACAACGAGAGCACCGGCTACCACGTCATGTACTTCGTGGGCTATGACCAGCCCTACTGGGAGATCCAGGTGTCCGCAGATCTGGTCAATGACGCCGTGGATACGTTCTACGAGGAGAAGACCGAGGGCTATACTGCGGAGCAGTCCTCCTTCGGCATGAGCTTTGTGGGTTGATTCCCATTCACAACACAAGACGTCCGGCTTTGAAATTTCAAAGCCGGACGTTTTCCACCTGTTTGCAACAAGGAGGTCCGTTATGGAACATCCCTTTCTCCGCAACGAGATGCTGTGGGGCCCGGAGGCCCAGGCCCGGCTTGCTCGGGCCCACGTGCTGCTGCTGGGGCTGGGCGGCGTGGGCAGCTACGCCGCCGAATGCTTGGCCCGGTCCGGAGTCGGCGAGCTGACCCTGGTGGACAGCGACACCATTGCCCTCACCAACCTGAACCGCCAGCTGGAGGCCCTCCACTCCACCCTGGGTCAGCCCAAGGCGGAGGCGGTGGCCGCCCGTCTGCGGGACATCAATCCGGATGCAGAGCTCCATCCTGTCCACGGTCTCTATGACGCCGCTCATCGGGACCGCTTCTTCCCGGAGGGCTGCCGGTACGATTACATCGTGGACGCCATCGATCTGGTGTCCTGCAAGCTGGATCTGGCAGAGACTGCCCTGAAGCTGAACATCCCCCTGATCGCGGCCCTGGGCACAGGCAACAAGCTGGATCCCACCCTCCTCCAGGTAACGGACATCTCCAAGACCTATGGCTGCCCCCTGGCCCGGGTGATGCGCAATGAACTCCGGACCAGAGGCATTCACCATCTGAAGGTGGTGTTCAGCCCGGAGAAGCCCGTCTCTCCCGCCCAGCCGGAGGCGCCGCCCCCCGGCCGCCGCAGTGTGCCCGCCAGCAATCCCTGGGTTCCCGCCACAGCCGGTCTGCTGCTAGGCAGTGCTGTTGTGCGGGACCTGATTGCCCAGGTCTCTCTGCCCTGATAAAAAGCAGCGGCCCGCAGTTTGCGGGCCGCTGCTTTATGGAAAGCGTTCCTTATACCGCGTCTGTCTTCTCCACAGAAACCGCCACAGGCACCGGATCCTCGCTCCCAAGCTCTCCGGTATAGGTAACTGTGACGCTGTCCCCCTCTTCAAGACGCCCCTGATCCACATCCTCGCCAAAGTCGAAAACCTGATAAGTCCCATCGTCAGTAAGCAGAACCAGGAAATCCCCCATACGGTTCACCACACCATTGACCGTTGCGCTGTCCTCTTCCTTCCCGTCGTTGCCGGCATCCAGCGGCTTCTTTGAAAACATTCTGTGAACAGACCGCTGTCCGGCGCGTTGACTTTTACCGCCGCCCATGTTATGCTGAAAAAAATTGATGCTTACCCAGTGGGCAGGGTGGTGCTCTGCCGCTGGGACTTTTTATCACGGCGGGCGATGCGCCCGCCGGAGGAGGGATCCGTATGACGGCCGATCAGGAGTCCCGCAGCCCGCTGGAAACCGAGCCGGTTCAAAAGCTGATCGTCCGCTACGCCATCCCCACGGCCCTGACGCTGATGGTCAACTGCCTCTACAACATCGTGGACCAGATCTTTGTGGGCCAGGGCGTGGGGATCACCGCCATGGCGGCCATCAACGTGGCGTTCCCGGTGGTCATTCTGGTGAATGCCGTGGCCCTGCTGCTGGGAGACGGCAGCGCCGCCAACATCAGCCTGTGCCTCGGCCGCCGCCAGCAGCAAGAGGCGGATGACACCATCGGTCACGCCGCCACCCTGATTGCCGCCAGCGGTCTCTGTGCGGCCATCGTCAGCTGGTGCTTCGCCCCCCAGATTGCCCGGCTCTTCGGCGCTACGGACACTGCCTGGCCGGAGGCTGCAGCCTATCTCCGGACCATTGCCTGGGGCCTGCCCTTCCAGCTGATCTGCCCGGCCTTCACCGCCATCATTCGGGCGGACGGCCACCCCCGGTACAGCATGGGCTGCATGATTACCGGTGCCGTCCTCAACCTGATTCTAGACCCCGTCTTCATCTTCCCTCTGGGCATGGGCGTGGTGGGGGCCGGCATTGCCACAGTCATCGGCCAGGTGGCGGCCGGGGTGCTGTTTCTGGCCTACCTGCCCCGGCTGCACACAGTCCGGCTCCGGCGCCAGGCGCTGCGCCCCACCATTAGGCTCACCGGGCGGATTCTGACCCTGGGGGTTCCCAGCCTGCTGACCCAGATCCTCACTGCCCTGGTACAGATCACCCTGAACAACCTGCTGCGGGTTCACGGAGCGGCCAGCGTGTACGGCAGCGACATCGCCCTCTCTGTCTACGGAATGATGATGAAGGTCTATCAGATTGCCCACTCCATGTTCGTGGGCGTCTCCTCCGCCGTACAGCCTATCAACGGTTACAACTTCGGGGCGAAGCATTTTCTTCGGGTGCGGCAGACCTTCCGCACGGCCGCCGCCATCGCCCTGGTAATTTCGGGGGTGTGGTTCCTGGTGTTCCAGCTGTTTCCCCGGCAGATCGGGATGCTGTTCGTCTCTGACAGCCCCCTCTACCTGGACTGTGCCCAGCACTGCTTCCGGCTGTATATGGCCGCCTTCTTCCTGTACGGCCTGCATCTGGCCACCGCCTCTTTCTTTCAAGGGATCGGCCGGCCGGTACCCTCCCTTGCCATTCCCCTGGCCCGGCAGGGCGTGTTTCTGATTCCCCTGGCTATTCTGCTGTCCGGCCGGTTCGGCCTGGATGGTGCCCTGCTGGCCGCCCCCATTTCCGACGTGCTGACCTTCCTCCTGAGCTTGCTGCTGGTCCGGCGGGAGTTTGCCGTCTGGCGGCAGAGGGACTGGATAGAAACGTGAAAGTGACAAAAACGCCCCGCCTGCTTTTGGCGGGGCGCTCTTTGCAAGTCTCACTTAATTCAACGGAATTTCTGCATCGCCAAAGCGGATAGCAACGATATCCGTCACATCCAGCGGCACCGGCCAGTCAAAGCTGACATACCATCCGCCGTCCTCCATTCTGCTTCCACCGCCGCCACGGTTCTCTACTTCGGTCCCGTCGGCCAGGATCACGGTTGCGTGGAGCCGGTCCATCAGTCCGTCGCAGTAGAAGGAGGCACCTGTTGCGGTAATTTGGAGGTTCGTTAGCGTTGCAACAGCCGGGTGAGATTTTCCCCCTGTACCCTCTAAGGCGCCGCCATCTTTGCCGGTAGCCTGATCCCAGACCATGTGATTCGACAGCACTTGAACTCTGTCGATGGTGATGGTAGGAGACAGGCTCTCTGCCGCCAAAGGAATCGAGAAAGACCACTCTCCTTCACACAAGACCTCATCCTCTGCCCCGCCGGTACGGCGGCGGATCAGGTCGTTCAGATCGATCTCCAGCGCGTAATCTCCTCTGTTCAGCTGGTTACCAGTGGAGATGGTGGCGGAGAACTCCAGCAGCATCCGGGCTGCGCCCTCCCGGGTGATCCCGATACTGTCCAGGCCTACCCAGCCCCACCATGCTGGCCCCCACTGGGGTCAGGGACGATCTCCGCACGCATCCTGTCAAAGGAATACTGGGCATCTCGGTCAAAGTCCCAGCCCGTCACGTCCAGCAATGCCCAGATCTGACTGCTGCCCACGGTGATACTGTCCACAGTGACGGTCACGTCCCCGCTGGTAACGCTCTCCCCCACTTTTCGGGTCAGGCCGTCGATCACCAGGGATTGGGATTCCGTCATCGAGCTGCCGGTCTCCTCCTCCCACTTCTGCTCAAACCACCACCAGAGGGTGGGACTGGCCACTGCCAGGACCGTGCCCGCCAGCGCCAGCGCCAACGCTGCGGCAATCAGCCCTGCCTTGGAAATACGGTGTCTAAACACTGCCTTCTCCTGTTTCGGCACATTGGCTACCTCCTTTCGCAGCTGCTCGGAGGCATGGATCTGCTCAAATGTCTCCCGATAGATGTTCTGCATGGCTCACTCCTCCCTCAGCTGTGCTTTCAGTTTCTCTCTGGCCCGGGCAAGCCGGGTCCGAACGGTGGAGGGCCCCAGGCCCAGCAGCTCCCCCACCTCCGCCGCTGTGTACCCTTCATAATAATAGAGATACAGCGGCAAGCGGTACTTGGCCGGTAGGGCCATGACCTCTGCATAGAGATTCTGGTGCTCCGGCGTATTGAACACCGGCTCCCGGTAGTCGTCCAGAGGCACCATCCGCCGTCTCCAGGGCGACCGCAGGGCATCCTTGCAGGCATTCACCGTCACCCGTACCAGCCAATGACGCAGCTGGTTATCATCGGGAAACGCCTGCCCGGACCGCCACAGCCGCAGCATGGCCGTCTGGGCTGCGTCCTCCGCGTCCGCCGGATTCCGGAGGCAGTTGAGCGCGATCCGGTACACCATATCCAGATGCTGCTCCGCCGCGGCGGTGAACTCTTTCTCTGTCATGGTCCGTCTCCTTGAAAAGCTTTTCACCTGTAAAACGAGAGTAGCCGCAAAATTCGTCCCACGGGGAGAAAATTTTTGAAAAAAATTCCCCGTCCATTGGACGGGGAATTTCTCTCCAGTATGGAAGTTCGATTACTTCAGCTCGACCTTGGCGCCAGCCTCTTCCAGCTGAGCCTTCAGAGCCTCGGCGTCCTCCTTGGAAGCACCCTCCTTCAGGGTCTTGGGAGCGCCCTCGACAGTAGCCTTGGCCTCGGCCAGGCCCTGGCCGGTGATCTCGCGGACAACCTTAATGACCTTGATCTTGGCAGCGGCGTCGAAGCCGGTCAGGACCACGTCGAAGGAGGTCTTCTCCTCAGCGGCGGGAGCGGCAGCGCCGGCAGCGGGAGCAGCCATAGCGGCGGCGGACACGCCGAACTCCTCCTCCAGAGCGTGCACCAGCTCGCTCAGCTCCAGAACGGTCAGGCCCTTGATCTCTTCGATCATAGCGGTAACTTTCTCAGACATTGTAATAGCCTCCTAATTGTAAAATTTAAAAGTAAGAACTTGCCGCCTCAATTACTCGGCGGCGGGGGCAGCTTCCTCAGCAGCGACAGCCACGGGCTCGCCGCCCTTTTCGGCGATCTGCTTCAGGACCACAGCCAGACCGGTAATGGGAGCCAGCATAGTACCCAGGAACTGGGCGCGCAGAACGGGCAGAGCGGGGATGGAAGCCAGAGACTGGATGGTCTCCAGAGAGACGGGCTTGCCGTCCATAAAGCCGCCCTTGATCTCGAACTTGTCGTTCAGCTTCTTGGCATAGTCGCTCATGACGCGGGCGGGAGCGACTACATCCTCCTCACACAGAGCCAGAGACGTGGTGCCGTTGAGCAGATCGTCCAGCTCGTTCAGGCCGGTGTTGTTGAAGGCAAAGCGGAGCAGGGTGTTCTTGACAACGGCGTAATCGACGCCGTTCTCCCGGCACTCTCTGCGCAGCGCGGTGTCCTCCTCAACGGTGATGCCCTTGTAATCCACGAGCACGCCGGCGGAAGCTTTCTGGATCTTCTCAGTTAGCTCGGCCACGATGGCCTGCTTTTCAGATAAGACCTTTGCGTTAGGCATTCTAGTGTTCACCTCCAGGAAAATTGTCGGTGCGTTCAAAAAAAGGAACCGTCCCTGTGCGCAAAGACACAGGGACGGTTAGCAAATCAAGTTTGCCGCCCTCGGCAGGATTTATGGCTCATGCCACCTGCTGTCTTTGGAACGCATCTGGTATTATATTTAATTCTCGACGATTTGTCAAGAACTAAATAACAGATTTCCCCAGATCCCACAGGACCGGGAAAAATGCCCGGAAAAACCTCCGGTTTTTTCCGGTTCTTCCGCCTGCAGCGGAAGACGAAAACCGAATCATTTTGCCGCAACATGTGTGCGGCGAAAATTCATCGTCCCGCGAACCGGGGTG
>OIYD01000740.1_pt1 | contig 24037 bp, 21 predicted proteins | sample 1588141 | NCBI WGS metagenome assembly OIYD01 (sample SAMN03283259) | human gut metagenome | biome: human-associated habitat; material: feces | host: Homo sapiens | place: USA | collected 2013
CGCTGGGCAAGTACGGCAGGCTGCGCCGGACGTACCTGATGAACCATCGCCCGGTACTGTACAACACGATGCTCCTGAACGGGAGCCTGTACCCGCACCTGATGGAGGTGGAGCAGACGGCAGAGAGCCAGATGCAGCAGACCATGCAGGGACTGCTGAAGCAGAACCCGGCCCCGGACAAGGAGCAGAATCAGATGGCATGGGTGCAGCAGATGAACAGCCTGCGGGCACAGGCAGAGGAACTGGTGCTGATGGAATTGATTTACAGTTAAGTTTCTTTGATGCCCACATTCCCACCGAAGTCCAGCAAATTGGAAAAATCGACCAAGCGGAGAGCGAAAAATTGCCCTCTGCTTTTGTTTTGTCGCAGGCTGAAATCGAAAACGAACTGCGTAAGCACGGCTCCGGGTTTGAGGGTGGCAAGCAGCGTATTATGGCACTGTACCAGACCCAGCCCGACCGCAATCTCCGTGTCAAGGCACTGGCAAAGGAATACGGCATCGGTGGGCACTCCCACGATTATCTGGATGGCAGCAGAGGGTTTGTCAACCACGACGGGAGAGGAATGGAATTTGACCATTACCCCGAACACAAGAAATTCACGTTAAGCTGGACGCAGGTGGAAAAGTATATCGACCTAATGGTCCAGTCCGACCGCTACCTGACGGACAAAGAAAAGGAGCATTACACGCCCCCTGTGCCCATCACCGTAGAGCCAGATGCTACCTTGACCCATGCCAAAAACCTGATCCGGGATTTCTGTCTGGAGGAATATGATTCTGAACCGGACTTTTCTGACCTGTCCAAGATCGGCATTGCCTACACCCACGCCACCGATGAGGATATTCCTATTCAAGTTAATGTGGATTTGGTGGGATACCGGGTGGAACGGTATCTGGGTGAAGTGCTGATCGACGAGCGGCAGTACGAAAGTCTGGAAGATCTGACCGAAACTGAACTGGAAGCTCTGGATTTTTCGGAATTGGTCAGTGTCACGGATGAAGAACTGGAGCACTACCACAGCAAGGCGGAGGAACGCCCGGCATTGCTGCCGCTGGATGCCGCCACCGAGTACAATGCCCTGAAGGAGCAGCACCCGGATGCGCTGGTGGGCTTTGAGCAGAACGGACAGTTTGAGTTTTACGCAGATGACGCGCAAAAAGTCAGTGAACTTCTGGGCGGCAAACTTCTGGAAAGAGAAACAGCACTGGGCACCGTCCCGGTCATCGGCTTTCCCCGCGACCAGTGGGCGCACCGTGCCAAGCAGCTGTGGCAGTGCGGCGAGAACGTCTATCTTGCCGGGCTGAACGAGGATGGCACCCACCACCAAACCAAGTATCTTCGCCGAGAGGACTATCTGCCGCTGGGCACTACCATCCACATGGAGGGGCGCGCTTTCCGGGTGGATAACGTCAACTTCGATAAGGACAGCGTGACCATGCAGGATGTGGCACTGGCAGAAATGCGGATGCCTATTTTCAGGGAGGAACCGCTGGCAGTTGTCCGGGAGTTGTACGAGGAGCAGGATATGATGGGACACCCCCTGCCCGATTACAAGGTCGGTGACAATGCTATCATTGACCTTCCTACCCGAACCATCGAGGGGAAAATTGGCTATGTCGGTGAAACGGATGTTCGCATCGACACCAGTGCGCACGGACAGTCATGGGATAACGAAGTTATCAATAAGAAACAATTCGAGGAGGGCTTGCGGCAGAACGAACCAAATTCTACCCGGCCAGTTCGTACTGAAAAAACGGTTGCCGTATACCCCGCCAAGGAAAACAATCTGCCGTTTGACATTGTAATTCAGACGATAAGCACAGAATCGCCTACAGTCGAGGCGGAACATTCTGCACCGGAGCCTGCCGGGAACTTCCACATCACGGACGACCATCTGGGCGAGGGTGGCGCAAAGCAGAAATATGCCCGGAACATTGAAGCTATCCGTACCCTGTTCAAGCTGGAAGAGGAGCACCGGGGTGCCACCGCCGAGGAGCAACAGGTGCTTTCGCAATATGTGGGCTGGGGCGGTTTGGCAGATGCCTTTGACCCCGGCAAAGATAGTTGGGCAAAGGAATATGCAGCGTTGAAAGGGCTGCTCTCCGAGGATGAGTACGCTGCTGCCCGTTCCAGCACCCTGAACGCCCACTATACCAGCCCTACCGTCATCCGTAGTATCTACGATGCCGTGGAGCGCATGGGTTTCCACAGCGGTAACATTCTGGAACCTAGTATGGGCGTGGGCAACTTCTTTGGAATGCTGCCGGACAGCATGGCAGACAGCCGCTTATACGGCGTGGAGCTGGACAGCATCACCGGGCGTATTGCGAAAAAACTGTATCCGCAGGCTGACATTACCGTGGCGGGCTTTGAGACCACCGACCGTCGTGATTTCTACGATTTGGCGGTGGGTAACGTGCCATTTGGTCAGTACAAGGTCAACGACAAGGCGTACAACAAACTTGGTTTTAGCATCCACAATTATTTCTTTGCGAAAGCCATCGACCAAGTGCGACCGGGCGGCATTATTGCCTTTGTGACCAGCCGCTACACCATGGACAGCAAGGACAGCACCGCCCGCAAGCACATGGCAGAACGTGCCGATCTGTTGGGTGCTATCCGCCTGCCCAATAATGCGTTTAAGGCGAACGCAGGCACCGAAGTCGTTTCGGACATCATCTTCCTGCAAAAGCGTGACCGCCCTGCGGACATTGAGCCTGCATGGGTGCAGCTTGGCAAGACCGAGGACGGCTTTGCCATCAGCCAGTATTTCGTAGACCACCCGGAGATGGTGCTGGGCGAGCTGACCACAGAAAGCACCCAATACGGACGAGAGGAATTGACCGTTTCCCCCATCGAGGGCGCAAACCTTTCCGACCAGCTTGCCGAAGCAGTGCAGCATATTGAGGGGCAATACACCGAAGTTGAGGTGGACACCCCCGACATTGCCGAGGAAGAAACCACCCGGCGCACCCTGCCTGCCGACCCGGAGGTGAAGAACTTTTCCTACACGGTGGTGGACGGCGAGGTGTTCTACCGGGAAAATTCCGTGATGACGCAGGTGGAGCTGTCCGACACCGCCAAGGGGCGTGTCACCGGCATGGTGGAGCTGCGGCAGATCGTCAACGAGCTGATTCAGCAGCAGTTGGAGGATTACCCGGACGAGGACATCAAGGCAGCGCAGGAGCGTTTGAATGCCGCTTATGGTGACTTTACCGCAAAGTACGGTCTGATTAACGACAAGAAAAACGCGCGCCTGTTCGATGATGACAGTTCCTACTATCTGCTTTGCTCACTGGAGAATCTGGACGAGAATAAAAATCTCAAGTCCAAGGCAGATATGTTCACCAAGCGGACGATTCGGCCAGAGCGTGTTGTCACCAGCGTGGATACCCCCAGCGAAGCGTTGGCGGTGTCCATTGGGGAACACGGTAAAGTAGACCTGCCTTATATGGCAGAACTGCTGGGCACACCCGGCGAGTACGGGCGCATCACCACCGAACTCTCTGGCGTGATCTTCAAAGATCCTGCCGCCGATGTAGACGACCCGGAAGCCGGCTGGCAAACAGCGGACGAATACCTTTCCGGTAATGTGCGTGATAAACTGCGTATGGCACAACTTGCTGCGGAAAACCACCCGGAGTTCAAGGTCAATGTGGACGCACTGACCAAGGCGCAGCCCAAAGATTTGGAAGCATCTGAAATTGATGTGCGGCTGGGTGCCACATGGCTTGCCCCCTCTATTGTGCAGCAGTTCATGATGGAAACTTTTCAGCCGCCCTATCGTATCCGCTACAACAATGCCATCACCGTTCGCTACTCCCCTTACACTTCCGAATGGCGAATCAGCAATAAATCTGCTACTGGCTTCGGTGACATTATGGCCACCGAAACCTACGGTACCCGCAGGGCCAATGCTTACAAGATTTTGGAAGACACCTTGAATTTGCGTGATAGCCGCGTTTATGATACCATCGAGGAGGATGGGAAAGAAAAGCGTGTGCTGAATCAAAACGAAACCACCCTCGCCCAGCAGAAACAGCAGGCCATCAAGGATGCTTTCGCTGGCTGGGTCTGGAAAGACCCTCAGCGGCGTGCCCTATTGGTGAAGAAGTACAACGAGCTTTTTAACAGCACCCGCCCCCGTGAATACGATGGTTCCCACATTCATTTTGTGGGCATGAACCCGGAGATCAATTTGCGAGAGCATCAGCGCAATGCGGTTGCCCATGTGCTGTATGGGTACAACACCCTTTTGGCGCACGAAGTCGGTGCCGGCAAGAGTTTTGAGATGGCGGCTTCCGCTATGGAGCTGAAACGTCTGGGCTTGTGCCAGAAAAGTCTTTTTGTCGTGCCAAATCATTTGACGGAACAATGGGCCAGCGAGTTTTTACGCCTGTACCCCAATGCAAAGCTGCTGGTTACCAGCAAAAAAGATTTTGAACCCGGTAATCGCAAAAAATTCTGTGCGAGAATTGCGACCGGTGACTACGATGCGGTTATCATCGGGCATAGTCAGTTTGAAAAAATACCCTTGTCCGCAGAACGACAGGAACGTCTGATTCAGGAACAGATGGATGAAATCGAGGAGGCCATCGAAGAAGCGAAAGCACAGGTTGGTGAGCATTTCACAGTAAAGCAGCTGGAAAAGTTGCGCAAGTCTCTGAAACAGAAACTGGAAAAGCTGCAAGGCGCAGACCGTAAAGATGATGTGGTTACGTTTGAACAATTGGGCGTAGACAGGTTGTTTGTAGATGAAAGTCAGGCGTTTAAGAACCTCTACTTGTACACGAAAATGCGTAATGTCGCAGGTTTGAGTACGAGCGAGGCGCAAAAATCCAGCGATATGTTCGGCAAGTGCCGCTATCTGGATGAAATCACCGGAGGCCGTGGCGTGATTTTTGCAACGGGTACACCCCTGAGCAACAGCATGACCGAGATGTACACCCTCATGCGCTATCTCCAGTACAACACCTTGCAGCAGAAAGGGCTGACCCATTTTGATGCGTGGGCTTCTACTTTTGGTGAAACTACTACTGCCATCGAACTTGCGCCCGAAGGCACCGGATACCGTGCACGCACTCGTTTTGCGAAGTTCTTCAACTTGCCTGAACTGATGGCGATGTTCAAAGAAGCAGCAGATATCAAGACCAGCGATCAGCTTCATCTCCCGGTGCCTGATGCAAAATTTGAGACGGTGGTGGTCAAACCTTCGGAAATCCAACAGGACATGGTGCAGGCGTTGAGCGAACGTGCAGCCGAAGTCCACAGCGGTTCTGTTGACCCCTCTGTGGATAATATGTTGAAAATCACGTCGGATGGCCGCAAAATCGGTCTTGACCAGCGGTTGATGAATTCCGCTCTGCCCGATGACCCCAACAGCAAGTTAAATGCCTGCGTCAACAACGTCCTGCGCATCTGGAACGACACCAAGGAGCAGAAGCTGACCCAGTTGATTTTCTGCGATATGTCTACTCCCAAGGGGGACGGTTCGTTCAACGTCTATGATGATATTCGCACCAAGCTGCTCAACGCCGGTGTGCCCGAACAGGAGATCGAGTTCATCCACAACGCAGATACGGAGAACAAGAAAGCAGAACTTTTCTCCAAGGTACGCAGCGGACAGGTGCGTGTGCTGCTGGGCAGCACTGCCAAAATGGGGGCAGGGACCAACGTCCAGACGCTGCTCGTAGCGGTGCATCATCTGGATGTAGGCTGGCGTCCGTCTGATATGACCCAGCGCAACGGCAGAATCATCCGCCAAGGCAACCAAAACAAACAAGTCTACGTCTATAACTACGTCACGGAATCGACATTTGACGCCTACCTCTATCAGACCCTTGAGAATAAGCAGAAGTTTATCTCGCAGATCATGACGAGCAAATCGCCTATGCGATCTTGCGATGATATTGACGAACAGGCTTTATCTTACGCAGAAATCAAGGCTCTGTGTGCAGGCGACCCTCGCATCCGGGAAAAGATGGACTTGGACGTGCAGGTAGCAAAATTGAAGGTGCTGCGCGGAGACTTCCAGAATCAGAAATATCGTCTGGAGGATAAGCTGCTCAAAACTTTCCCGGAGGAGATCCAGAAACAGAAAACCCGCATTGCTGCTTTGCAGCAGGATTCACAGATTGCAGCAGCACACCCGCAAGACAAAGAAAACTTCTGCGGTATGACCATCAAAGGTATGGTGTACGATGACAAAAAGGCTGCGGGCGAACGGTTGCTGCTGGCTCGGCAGGAGATGCCCAATGCCGATATGATGCTGCTGGGCACCTACCGTGGCTTTGAACTGAACATCCGGTTCGACAGCTTCAAAAATGAGCATCAAGCCGTTCTCCGGGCAGAGTTGAGCTATCCGGTATCGCTGGGCGATGATGCGCGCGGCAATATCACTCGTCTGGACAATGCCATCGACAACTTTACGGACCGTATTGCAGACGCTGAAAATGCTCTGCAAAATCTGGAGCAGCAGAAACAGGCTGCAGAGGTTGAAGTGGCAAAGCCGTTTGCACAGGAGGAAGAACTGGCCGAAAAGTCTGCCCGACTTTCTGAATTGAACGCCTTGCTGAACATTGATCGCAGTTCGGCACAGGATTCTCCCGAAAAAACAGAAGAAACTCCCACAACTCGTCCGTCCGTGCTGGCTGCGCTGGAGGAAAAGGTCAACCAACCGGAACCAGTCAAGCCGTTCAAGAGTTATCTGGATAAGGAGGGGCGATAATGTGAAAAAGCGGGAACACCGTCTATTTATTCGTGTGACCGATGAAGAACGAAACCGCATTTTAGATAAGATGTATGGAATGGGCATCCACAGTCTGAGTGCCTATATCCGCAAAATGGCACTGGATGGCTACTGCCTGAACCTCGACCTTCCACAGCTGCGCCGAATGGCTTATCTGCTTCAGAATTGCAGTAACAATCTGAATCAGGTCGCCAAACGCGCTAACGAAAACGGCAAGATCTACTCTGCCGACCTTGCTGATCTGCGCACCCGGCTGGACGAACTGATTTCCATTGGCAAGCAGATTCTGACTAAACTGGCAAATCTCTAAGAAAATTCCCGCAGTTGGAGGACTGCGGGTGTACATATAATGCTTGACATCCTTGCAGTGCAATAGTCGATACCTTTATAATAAGAGCGAACAGAAAGGAAGTGCCTGATATGATGTCTATCCTGAAGAAAATTGTTCTCTTCCCGGTTTCTCTCTTTGTGGCTTTTCTGGCTCTGATGGCGAAGTGGCTGCTCACGTTGTCCAGCTATGTGGTTGCTCCGCTGATGCTCTACATCTTCGGCTGCGGCATCTACACTGCCTACCGCCAGACTTGGGATCAGTTCTTTATCCTGCTGGTAGCTGAGTTCATCTGCTTCGTTCTCTTTTTCGGTGCAACAGCCATCACCGAGGACATCGGACGTTTCAGTGAGTGGCTTGCCGAACTGTAAGAAATAGTTTTAATCGTTTGCCGCCTTCGGGCGGCATTTTTCTTTTATGGGGGTGATTCAGGATGGCCGCGACACGGCTGATCGCGTTGCACAAAAACAAGGGCAAGTCGGTTGCGGCTTGTCTGAAAAGCCGCACAGACTATGTGCAGAATCCAGATAAGACCGAACAAGGTGAACTGGTAAGCTGCTACGAGTGTAGCCCTCTGACAGTCGATGAAGAATTTATGCTTTCCAAGCGGCAGTATGAACTTGCTACCGGGCGCAGACAGAAAAGCGACATCATCGCCTATCAAATTCGACAGTCTTTCAAACCCGGTGAGATCACCGCCGAGGAAGCCAACAAGGTGGGCTATGAACTTGCCATGCGGTTTACCAAGGGCAAATACGCTTTTATCGTTGCCACCCACACAGACCGTCACCACATCCATAACCATGTGATTTTCAACTCCACCGCATTGGACGGTTCAAAAAAGTTCCGGGATTTTTTCTTTTCGGCACTGGCCGTTCAGCGGTTGAGCGACTTGATTTGTCTGGAGCATCAGCTCTCTGTTATTGAAATAAAGCCCTACCGGGAACGGCAGAAACGTACCCTCTATCCACCCAAAGAAAGCAATCGTGATAGGCTGTGTGGCATCATCGACAGCATCCTTGCAGAAAAGCCCAAGGATTACGAAGATTTTCTGCAAAAACTGGAACAACAGGGTTATGAGGTCAAGCGTGGAAAATACACTTCCGTCAAGGGCGCACGGCAGAAGCGGTTCATCCGCTTCAAAACGCTGGGGGCTGGGTACAGTGAGGATGAACTGCAAGCGGTGATTGCGGGAAAAACCGAACACCGTCCGCGTCAGACACAGCCGTTCCAAGAGCCGCCGTTCCAATTGCTGGTTGACATTCAGGCAAAGCTCTCCGAGGGCAAAAGCGAAGGCTATGCACGATGGGCGAAAAAATATAATCTGAAAGAAATGTCCAAGACGCTGATTTTCTTGCAGGAGCACAAAATTGGCAGCGCAGATGAACTGAATGAACGCACAGCGGCGGCAACAGAAAAATACCACCAGCTGGGAGATTCCATCAAAGCCGCCGAAACACGGATGGCGGAAATTGCTGTGCTGAAAACGCACATCGTCAATTACGCCAAGACCCACCCAGTCTACGATGCCTACCGGAAAGCGGGATATAGCAAAAAGTTTCTGGATACTCACCGGGAAGAAATCACACTGCACAAAGTAGCCAAGGCCGCTTTCGATGAAACTGGCTTAAAAAAGCTGCCGAAGGTCAAAGCACTGAATGCAGAGTATTCCGATCTTCTGACCCAAAAGAAAGCAGCCTACCCGGACTATCGCAAGGCACGAGAAGAAATGCAAGAGTTGGTAAAGGCACAGAAAAATATTGAATTGTTCTTCGCAGAAGAAAAAGACGCACAGGAAAAGCAGCAGACCCGATAAACGAAAGTCGCCGAGGATTCTAACCCTTTCATGGGGCGGAATCCTCGGCGACTTTTTTAGTTTATGTAGCAGCGATCCTGCGTTACGAGCCAATCTTCACACAGCCGTTGGGCTTCATCTGTTGAGCGGCACACGCAATTGAACAGCTTGCCGTGCAGGGAGCAGTAGGTGTAACGGATTTTGGGCACACCGTTCTCATCCCGAAACTTTGTGTAGCGTTCCTCACCGGGCATCAGATAAAGCTGCTCCATTTCTGCATCGTCCTTTCCGTTTTCATGTGTCAGGCACACAACGCACCTATTCTATCATGAACTTAGGAATTATGCCATTGACGCTTGCACCAAAAAACACCCCGGATTTTCGGAGAGAGTGTGCATTGACACATTCAATAGCGTTCGGAAAGAACGCGCAGCCTGCACCGGAACGGTGCAGATCAGAAAGGGTTTGGGATTTCCCAACAAGCATTTTGCAACGCAAAATTTGCATTTGTGCGCACGAATGCACTGCTTGCATAAGCTGTGTTCCTTATACGGCGCGGTCTTTCGTTTTATTTGCAGAGAATGGATGTGATCGCTGCACTGGAAGCCATTATGCACCAGAACACTGCGTACTATCAGAGCGATTTTGCCTATGACATCAAGATGCTGCGGGAGACCGCCCGCAGCGACCAGCCGGAAGATAAGCTGCTATTGTGGCTGTCCCGGCCCTCTGGAACATTCTGCTTCCGGGAACGGGATGTGCTGCTCAAAAACACCCAAGCCTACAACACATGGAAATTCTGCGGTGAACAGACCCACGACAGGATTCTTGCCTATGCGGTGGAGTTGACCGGCGCGGCCAACGAAACTGTGCAAGGCAATCTGTATGAACTGGACTACCAGCAGCATTTCCAGCACATCCGGGATGCCGCCCTGCCCGTGGGCTCCAATCGCCTGATCTACGAAAGTGGAATGCGGGAGATTGGCCTCAAAGAGCATTTCGACAGCCGATCGGACAAATATTTTGGAGAGTTCGTGCGGTATGAAATGCAGCCCCGTGACCCGGAACTTCTGCAAGCGGCCATCCGGCAGGAGCAGCGCAGTCGGGAATCTGCACAGCCCGGTGATTTCAAAGAACACCTTGCGGCATTGCACACCGGGCTGATCGAGGCCGAGGCACAGCGTATCGTAGCCGATATGAAGCGTCTGGCTGCTCCCAACAGCCCGGACAAGAATCGTTTTATGGTGGAGGTATCGCCCTACTTCACCAAACTGGCATCCAGTCGGGACACGGACCAGCTGCTTGCCATGTTGCCGTACAAGTCCCTGCACCTGTCCAGCGTGAAAGACCGTTTCGGCATCTACGCGCTGGTTGACAAAAGCGAGAATCGAGATAAGGACATCCGTAAGCCCCGTGCTTCTGTCCACAAGCAGCTTTCCGAAACGAAACAGGCCGCCAGCCCGAAAAGGTCAGCGGCCCGCAGTAAACAACATGAAATGGAGGTCTGACCATGAATTTCAGCGTAGAAGAAGAAAATTTGATTTGTATGTACCACACTTCTGACCGCCGCCGCACGATAGCGCGAATGCTGACCGCTCTGCCGGATATGGACACCGAAATGCGGCAACTGGCAAACAGCACCATTGCAAAATTGGAGCAAATGACCGATGCTGACTTTGACGGGCAGAGGTTTGATTTCACGGGTGAATAATACCGCCAGCTTGACATCCACACATTATTTTCAATCAAAGTAATGTGTGGATGTCAACACAGAAATAGCCGGACACGGTGGCCTTGTGGCTGCTGTGTCCGGCTATTTTTCATGTATCAGTCTTTATCTTTTTTCTCGGTGGGATTTTCCGGCAGTTCGGCGGCATCTTCTACAACGTCGGTCACAAGCTGCTGGAAGTCAAACGCATTTTTTTCTGTAATAACGGGCTTGCCGGTTTCCGCTTCAAGAGCCTGCCGCGCAATGCCGGCCACCTTGCCGCCGCGTTTGGCAACCTGCTTGTTTTCTTCAAAGGTCTGTGGCTTTGCAGTCTTGGAAATATCCGTGGTAGATGCTTCCGCCAGCATGGTCAGCACAAGTTCCAAATCGGTCATATTATCCCGGAGATTTTCTTTTGTTAGACCTTTCAGCCGCTTATACTGTCCTGTGGTCATGCCGGACCATGCACGGGAGATTTCGTCGGTCAGGATAGCGTACTCCTTACCCTTTTGCACTCCGCGCTTCTTCCATTCATCCGTCAGCTCATTTCGGATGCGGATTGCCAAAAGCCGCTGATGAATCCATTCTTCGGAGTAGCCTTTCTTCAAATAGGTATCAAGCGCGCGGTCGATGGCCTGCTCCGGGTCGATGGTTTCCTCGATGCGTTCCTTGCCTACCATTGCCAGCCATGCCTTGAACGGCTCAGCCTTTTTGGAAGGAATCGACTGAATGATACGTAAAAGCTGCTCCGTATTGGCAACATCCGTAAGACGACGTTTGCCATCTGCTGCCTTCATTTTCAACTGACTACAATTTGTAGTCAGTTCACTGCCTTCGTTTTTCAGTCTAACTTTCAGAACGCTCCAATATTTAGCAGCACTTCGACTATCCTTTTGCTCGGTTAAAACCGCAACCACATCCACAATAGAAAAATACCATTCTTCCTTTTCTGCATCCCATGCAGTACGGATTTTCTGATCTTCAAAAAGCTGGATAGAGCTGTTATCGTTCACTTCTGCCATAGAGGGTTCCTCGCTTTCGTTGTCTAAGTCTATTTTACATGATTTCGGGCGGAAACGCCACCCGGTCTAAGCGTTTGGGATTCAAAAATCCGAACAATATTTTGTGCAGATTTACCGTTCCTGCATCTGCTCCTTTCCCGGTGTTGTCCGTAGGATGCCGTCCACATTCTGCTTGATGATGTCATATTCCTACATCGTGTTTGGCTTTGCCACGGTCAACATGGCCTCCCTGGCTTTTGAGAAGATCTTCCAGTCCGTGGGCCGGATGAAAGTGACCATGGTAGCCCTCATCGTGGGCTGTGTGGGCAACATTATCCTGGACCCGCTGCTCATCTTTGGCATCGGGCCGTTCCCTGCCATGGGCATTGCAGGCGCGGCGCTGGCCACCGGTATCGGCCAGGCACTGAGCACTGGTATCTACCTCGTGGTGTATGCTTCCACGGAGCTGCCCGTCCGGCTGCGCCGCGCCTGCCTGAAGCTGGACAAAGAGCTGGACACCCGGCTCTACTCCATCGGCATCCCGGCCATCCTCAACCTGGCGCTTCCCTCTCTGCTGGTCACGTTCCTCAACAGCCTGCTGGCCGCGTTCTCAGGCAGCTATGTGGTGGTGCTGGGCATCTACTACAAACTACAGACATTCCTCTACCTGCCCGCCAACGGCATCGTGCAGGGAATGCGTCCCCTCATCAGCTACAACTACGGTGCCGGGGAGCACAAACGGGTACGCCGGCTCTACCAGATCACCCTCATCCTGAGCGCCGCCATCATGGCAGCGGGCACCCTTGGCTGTCTGGTGGCCTCGGAGCCTCTCATGCGGCTCTTTACCTCTACCCCGGAGACGGTGGAAGCCGGAAAAGTTGCTCTGCGGATCATCTGCCTGGGCTTTGTGGTCTCCGCCATCTCCACCACCTCTTCCGGCGCGCTGGAGGGTCTGGGCAAGGGCACGCAGTCGTTGGTGATCTCCCTGTGCCGCTACATCGTCTTCATCATGCCGCTGGCCTGGGTGCTCTGCCGACAGTTTGGCCCTGTGGGCGTCTGGAACGCGTTCTGGGCCACGGAAGTGCTCTCCGCCATCGTTTCCCTTATCGTCTACAAAAAGAGCGTCTGACACGTTTTCCGTATACGCAAAAAAGGCTCCGGGCCTGCACTCCCCTTTCACAGGGAGGCAAGCCCGGAGCCTTTTCCGTTTCAGCCCAAGGGCTGGTTTTTATTTGGTGTGCTGCTCGGTGCTCTGGTCGTCCGATTCAATCGGCGTATCCAGTTCCTCCACGGGGGCAGCGTTCTTTTTGGCCTTACGGGCCTTACGCTTGTGGATCAGCTTCCGTGCGAGGAATGCTGCCACCAGCAGCGCGGCTACCGTGCCGCCGCAGAGCTCCCAGAGCGGGATGCCCTTGGGCACAAAGGCCATGACGATCTCGGTCCCGGCAGCCGTAAAGGTGATGTAGCTGCCAAAGGTATCGGTAGGCACTTTGATCCATTTGCCATCCTGCTGGACATAGACGCTGCCCTGCTTGCCCTGCGGCAGATAGCGGATGGTGTGGGTCTCCTGCCCGTCGTCCGAGAAGTCCAGCAGCCACTGCTCGGTGGCATTGGCCACGCCGGACGGCGTCTGGGAGGTAACGCTCAGGGCATTGGAGCCGCCAAACAGGCCATCCACATAGAAGATCGGACGGCCGTTGATGCGGACATCAATGCTCTTCAGTGCCGGGGTGTAAGAGGTGTACAGCGCCGTGACCACGGTGTCCAGATGGAGGTCATCCAGCACCGGGGTGTTCCACTCGGCAAGGTAACCGTCTTTCTGGGGCAGTTCGGGGTAATCCGCCTCGGTAAACGATGCACCGTAAGTAAAGGTGCGCTGGTCCACGATGTGGCCGTCGGCCATAAAGGTCAGCGTCAGCTTCTGGAAGCCCTTGGGCGCGCCCTCCAGTGCCCGCATGGTATCGTAATCAATGGGCTCTGCCTGACCGGCACGGCTGATGCGGTCAACGCCGCGCAGGGTATCGGAGACAAACAGGTTCCCCGTGAACGTACCATCCTGGCCGCCGGAAATGGCGCCCCAATACTGACCGTCGGTGTTGCTGCTGCTCGTGGAGAGGGCCACTTCGGAGTCATCCCCGTCATCGTCCGGCTCATGGATCTCCACCATGGCGCGGTTATCCTTGATGATGCAGCTGTTGCCGGTCAGGACACTGTCCGCGCCCTGGCCCACGATGCCGCCAATGTACTTGCTGCCAGTCAGCTCACACTTGGCCCAGTTGGAGATCAGCTTTGCGGAGGAATGGCCTGCAATGCCGCCCACCTTGTTGTTGCCATCCACTTTGCCGTAAGCTTCGCAGCCCGTGATGTAGCCCAGATTCATCTCGCCGCAGATGCCGCCTGCCGCCTCTTTCTTGGAGGTAACGGTGCCCTCGTTGACACAGTTCATCACCACCGCGCTGATGGTGTACTCGGTGCGCAGGAGCGAACGGTTCTCATCCTTATCGTCGTCTTCGGGGTCAAGGGTGTTTTCCACCGCCATGGTACCCGCGATGCCGCCCACATTCATGTCGGCTTCCACGGTGCCGCGGTTGGTGCAGCCCTCGATCTTGCCCTCGTTCTGAGCCGTCAGGTTCTCGGACTCATCTTCAAAGATGTTCTTGCTGCCGGGGTCGCTGATCTCTTCCACAGCATCCAGCAGCAGGTTGGAGACCACATTGATCTGGTCGTTGATGGAGCGGAGGTTGCTGGTGAGGGTGTTGCTGGCCGAGAGCATATCCCGGTTGAGGGTGCTCATCTGGTCGGTCATGTTCGTCACAGCGTCAAACAGTTCATCCTTGGTCGCGGTCATCTCGGAAGAGGGGCGCGGCACATGGATGGGATCCTGCTCCGCCAGCCAGTGGACGATATCCGCCGCCTGGCTGGTCATGCTGGTCAGGCCACTCATGCCCTCCGCCATGATGCCGAGGCTGGCGGACATGTGGCCCAGCGTTGCGCTGGTGAGGGCGGAATCCGTCTTGAGGATATCCAGAGACTTGTCAAAATCATCCGCAGCCTTGCCCAGATCCTGTGCGGCATCGCTCAGGGAATCCAGACCCGCCTGAATGGAGGCATTGCCGGAACTGATGTTGCCGGTGTTGAAGCTCAGCTTATCCAGAATATCTTCCAGATTGCCCAGCTGGTCGCCCACATTGCCAAGCGCGCCGGACATGCTGGTAAGGGCAGAAGCCATCTGGGGATTGCCCTGCTCCGAAACGAGGTTGGCGGTGTTGCCCAGCAGCGCGCCGATCTGCGTGGCCAGGCCTGCCATATTGCCCACGGCGCGGGTGACCTGCTTGCCGGCGGAAGCCAGCTGGCCGTCATCGGCCAGCAGCGTGGCGCTCCGCAGCAGACCCAGGCCGGTGGTCAGCAGCTTCATCTGGCCGCTCATGCCGGAGCCCAACGAGAGGATGCTCATGGCGGAATTCGCCACCTGCAGCAGGGAGATGGCTGTTTTGATGTGATCGTCCACCGCGTCACCGGACACGCTGGAATAGCCGCCCAGAATGGTGCTGATGGCGCTGCTCAGGCCGCTGTCATCCTTGCCCGGCAGCGAGGCGATCAGGTCGTCCAGGCCCTTGCTGATCTGCTCCAGACCCTGCTTGCTGGAATCCAGCGCGTCGCTGGCCTTGTGCGCGCCGGAAGAAGCCTTGGCCAGTGCCGTGGAGGCGGTCAGCATCTCGGCCGCCATCTCCGCGGTGACCCACTTGAGCTGGCCCACGGCGGTGGTCATCTTATCCAGTGCGTCGACACCCGTGTCCATCACGGGCTCCAGCCGGGTAAATGTATCGGAGATGAGGTCTCCCGTGCGGTCCACCTCGTCCGCCACTTCGTCAAAGTAATCGCCTCCCTGCTCCTGCAGACGGCGGGCTGCCTGCACGGCAGTGTCCATCTGAGAGTTCAGGGTGTTGAGGTCGGTATTGAGGAGGCTGGTGCTGCCGTCCATGTCATCGGCCGCGCCGTTGACCATGGTGTGCAGCGTGTCCAGCTCGGTGCGCAGACGGTTGATGGTGCTCTGGTCCAGGTCCAGCTCCACATAGGGCTCTGCCTGGCCGGCAATGCCGCCCACGTCCTTGCGGCCCTGTACCAGGCCCTGGTTGACACAGCCGGAGATCAGGCCATCGGTCCGGCCCACGATGCCGCCCACGTTATAGCCTACATGGGCATAGCCCACGTCGCCCGCGTTGGCACTGCTGAGGATCAGGCCGGAGGAGCGGCCTGCAATGCCGCCGGTATCCGAGGAGACATTGGAGATGTTATTGCTCAGGTCATCGCCCATATCCTTCTTGACCAGCTCCAGCAGGGTGGCCGGGAGGCCCTCCATATCGAGGGCGGACTCCTGATACTCGGAGTTGACGGCGCCCACATTGGTGCAGCCGGTGATGACACCGAGGTTGTAGCCCACGATGCCGCCGGTGGCATACGCACCGCTGACCATGGCACGGGAAGTGCTGTGGTCGATGGTTCCGCTCGTCTCATTGCGGCCCACCAGACCGCCCGCCTCCTCCTCGCCGTGGACAGCACCGGAGAACGTGCAGTTGATGATGGTGCCGTAGTTGGTGCCCACCAGACCGCCTGCGGTCTTCTGGGTACCAGCGGGATTGACCACACCCTTGATGGTAAGGTCCTGAATGGAACCGCCCTCTTCCAGGATGCCGAAGAAGCCGGCTGGAGAATAAGCCCCCACGAGGCTGACATCCGAGATGGTGTGGCCGTTGCCCTTGAACGCGCCGCTGAACGATGCAACGGGGGCCCACTCCGTATCCTCCAGCGAGAGGTCTTCCTGCAGGATCACGGTCTTGCCTTTGGACCACTGATCAAAGCCGCATTTGTCGGCAAAGGCCAGCAGGTCCGAAACACTGTTGATGTAAATGGTATCCGTCGGCGCGGTGTCGGCCGCAAATACCGGCAGCGCCGCCGAAGCCGCCAGCACCAGTGCCAGCAGCGCAGCGGTCAGGCGGTGCAGCAGCCGGGTGCTGCCCGCCGCAGACTCATTCGTCCGCATGGGAGTCGTTTTCATCCTGCACCTCCTGTGAGATTTTACCAGAAAGAACGGTAAGATGTACGTTTCCATCCACAACGGCGTTCATGGTACCGGCCACGGAGCCGTTCACCTCGCCCTGCACCATGCCATTGACACGCACCCGGCCGCTGGCCGTGTTGGTGTGCAGCACCACATGATGCATGGAGAACGAAGTTTTATCCACCAGCTTGCCACCCACCAGCAGGATCTGCGGCAGGACGAACAGCACCAGGAAGATGGAGATGATGGTACCGCGGCCCAGGCACTGGCCGATGCCCACGATGCAGGCATCGGACGTCATCTGACCGATAAGGGTACCGGCCACCGTCATGATGGTGCCGGAAGTGAGGATGGTGGGGAACGCAAAGTTCAGCGTCTCGATCATGGCTGTCTTATGGTCCATCTTATCCCGCAGCTCGTTGTAGCGGGTTGCAATAACGATGGCGTAATCGATGTTTGCACCCATCTGGATGGAGCTGACGATCAGGTAGCCCATGAAGTACAGCGGCGTGTGGATAAAAGCGGGGACGGAGAAGTTGACCCAGATTGCGCCCTCGATGACGAGGATCAGTAGGATGGGCATTGCCACCGACTGGAACGTGAACAGCAGGACGATCAGCACGATCAGCACGGAGACCACGCTGACCACGATGTTGTCGATGGCAAACGACTTCTGGAAGTCGTACTCGTTGGTGGCGTCGCCCGCCAGATAGATGTCGCCGTCCGGGTAATACTTCCGGGCGATGGTGCGCATCTGGTCCGTGAACTCATACATTTCATCCCCGCTCTGGAGGCTGGGGTTCAGGTAGACCAGAATACGGTTGTAATCCGCACCCTGCAGCTGGGCCTTTGCGCTCAGCATCTGGGTCTGGGCATCATGCAGGTCGTTGATCTGATCCTGGTCCAGGCTGACAATGCCGGAATCGACCTCGTCACAGACGTAGAGGAACATATCAATGAGCGGCACACTGTAGTTGGAGAAGTTGCCAATGACCTGGCCGTACTCATCATTTTCCAACGCGTAGCCTGTGTAGACCACTTGGGCCAGCTCGTGATCCAGGCCCGCCATCTCAGAGAACTGGCGGGAAGTGAGCCGGTCTTCCAGCATGTAGCCGTCCATGGCCTCAATGTTGGAAAGGCCGCGGGTGTGGTCCACCTCATCGTGGCTTTCCAGTTCTTTGATCATGGCTGCTTCCACCCGGTAATCGTCGTTCTTTGGTACGACGAGAGCCACCAGGTTGGACTTGGTAAAGTTTTCGTCGATCATGTTATCGGCGATCTGCGTCTCATTCAACACTGGCGTCTTGATCGGGCCGTAGCCATAGGCGTAGGGGCACTGTGTCTGGAAATGGTAGGCAAACACCAGCACCACTGCAAAGACGATGGGAACGATCTTGCGGGTTTTGTAAGCATAGCGGCCCACGAACGAGATCTTGGGCACAAAGTTGCGGTGCTTGGTCTTGCTCATGTAAGGGCCAAACAGCATCAGCAGGCCGGGCATGACCACGAAGACCGACAGCATGGAGAACAGGATGGCCTTGATGAGGCAGATGGCCATATCCGGGCCGATCTTGAACTGCATGAACAGCATGGCCACCAGACCGCCGATGGTGGTCAGGGAGCTGGAACTGATCTCCGGGATACTCTTGGCCAGCGACTCGATGACCGCCTCTTTCAAGGGCAGGGTCTCGTGTTCTTCTTTAAAATGGTTGCAGAAGATGATGGCGTAGTCCAGCGAAAGGGCCAGCTGCAGAATGTTCGTGACCGAGTTGGAAACGAACGAGATGGTGCCCAGCAGGAAGTTGGTGCCCATGTTGAGGATCATGCCCACCACGAAAGTGAGCAGCAGCACGGGAACTTCCGCATAGGTCTGGGAGGTGAAGATCAGCACCACCACAATGATGATGGCAACATACACCATGATGACATTGACTTCACGTTCAATCGTCTCCTCCTGCGTATTGCCCAGCGAGGTGGAAACGTAGATATCGTAGTCTTTCAGGTACTCCTTGACGCTTTCCAGCGTTTCCAGGCACTGGTCGTCGTCCTCGGGGTAATCGAATGTGATGGAGTACAGCGCCGATACATTATTATAATGGGCGGTGGTATCATCGTACTCGATCATCTGGATGCCCCTGAGGCCCGCCAGCTCGTCGTTCAGCTGGTCTGCCTCGTCCGGCGTGATGTTTGCCACCATGACATCGGCAGAACCGTAGGTGGTAAACTCTTTTTCCATAATGTCCAGGCCCATGCGGGTCTCGCTGGTCTTGGGCAGATAGGTGGTCAGGTCGCTTTCCACCTTGACCCAGCTGCAGGAGAAGATGGTGAAGATGGTTCCCAGAATGACGATGAGGAACACAAGGTTGCGCCGCTCAACAATTTGCAGCGCGAGCTTGTGCATAAAATCGTTTTTGGGCTGTTCCTGCTCGGTCATCGTGTTCCCTCCTCTCGGCATTGCATTACTGGAGTTTTGCAAGGATTTCCTCAGCCGTCATACCGCTGGCCAGCAGCTTCTTCAGCACATCTTCTGCTTCGCCTTTCTTTGCTTCTTCCATTGCCTTTGCTTCGGCGGCAGCTTTTTTGTTTTCGGCTTTAGTAAGTTCCTTGGTGGCGGCTTTCAATTCTGCTTTCTTGGCTTTCAGCTGCGTCTTCAGATCATCGAGATTTGCAGTCAGCGCAGCAACCTCAGATTCGATTTTTTCCTTTTCGGCGGTCTTTTCTGCAACGACGGCTGCATAATCAACGTTGGCATTTACAATACGGGTCTTATTCTTGCTTCCCTTGGGTCTTGCCATAATAATTTCCTCCCATACAGTGAAATAATTTGATACTTACAAGTATATTCCAAATAGTCAGAATTGCAATAGGTACGCAGATCACCTCGAAAGTCCGGTCACATCTGCGAAATAGTATAAAAGTCAGTATGCTTCATCCGGTTCGGTAGGTGCTGCGGTAATATCGCGGTAGAAAGTGGCCCATGCGGCTTCCTCATAGGGGCGTACAAAAAAGAAGCCAATGCTCAATGGAATTGTCAGCAGAAGAAAAAGAGAAATCGCCATAGCCTCTGAACCGGTGAAATATTTGAGAACCAGAAAACCCCCGGCATACAGTGGCAACGAGCAGAGCAGCTCCCAGCCAATGAAGCTAAAATCCAGACAGAACAGCCGCCATTTGTTGCCATTCATGATCCGCCGGGATTCTGTGATCGCTTCATTTGCGGTCAGCGAAGGATGCTCGGACATGATGTAAGGTGTCATCGCATAGCTGTATGTTTTCACGATTCCCGGAATCACCAACAGCAGCGACCAGAGGGCGATGTACAGACCCTGCAGGAATTTCATGCAGAAGCCATCCCACAGACGGTCTTTCTGAGAGAACAAGTCCGAGATGGCAGCATCATTTCCATCTACAAGGTTCAGATTAAAATGAGCATATCCCAGTTGAACTGCACCGCCCACGATCAGTTGGAGGACTGCCCACAGAACAATGCCGGCAAGCAGAACAGCAAGCAGCCGACCGCCGTTGGGCTGGGAGAACAGTTCAAAATGGATGTCCTTTGCCTGATTGGAATTGGATACGGCACTGTTGGAACTGCTCACAATGGTAGCACCGAGCGCACTGGCGGCAATACCTGTCAAAACAGCAGTTTTCCATTTTCCGCGCAGGGCATCGAGAGCGAGCATACGATAGTCGGCAGATACTTTCATAAAAGCAACCTCCTGTCTGAAAACGGCAAGGATTTGTGAAATAGGAAGATGATATGCCACTTTAATTTAGATACGTTTGAAACGCTGAAAAAATTGTAGCATGAATGAAAAAGAGGCTGTTACACCGGTTTTATCCTTGTGCAACAGCCCCTTCCTTTACTTCAGCAGCTTGTCCAGTTCATCATAAACGGATTTGACGTTCGTGTCGACAATGACCTGACAGGCGTTCTTCCCCGGACGGATGATGCCTGTTGCGCCTGCCGCTTTTACAGCCTGCTCATTGACCTGACGGTAGTCCTTGACCTCAAAGCGCAGGCGGGTAGTGCAGTAGCTGGCGCTTACTATATCACGCCGCCAGCTTGTGCTGCATTTGCAGTGGAACAGACCAATGAACTGCTGCTTCATTTTACGTCCGCAGTTCGGACAGATCCGCTTGCTGGCTCCCATAAAAGTTTACTGGAGCTTGGCGATAATTTCATCAGCGGACATACCGCTGGCAAGTAGCTTTTTCAATACGGATTCCGCTTCGGCCTTTTTGGATTCTTCTGCGGCCTTTTTTTCGGCTGCAACCTTTTTTGCCTCTGCTTTAGAAAGTTCCTTTACTGCAACCTTCAAAGCAGATTTTTACTTTTCAACTGTTCCTTCAGTGTGCTAATGTTGTCAGACAGTGCGGCAATCTCGGTTTCAATTTGTTCCTTGGCTGCGGTCTTTTCAGCAACAATAGCCGCATAGTCAATATTTGCTTTCTTGGTACGCACTGCATTCTTGCTTCCTTTTGGTCTAGCCATAATAGTCCCTCCATCTAGTATTGGAATTTAGCTAATATAAGTATATTCTTTCGGTCTCAAAATGCAATACTTTCTTAGACAACAAGAGCGGAGCCTTTTGCAAGGTCCCGCTCTTATTGTTGCCGTTAAGCAGAAAATGAAAATGAAGGAGATTTATCTGACAATTTGGGCTTTTTTCCACGGAGATTCGTTTGAGTTTCGTAGCTGCCTGTTTCGTTCCGACGCTTCAGCAAACGATATATCGCGAACAGGTGTTTACAGAAAAGCACTTTGCCAGTTCTTTTACGCTAACGCCCTTGTCGTATGCTTCCAGAATCAATTTTCGAGCTTCATTGTGCAGCATAGTTCTCACCTTCTTTGCCTCTGTTATACCTCTTTTTGCTCAAAAGTTAAAGTACTGTGCTGTATTATTGAAAATTGCTATAATGTGATGGTGCTGTCGATTTCTTTAATAAGCTTTTCCGTGTTCTTGACTTCTTCCGATTTACAACCGGTAGCACCTACGCAAATAGCCACGCTCAATGCAATATGCTTTTTCTTTAATCGCATAAAAATCTTCCAAGCTTCTATTCCCTAGGCCGAGCGTATTAGTTACACAGTGCTTTTTCACGCACTTCCGGTGTAACTGCTTTCAGAAGATTATAGAGGTCAATAATATCGGTGATTGCCTGCCGGTCCTGCACCGTCCATGTGTAATCAAACTTGCTATAATCCGTTCCCTCGAAACGCATGATAACGGTATCGGCACTCAAAAGGTTTCGCAACCATTCGACTTCACTGTCTTCCATTTCAAAGGTGGCCCATGCAAACCATTTACCAAGCTCTTTGTCGTATCCATAATCGGAGTTATCATAATCGCAAATGTAAGTGTACTTATAATCTCCACCGCGCAGAATGATGTCATCGATATCCAGCTCGGAAGAGCCCATGTAAGTAAAATCTTCCCAGAAAACAATAGTGTTCCCCTTGTCCCAGATATAAAGGTTGGGGCCAATGCCACACGTCTTGCGCTTATCGATGCTGTCATCATGCGGGGTTGTAATCGCCCAGCAGTCTTCTACTGCATCGTAGTTGACATTGCACTTTGCAAGTGCATCCTGAATACCAAGAATCTGCTGTGCTTCTGCCAGCACACCAAAATTGGTGACAGCAGCTTTTCCTGCATCATCCAACTGGTTATAGGCATCCAAAGCGGCCACGATTGCCGCGCGTCTGCTGCGCGTGACAGTACCGATCTAGCTGATCAGCGCTTCTACCTGCTCCGGGGTCACAGCACTATTCTGCTGCGCGAGCACCGCAAAGGGAACGTCCCCGGCGGGGCTGATCGCCAGCGCGGGTAACGCAGTGCCTGCCATCAGTGCTGCCACAATTGTGCCTGCCGCAATAACTTTGCATTTTTCCGAAATTTTCATTTGATTTTCCTCTTTTCTCTTGACGTCGGCTCATAGCTGTTGTAACATAAAATTATAGACACAACAAAAAGGAGTGTTTTGGCATAATGACAAATGAAGAAATCCTTGCTATCCTGCGGCAGTACCCTGATCTGGTCCCCGAGGTTCTGGCCATCCTGACCGAAGCCCCTGCCAAAACAGATCTGCCGTTTGTCGGCTGATTCGCTCCGGCTTTGCCCGGGAGCGCAGCAGCGTTTCCACCGCGTTGCGCTGTTAAGCAACGCCACAATTTCCTGCATCTGTTTGTCGAGCTCGCCCATCCCGGCGGGCTCTTTTTTGTGCCCATAAGCTCTTCAACGGTAATGCCAAAGTAGTCCGCAATTTTTTTTGCGGCTGGACATTCTGGGTAAAGCGCCGTTTTTCCAGCTTGTCGGCATAGAGTTTGAAAAAACAAGTTCTTCTGCAACAGCAGCAGTTCCCCCCCACACACACCGTCCTGTTGATCAGGTGTCAATGCGTGGGCACCGGGTGAAAAAAGCAGAGGGTCGCGCGCACCTTCCGATCTGCTTTCCGCCCTAAATCCAAAAATATTGCCAAGAGTAAAACATACCCATAGTATTATTTTACACCATCTTGTATGGCTTGTCAATGTTTTTTTGTGTGGGGAAAAAACATGAACAATTGTATGCAAGCGAGGTGAAGGAATGAAACGGACGACCGTTACGCCTGAATGGATGGGCGAAGTGAGAAAACGCACGAAAGTAAACAACATGACCAGCCGCGATCTTGCGGCGGCGTGTGGCTGGAGCGAAAGCGTTGTGCGTAAGTACATCAACGGCTTGTACTATAACGATAACCCCCATGCAGACATTGAGATTGCGCTGAAAATGAGGTGACGCAGATGTTTCTGGCTTGTCTGATGTGCTTTATGGCAGGATGCTGGGGGTCTGGTTGGCGTATTTTAGCTTAATTATCGGGCTGAACAATCAGTCCCGGCGGGTACACCGCCTCATTTTGATGCAGTGTATCAGTCTTGGCTGTCCGGCAGGGTGTCCATGAAAGACGCTGCGTTGCTGCTGGGGATATCGGCAAGGCAATTCAAAGGATTTGCCGCCGAACGAAAGGAAGGTGCAGCCCATGCGATTCAGAACGCTTTTCACTCTGTTACTGTCTCTGATTGTTCCGGCTGGTTCCGCTCCTGCGGATATGTGCTTTAATTTTGAAAATTGCTATAAAGCCGCTCACCGTGCAGGTTTCCAGCATGGTGAGCGGCTTTTTACTACAAATATGAGGAATCAAAGAAGTCTTTTAGTGTAATTTCCAAACCCAGACAGATTCTTTCAATCGTCTCTACGCTTAACTGGCCTCCCCGACGAGCAGTGGTTTGGATCGTGGAATACGATATTCCGCATTTCTTTGCCAACACACACAGATTCATATCACGCGCTTGCATCAAATCCTGAACACGCTTGATCGTATCCACGAAAATCCCTCCCATCTTTTTAGTTC
>OIYD01000754.1_pt1 | contig 23799 bp, 22 predicted proteins | sample 1588141 | NCBI WGS metagenome assembly OIYD01 (sample SAMN03283259) | human gut metagenome | biome: human-associated habitat; material: feces | host: Homo sapiens | place: USA | collected 2013
GGCGCGTGAAAATAGGTAGTCGCCGACTTACATGAAACCCCTGAGGAAGAAATTCCTTGGGGGTTTGTTTTTGTTGTGCGTGTGCCTTTCCGTTAAAATAGCCTAAAAAAATCCCATGGATTTGTGAGTGTTCACAAACTTCACCCAGACCTCTTGATTTTTTATAGGGGGGGGGGGGGGTATGATAAAGTGCGGAAAGTTCCTTACCATCAAAAAGGAAGGATCGGCAAACCAGTCGGAAGGCTGTGACGCAAGGCGAAAGGCCCAGTATGGGCCGCCAGCTGTACTTTGCTCTGCAACCCTCTTCAACTATGCGGAAATGTGCCAGCGCCCCCCAAAGGGCAGTTGGTGCGGGGTTATGGAAAAGTGTATGGGAGTAGCTTTTCCGAGCACCACGATTGCCTTGCCCTTGAGAAGCGGCAGACTAAAGCATAGATAGAGAGGGCAAGCACCCCCTAAAGTATAAAACGCAAAGCGTTGTACCAGCCATTTGGCTGGTGCGGCGCTTTTTTCTTTTTGTCCAGGCGCTTTCCATAGAGAAACTGGGAGTATTAATGACTGACAAAGGAGGATTTTTATGAAAAAACGGCTTATCAGCCTCTTACTGGCGTTCAGTATGATGCTGACATTCCTGCCTGCGGGGGCAGTGTCAGCATTTGCGGAGGGAAATTTGAGTTCGTATGACTGCGGAGAAACGCCGGGTACTGTCACAGCGACATTGAGCCCGAACAGCGATGGAGAAGATACCTATACCTTGACGATTACGGGCAATGGTCCCATGGCAAATTATGACAGATATATAACTTCATCTAATAATTCATACGCTCCGTGGTATGAGAAAATACAGAATATCACACAGCTTATCGTTGAGGGTGGCGTAACGACGCTGGGCGATAATATTCTTTATTACAGCTATTCTGATAGCAACAATGATTTTCACTCTTTTCATCCGAATCTGCGTGAAGTAAAACTTCCGGAAGGATTGACCTACATCGGGAAAAGAGCATTCTGCGGCAGCCCTAAGCTGACCGAGGTTAAAATTCCAAGCACCGTAACAAAAATTAAGGACAGTGCATTTTCGAGATGCACTGGACTGACAAAGATTGAACTTCCGCCACAGCTGGAAGAAGTTGGTTATAGTTCGTTCTACGGTTGCAGTGGACTGACAGAAATCACGATCCCTTCGAGTGTCAAAACAATCTGTAGTGGTGCTTTTGAGGAATGTTACAACTTGGAAAGTGTTACCCTGTCAGAAGGAATACGTGAGATCGGCACTGAAGCCTTTAAGCGTACGAATCTAAAATCGTTGAATATTCCCAAAAGCGTGAAGAAACTGGGGCATGATATCGTTTATAATTGTTGGCACTTGCCTTACATTACAATTGAAGCCCCAAGTCAATTAGAGGAGACTTTCGATGGCAGTCAGGGAGTTTTTCAGCCTGAGTGTAATACAAATGTTTATTGCGAACCTAGATTAGTGCGTCTACTACATCACTTCGACGGGAACGAAGGCTTTATTACCACCGTTGATGTGACTCTCGTAGATGGTGACAAGATCACGCCGAAAAAAATTGACTACGGCGCAGACATTACGGCACTTGACAAAGACAAACCTACCAAACAGGGTTACACCTTTACAGGTTGGTATACCGATGCAGACTGCAAGATCCGATATCCGGATGCACAGCTGTTTACAAACATCAAGGGCACCACGCTCTATGCCGGTTGGAAGTTCGACCCCAATGCTCTGGGCTGCCACCCGCTGACCGTGACCGGCGGCACTGTTACTGTGAAATACGACGACAGCGATGTGACCAATACCTTGACTGTTACTCCTGATGAGGCCACCGGCAAAAAGACCTACGATGTACCGGAAGGTGCAGAAGTGACCGTGACGCTGGACAAGGCCCTGATCCCTGCGGGCAATGTGTTTGACGGTTGGTCTACCACCGGCAATCTCTCCCTGCTTACAGGTCAGGACTACAAGGCAGAAAGCATCACCTTTACCATGAGCAGTGGTGTGGATATTGCCGCACAGTACCGTGATGCCGCCACTGTGACCATTGAGGGCCTGGAGAACGCCGTCATCAAGGAAGGCGAAAGCAAGGACTTTACCGTAAAGGTTGACCCCAAGGACGATGCCAATCTGGGTGAGGCATTCATCGACTTTGGCGACAAGAACAGCGAGATCGAGTATAAGGACGAAAACAACGAGTACAAGCCCATGCCGGAAGGCGGCCTGAAAATCAATCTGGGGAACGGTGAGGTTGAGCACGAGTTCCGCATTGCTCCCAAGGAGACCGGCAAGCAGACCCTGACCGCTGCTGTCAAGCAGGGTGAGAATAAGCTGGCAACGGACGAAAAGGACTTTGTTGTGTCTGAAATGCCCATCCTGACCTTGAAGGACGGCGTTATCACCAGCGTAACAGTGCCCGGCAAGAATGGTGCTGACCCCGAGGATATCACCGAGATCGTTAAAAAGAATGCCAACGAGGACGGTTCCTTTCATGTCCCCGAGGGTGTAACGGTGAGTGTTGCATTTGATAAGGATGCTTTTGCAGACAGCGGTCTGAAATTTGGCCACTGGGATATCACCGGCCTGGCTGATCCGAACGCTTATCAGGATAAGGAAAGCTTTGCCTTTGAGATGCCTGCAAAGGCCGTGACCCTGAAAGCCATGACACAGGATGCATCCATTGAAGATGACGAGCCCGATATCGTTGGCCCCATCGTGATCGGCACCACTGTTGTTGTTGGCGGTGCAGTGCTGGGCTATCAGGCCTATTCTCTGGGCGCTGAATTTGCAGGCAAGCTGATGGCTCTGCCCTACTTCCCCAGCAACCGCAGCGCCCTTGCTATGATGCTGTGGGAGGATGCAGGCAAGCCCATGCCCGAATCCGAACTGCTCTACCCCGATGTAGGGCAGGAAGAGCAGGATATGGACCTGCAGCACGCCGCCCGCTGGGCCATGGAAAACGAGCTTATCCCTGACCTGAATGATGAGGGCACGGCTCCGGAAGAGATGAAATTCTATCCCGACAACGCCGTAAGCAAGATCGATGTGCTGAATGCATGGCAGAAAGCACAGGAGCTCAAGCAGAATGCCTGAGCAGCCCTAAACCAACCCCCACTTGGCCTGTAAACCGCAATGCGGGCTGAGTGTTCCAAAATTCCCAAAGTACAGAAGCGCTTCATCCTCTCCCGGATGAGGCGCTTCTGTGCTTTCCGGAACTTTTTTTCCCGGCACCCCTTGCATCCCGCCCGCCGGTGCGGTATGCTTAACCAATAGAGCATTGCAGAGGGAGGGAGACCCCGGATGGACATGGAAGAGATCCGCTACCTGTTGGGCGGCACGGTATTCGCGCGGGCCAAGGCCTACACGGACCGGATACAGGATCTGAACTGCGAAGTGGCCGGGAACGGCGTACGCCACCTGAGCGCCGACGTGCGCGGCGGCGGGCGGAGCCTGTACCAGACCCAGGTCTGGCTGCGGGAAAACGGCAGCTTTGTCAGCGCCAGCTGCTCCTGCCCTTACAACGAAAACGGCGAGGGGCCCTGCTGCAAGCACATCGGCGCGCTGCTGATGTGGGACAGCGAGAGTCAGGGCCTTTCCGGCAGAGCGCCGCAAAAGCCCTCGGAGAGCCCGGAGAGCATCCCGGGCGTGGTGCGGGGCACGGCCAACCTGCAAACGCCCCAGCCTGAGGAGCAGCCCCGCAGGGACAGCTATGCCTCCAGCCTGGAAATGCTGTTCGGCAAGAAGTGGCGGGGCGAGGAACCGGAATCTGACTACGAGGCACGGCGGCTGCTCCGGGCCTATCAGGAGGGAGCACTGGCCGAGGTGGACGGCGTGACCGGCCACGCGGAGCTGCGCCCCCACGCCGCAGAGCTGGAACCGGAGCTGACCCTGCTGCCCGGGGAGCTGCCCTGGCTGCGGCTGCGCATCTCGGCAGACGGCGGGCGGCAGTATGTGGTAAAGAGCATCCCGGACCTGCTGCGGGCCGTGGAGAAGCACGGTTTCATCAGTTACGGCAAGGCGCTGGAATTCCAGCACAGCTGGGAGGCCTTTGCCCCGGAGGCACAGCAGCTGCTCCGCCTGCTGCGGCGGCAGCTCAGCGCAAAGGAAGGGGCCGAGGCGGCCCTGCGCAGCTACGGCAATGCGCCCCGCAGCGGGCCTGCCGGGGGCATCCCGCTGAACGGCGAGATCTTTGACGGTCTGGTGGCCCTCTATGCCCCCACCGGCAATCTGGGCGGCTACACCCTCAAGACCGGCATCCCGGCCCTGACCATGCGGGTGGAAAAGCGCCGGGGCGGCGTGGAGGTGTCCGTGACCCCCGCGTTGGGATGGAAAACGGGTTTAGACAACGACTATTTATACAGTGAGGATACAATCTGGCAACTGGACCGGGCCGAAAGCGCCCGGATGCGGCCCGCCCTTGAGGCGCTGTGCGGCAAGAGCCTGTTCTTTACCACCGGGGATGCCACCGCCTTTTGCAGTTACGTTCTGCCGGAGCTGGGCAGCAGGGTGACCATTGAGGACCCCGAACGCCTGCTGCTGAATCAGATCCCGCTGGAGCCGGTGGTGCAGTTTTACCTTGACGCGCCCACGCGGGAAACGGTGCGGGCGCACCTTGAATTTTTGTACGGCGAGGACCGCGTCACGCCGGAGGAACCGGGGCCTGCCGGTCTGCTGCGGGATGCCCGCGCCGAACAGCGGGCCGGGCGGCTGCTGGGGCGGTATCTGGAGCCGGGGCCGGACACCATGGGCAACGGCCTTGCCGCCCACTACGATGCCTATGAGGAGGATGAAGTCTACCGCTTCCTCGATGAGGGCATCCCGGCCCTGCTGGCTGAGGGCGAGGTCTACCTGACCGATGCCTTCCGCAGTATGCAGGCCGCACCGCCGAAGATCTCGGTGGGGGTGTCGGTGCACGGCAGCGTGCTCGACCTGGAGGTGGACACGGGGGAGTTCCCGGTGGGGGAGCTGAAAGCCCTGCTGAGATCGCTCCACCAGAAAAAGCGCTACCACCGCCTGCGCGATGGCCGTCTGCTCCGGCTGGATGATTCCATGGAGGTGCTGGACGAGCTGAACGAGACGCTGGAGCTTTCCGGGGCCAAATTGGGCCAGGCCCACGCCCGGCTGCCCCTGTACCGGGCCCCCAGTCTGGACTGGGCGCTTTCGGGGCAGAACGGCATCCGCTTCAACCGGGACGATGCCTTCCGCCAGCTCAGCCGGAGCTTCCACGCGGTAAAGGACAGCGAGTATACACCGCCTGCGTCTCTACAAAAAGTTTTGCGAAAATACCAGCGGGACGGCTACCGTTGGCTCCGCACGCTGGATAGCTACGGCATGGGCGGCATCCTTGCGGATGATATGGGTCTGGGCAAGACGGTGCAGGTGCTCAGCTATCTGCTGGCCCTCCGGGAGGAAGGCGGGAACCCCCTGCCCAGCCTCATCGTCTGCCCGGCCTCGCTGGTGCTGAACTGGGCCGAGGAATGCCAAAAGTTCACGCCGGAGCTGAACTGCGTTGTGGTGGACGGGGATGCCGCCCACCGGGCCCAGCTGGCCGAGCAGTGGGACGGGGCCGACGTGGTGGTGACCAGCTACGACCTGCTCCGCCGCGACGAGACCCTGTACGAGAACCAGAAATTCTACGCCTGCATCCTGGACGAGGCCCAGGCCATCAAGAACCACACCACCCAGAAATACAAGGCGGTGTGCGGGGTGAACAGCCGTGTCCGCTTTGCGCTGACCGGCACCCCCGTGGAGAACCGCCTGGGTGAGCTGTGGAGCATCTTTTCCTTCCTGATGCCGGGCTATCTGCCGCCCTATAAGAGCTTCTGCAGCCGGTTTGAAAAGCCCATCACGCAGGAAAACGACCCGGCGGCGGTGCGGCGGCTGAACCAGCTCACCGGGCCGTTCATCCTGCGCCGGATGAAGTCCGAGGTGCTGAAGGAGCTGCCCCCCAAAACAGAGAACGTCTACCGCATCGAGCTGGAGGAGGAGCAGCGCAAGCTCTACCTTGCCGCCGTGGTGGATGCCCGGGAGAAGCTGCGGGCCGCCAAGCCCGAGGACAAGATGGCGGTGTTCGCCGTCCTCATGCGGCTGCGGGAGATCTGCTGCGACCCCCGGCTCATTGCCGACAACTGGGCGGGCGGCAGCGCCAAGCTGGATGCCTGCATCGAGCTGGTCACCAGTGCCGTGGAGAGTGGGCACCGCATCCTGTTGTTCAGCCAGTTCACCTCCATGCTTGAGCTGCTGGCCAAGCGGCTGGACGCGGAGGGTGTGAGCCACTTCACTCTGCAGGGCTCCACCCCCAAGCCGGTGCGTGCCGAGCTGGTGCGCCGCTTCAACGGCGGCGAGGCCAGCGTGTTCCTGATCTCCCTGCGGGCAGGCGGCACCGGCCTGAACCTGACCGCCGCCGATATCGTCATCCACTACGACCCGTGGTGGAACGTGGCAGCCCAGAATCAGGCCACCGACCGTGCCTACCGCATCGGCCAGCAGAACCCGGTGCAGGTGTACAAGCTCATCGCCCAGGACACCATTGAGGAAAAGATCGTGGAGCTGCAGCAGGCCAAGCAGGATCTGGCCGAGACCGTTACCGGCAGCGCGGATGGTGCCATCCTGCGCATGAAGCCGGAGGAGCTGCTGAATTTGTTGGAGGGAACCGAATGATGCAATACGCCCTATTTGCCCGGCCTGTCGTGACCATTTACGACCTGCCCCAGACCACCAAACAGAGCGAGGCGGGCCTTGTTTCCACCATCGGGGACGAGGGCCTGTACGGTCAGGCCTGTCAGGTGCGCACCGCCCCCGGCGGTGTGACCGCCGAGGGAGTGCCCCTCTCCCCGGAGGTGGCCGAGGTGGTCACCTTTTACGGCTACCACGGCTTTGTCCGGCGGGATGCGCTGAAATTTGTCAGCGAGGATGCGCTGCGGGACTACCTGCCCCAGCCGCTGGTGCTGGTGGGCCGTGCCACCGATGTGCTCAGCCTGCCCAAGGTGCAGGGGGTGCGGATGCTGGAGCTGGAGCGGGGCTGCCTGCTCTGCCGCCTGCCCGAACCGCCCGAGGAAGCCTTGGCCCACACCGGCTGGGCCAAGGTGGCCCTGCTGGATGGCTGCACCGGCTATGTCCGGGACGTGGCGCTGGAGCCGGTGCGGTTTGAGATGACCGCCGTGTTCTCCCAGCGGGAGGGGCTGGTCTTTGATGACGCGCTGGCCGAGGCCCGGAAGATTACCGCCGGGGAGCTGGTGCCGCAGGCACTGCAGGCGTGGTACGACGGCAGCGAGGAAGCGTTCCGGGATGCCGTCTGCGCGCAGGCGAAAAAGTATCTGGGTACCGAGTACCGCTGGGGCGGCAAATCGGGCCGGGGCATTGATTGTTCCGGCCTTGTCAGCAGCGCCTATATGCAGTGCGGCGTGCTCATCTACCGGGATGCCAGGATCGTGGAGGGCTGGCCCATGCACCAGATCCCCTTTGCAGACAAAAAGCGGGGCGATGCCCTCTATTTCCCCGGCCATATCGCCCTTTACCTCGGCGAGGGCCGTTACATCCACTCCACCGGCGCGTCCGCCAGCGGCGGCGTGGTCATCAACAGCCTTGACCCCGCCGACCCGCTGTACCGGGAAGATCTGGTCAAGAGTCTGTATGCGGTGGGGAGTGTGTTCTAAAACGACCAGGTGCGGCTCTGTACAACCTCTCAGTCGCGTGCTTCGCCGCGACAGCTCCCCTAGTAGGGGAGCCCTTGGCAGGCCGTCGTGTTTTCGTGGTCTGGCGCTTCGCTCCTGTTTGCCCTGCTTGCGGCAGGAGTGCGTTTTGGAGCGTCAGCGATCATTGCGAAAAATGAATCCTATGCCAAGGCCTCCCCTATGAGGGGAGGTGGCATCGAGCGATAGCGAAGATGACGGAGAGGTTTTGCTTACGGGAGAAACCTCTCAGGCGCTGACGCGCCAGCTCCCCTAGCAGGGGAGCCAAGTTTTCGCTGCGGAAAACGGGAGCTTTGTGGCAGAAATGATTTACATAGAAGCTGTTAAGAAAGGACATGAACCATGAAAGTCTTTGATTTACATTGTGACACCCTGAGCGAGCTGCGGCGCGCGGAGATGCGGGGCGACGGGCAGACCTTTGCCCACAACAACGGCCACATCGATCTGGAAAAGCTGGAGAAAGGCGACTACATGCTCCAGTGCTTTGCCGCCTTTGTGAATCTGGCCGACCCCACCCCGGGCGCGGACCCGCTGGTGACGGCGCTGGAAGAGATCGACGTGTTCAAGCGGATGATGGAGCAGTATTCCGACAGGATCGCCCCTGTCTACCGCCCCGAGGATATCCGCAAAAACGCCGAGGCGGGCAAGATCAGCGGAATGCTGACCATTGAGGAGGCCGGCTGCTGCAAGGGCAGTCTGGGCGTGCTGCGCCGGATGTACGAGCTGGGCGTGCGGATGATGACCCTGACCTGGAACCACGAAAACGAGCTGGCCAGCCCCAACGTGGTGCCCGGAAACGGCCCCATCTGGCCCTGTATGCCCAACACCGAGACCGGCCTGAAGGAGAAGGGCTTCGAGTTCCTGGCCGAGATGGAGCGCCTGCACATCATTGCCGATGTGAGCCACCTGTCCGATAAGGGCTTCTGGGACCTTGCGGAGCACAGCACTCGCCCCTTTGCGGCCAGCCACTCCAACTGCCGCGCTCTGGCCCCCCACTGCCGTAACCTGACCGATGAGATGATCCGGGTCATGGCGGAAAAAGGCGGTCTGGTGGGCCTGAACTACTGCGCGGGCTTTCTGGATGACCAGCCCAGCCCCGACCTGTGCCGCAGCACCACGGCCCTGATGGCCAAACACGCCGCCCATTTCAAGCAGGTGGGCGGCATTGAGATCATCGGTCTGGGCAGTGACTTTGACGGCATCGGCGGCAAACTGGAATTGAGCGACTGCTCCAAAATGCCTCTGCTGGCCGATGCCCTGCGGAAAGAGGGCTTCACCGAGGATGAGGTGGAAGCCATCTTCTTCCGCAACGCACAGCGTTTCTTTGAAAACAACCTGTAATCACCGTTAGTATCAAAATCATCGTTGCAATCGTTGATAACGTTGGTGAAAAAGAAAAGTTAGCAACGATAACAACGATATCAACGATAATAATGTCTTAACGGTAAGGATAAAGTATAACGGAAAGTATAGAAAAGTTGAGGGATTCCAGATGGATCAGAATATGACATTGGAAAAGCGCATTGCCGCCGAGCTCTATTCCTATCAGGGCAGGATGAGCGTTTTTGTGGACGACCTGCGCGGCAGCACGGTGGAGATCGGTGCCGACGAAGAATTTGAGACAGCCTCCACTATCAAGGCGTTTATTCTGGCGGTGCTGTATCTGCAGGCCAGCCGGGGCAAGGCTGACCTGGAGGAGGAAATCACCTACGAGGCCAGCCAGTTCGTGGACGGCTCCGGGATGCTCCGGGCCCTGGGCGTGGGGGCAAAGCTCAAGGTGAAGGACACCGCCACCATGATGATCATCTGCTCGGACAACATCGCCACCAATATGATCATCGATTACCTGGGGCTGGACACCATCAATGCCTGCATCCGGGAATTGGGCTTTGGGCACACCGTCCTGCACAACCCCCTCCACTTCGACCGCTACGACAAGCTGGGCACCACCACGCCCCGGGACTACGCCGCCCTGTTTGCGCAGGTGGCAAAGGGTACGCTGGTCAGCAAAGAAGCCAGTGCCGCCATGCTGGGCATCTTCCGCCAGCAGCACTACAACACCATGCTGACCCACGATTTCCCCCAGTTCTATCTGGACTGCGAGGAGACCGGTGAGCCGGAGCTTATCTGGGTGGCCAGCAAGAGCGGCAGCATGAACGCCTGCCGCAACGACGGCGGCATCATCCACACCCCCTACGGCGAGTATGTGATCGTTCTGATGAACAAGGAGTTCCATGACATCATCGAGTACAACGACCACCCCGCTATGGTCTATGGTGCCCGGGTGTCCCGGATGATCCTGGATCAGATCCTGGCCTGCGAGGGGAAGCTGTATCTGAAGTAAACGAAAGAGTGGGAAAGTAGAACGAATGGAAATTACATTATCATTGCCAATGCTGCTGTTTCTGATGCTGATGACCGGGTTTGCGGGCTTTGTGGACTCGGCGGCGGGCGGCGGCGGTCTGATCAGCCTGCCCGCCTACCTGTTTGCGGGCCTGCCGGTGCATTACACCTACGGCACCAATAAATTCAGCGCGGCCTGTGGCACCACCTTTGCCACGGCGCAGTTCTTCCAGAAGGGAGCCATGAACATCCGGGTCGGCCTGCTGGCGGCTGTGGGCAGCTTTGTGGGCAGCGCACTGGGCTCCCACATCGTGCTCCTGCTCAGCGATCAGGTGCTGCGCACCATGATGCTCATCATCCTGCCGGTGGCGGCGGTGCTCATCCTCTGGCGGCGGGACCTGCCCGACGAGAACCGGGACGACGGCACCCTGAACGCCAAAAAGGCGGTGCTGGCCCTTGCCATCGGGCTGGGCATCGGCCTGTACGACGGCATCTTTGGCCCGGGCACCGGCACCTTTGCCATCATTGCCTTTACCACCCTGATGGGTTTTGACCTGCGCACGGCGGGCGGCAACGCCAAGGTGCTCAACCTTGCCAGCAACTACGCCAGCCTGGTAACGTATCTTTCCAGCGGGCTGGTGGTGTTCTCCATTGGCATCCCCTGTGCCATCAGCGGCATTGTGGGCAACCTGCTGGGCTCCCACTTCGCCCTCAAGAAGGGCGCAAAGTTCATTCGCCCCATGATGCTTGTGGTGCTGGTGCTCCTGCTGGGCAAGATCGTCTCGGACGCGGTGCTGTAATGAACGGATCTTCGGCAAAAAACAATTGACGTTTGCAGGAGAATGGACTATAATAGGGCCAGAGACCCGCAGAAAAAACGAGCGCTGAGGATGATGTTATGAAGATCCGCTACTCGAAGAACGCCATGAAGTTCCTGAATAAGCTGGACAAAAGGTCCGTGCTTCGCATCGTTGCAGGCATTGAGGGGCTGACCCTGAAACCGCCAGCAGGTGATATCAAGGTGATGCAGGGACTGAAGGATGGAACAATGCGGCTCCGGGTCGGAAGCTGGCGCGTGCTTTACCGGTACGGAGAGGAAAACGCGCTGGAGATTCTATTGGTGCTGGATATCGGGAATCGTGGCGATATCTATAAATAAGGAGGTGGCAGGATGTCTGAAATTGCAATGAATGCAGCACACATGATCGATATGCTGCCGGACCCGGACAAGAACCTTGCCTACGAGCTGATCAAAAAGCTGGTACTGGCATGGGACCCGGATTTCACCAAGCTGACCACAGAGGAAGCAAAGCAGCTGGAGGAAGCGAAGGACAGCGGCTTTGTGGATGCCGAAGAGATCGACTGGTCGAAGATCGGACACGAATGAACCAACAAAAAAGAGGAACTGCCGGGAAAGCAGTTCCTCTTTTTGATTGGGTAAGATCAGAAGGCGAAGCCCTCATCGAGGAAGGCCAGGCCGAATGCGCCGGGGCCGGCGTGGGTGCCGATGACACAGCCGATCTGGCGCACAAGGGCCTCGCTCCGGCCCAGATTCTCCTGCAGGTAGGTCTGGATGGGCTGCACCTCGCGGGGGGCGAGGGTGTAACCGGCCAGCGCGTCGGCGCAGGTGCTGATGCCGCCCAGCTCCTCGATCTTCTTGAACAGGGCAACGTAAGCGCCGGGCAGGCCCCGGGCCTTGCCCGCCATAACGACCTTGCCCTCCTTGATGGTGATGAGGGGCTTGATGCCCAGCATCCCACCGGCCACGGCCACGGCGGCGGGCAGGCGGCCGCCCTTGCGCAGATACTTCAGGTCGTCGATGACAGCCACCAGATGCAGATGCTCCTTGGCGTGTTCAAGGGTGGCGGCGATCTGCCCGGCAGTCTTTCCGGCATCCCGCAGCTGAACAGCCAGCCGCACCAGCAGGCTCTCGCCCAGGCAGACGTTCTCGGAATCCACAAAGAGGACATTGTCCACATTGGCCATGTCTGCGGCCAGCCGGGCGCACTGGCAGGTGCCGGACAGCTCATGGGAGAGGAAGATGCCCACCACTTCATCCCCGGCGGCAGCCGCCTCAAGGAAGAAGCGCTGGAACAGCTCGGGGCTGGGCTGGCTGGTGGTGGGCAGCTTGTGGCAGCGGGCCATCACGCCGTAATACACGGTGGGGGTCATGTCCACGCCGTCCCGGAGCACGGTGCCGTCCTCCAGGGTGACGTTCAGGGGGATGACGGTCACGCCCAGCTGCTCGGCTTCAGCGGGCAGGATGTCGGATGCGGAATCGGTAAGAATGCGGATCATAGTAATACCTCCAACGGGGCCAAGAACGGATAACCCGACCAAATCAATCAAAAAGTCGTATAGGAATATACCAGAGACGACGGAAAATGTCAATTGTTTGAATCAATATTTCTTCGTATTTTCGCAATTCCGCTCCGTTTTCTTGCACAAACGGGCCGGAACATGATACAATGGGCATCAGGCATTGCGGGGCGGTGCGCTGTGCGCCCGAAGCGGCGGGAAAGCGCGGCCCCAAACGGAGAGGGGACGGAGAAGATGTCAGAACAGAACCGCCGCCTGCGGGCGGCAGGCATCGCGGCACTGGCCTGGGCCGGGCTGGCGGCGGTCTGGTGTGTGCTGGTCCCCGGCGGGGCGGCAGAGCTGCCGCAGGGCGTGCCCGGTACGCTGCGCAGCCTGCTGGTGCTGCCGCTGGCCGAGGAGCTGGTGTTCCGGGGGGCGCTGCTGCGCCTGCTGCGGCCGCTGGGGGAGCACCCGGCAAACCTCTGCCAGGCTGTGCTCTTTGCGTCCCTGCACGGAACGCTGACCGAAAAGTGCTACGCGCTGGGCATGGGGCTCATTTTCGGGTGGGCCGCAGAGCAGACCGACAGTCCTGCACCCGGGGTGGTGCTGCATATCCTGAACAATGGGCTGGTGCTGGCCCGGGCGCTGGCAGAAAGGGGAATGGGATGACCGACTATGAGCTGATGGGCGCGGCGCTGGAGGAGGCCGCACGGGCCGCCGCGCTGGGCGAGGTGCCCGTGGGCGCGGTGGTGGCCCGGAACGGCGAGATCATCGCCGCCGCCCACAACACCCGCGAGACAGAGAAAAACGCCCTCCACCACGCCGAGCTGCTGGCCATTGACGCGGCCTGCAAAAAGCTGGGCGGCTGGCGGCTGTGGCAGTGTGAGCTGTTCGTTACGCTGGAGCCCTGCCCCATGTGCAGCGGCGGCATCATCAACAGCCGGATCAGGCGGGTGGTGTACGGCGCGGCGGATACCAAGGCCGGGTGCTGCGGCAGTGTGACCGACCTGTTCGCCCTGCCCTTCAACCACCATCCGGTGGTGGAACGCGGCCTGCGGGCGGAGGAGGCGCAGGCGCTGCTGCAGGCGTTTTTCCTCCGGCTGCGGGAGCAGCGGGCCGCAAAGCCCCGCTGGAAACCGCCCGTGACCCCCTGAGAACGTGAAAAAAAGTGGGAACTGCGTGAAAAGACGGCGGTTCCCACTTTCTTTTTTCGCCGAATTGTGTTATATTATTTAATGGTAATTTGTCGAAACCACTCGCACAGACCAGCGGGCTCGCCGCAGGACCGGCCTTGACCGGAAAGAGGAGCAGAGCGCAGCCCATGGGTGCGGTGGAGGGCGGGACCTTCCTGCCTGCGGGATTTTTTGCAGGCAGAGAACAAACGGCAGGAGGGCTGACTCTTGTACGATGATGAATTTGAATTGACCTTTGACCTGAGCGATGAGGACAAGGCATCCCGGGCCCCTGAGCCGGAACAGGAGCCGGTGCAGGAAGCTGCGCCGGAACCGGCCGCGGAAACAGAACCGCCGGTGGAGCCTGTGCCGGAACCGGCAGTCCCTGCGGCCAACGGGCGCTGCGTGCTGATCTCGGGCGGCGACCGGGGCATCGGAGCCGCGGCGGCCCGCGCCTTCTGGCAGGCGGGCTACCGGGTGGCGGTGCTCTACCACACCCACGCCGAGGCGGCGGCGGCGCTGGAAAAGGCGCTGCCAGGCCTGTTGGCAGTCCAGTGCGACGTAGCCTCCCGCGCCAGCTGTGAGGTGGCGTTCCACACCGTGGAGCAGGCCGTGGGCCATGTGGATGTGCTGGTGAGCAACGCGGGCATTGCCCAGCAGAAGCTGTTCACCGATATCACCCCGGAGGAGTGGCAGCACATGCTGGACGTGAACCTGAGCGGCGCGTTCCACCTGTGCCAGCTGGCCCTGCCGGGCATGATCCGCCGCAAGGCGGGCCGCATCCTGACCGTGAGCAGTATGTGGGGCCAGACCGGCGGCAGCTGCGAGGTGCATTACTCCGCTGCCAAGGCGGGCCTGATCGGCCTGACCAAGGCCCTTGCCAAAGAGGAGGGGCCCAGCGGCATCACCGTGAACTGCGTGGCTCCGGGTGTCATCGACACCGATATGATGGCTGCCTTTACGGCAGAGGATAAGGCTGCGCTGGCCGAGGAGACCCCCGTGGGCCGCCTGGGCAGCGCGGACGAGGTGGCGCAGCTGCTGGTGTTCCTGGCAGGCGAAAGCGCCGGTTACATCACCGGGCAGGTGTTCGGTGTGAACGGCGGCCTGGTGATTTGAACCATCCCGCAGCGGCAAAACTTATGATACGATATCACTTACGGCGCAGCCAGCGCCGCGGTGAAAAGGAGAGAGCGAAATGGGCATGACTTTGAAGGAACTGTTGACGAAGGGCGAAGGCACCCTGACGGCGGGCGAGGCCAAGACACTGGCTTCCCAGTGCCGGATGGATGTGGAAACGCTTTACACGCTTCTGGAGGAGCGCGGCATCAAAATTCTGGATGACGAGGCCGACGGTGACACCAGCCTGGATGTGGAAGGCATCATGGCAGAGGTGGAAAGTGCCGAGGCAAACAGCGATGAGCTGGGCCTGGGCGATGAAAATGAGGACGACCCGGCAGAGGAAAACCCCGCAGACCTGAAGGCTGCCATGGATGAGCTGCTGGATGACCCTGTGAAAAACTACCTCAAGCAGATCGGCCAGATCCCGCTGCTGAGCGCGGAGCAGGAAGTGGACCTGAGCAAGCGCATCCACGCCGGTGCCGAGGCTGCCCACATCCTTCAGGCCGACCGCCAGAAGTACGGCGCGCCTGAGTACATCAAAAAGAACAGCGCCCGCTTCTCGTTCGAGGAGGATGAGAACAGCCGGAGCTATACCGAGGATCTGGACGAGGACGGCAACACCAAGTCCAGCGAGGACGACGAGGAAAAGGCTGCCGAAGAGGAGGCCATGGAGGCTGTTGAGAACGGCCCCCTGACGGAGGAGCGCCGCCAGGAGCTGCTCAAGATCCGCCGCGACGGCCTGAACGCCCGCCGCAGCCTGAGCGAGGCCAACCTGCGTCTGGTGGTCTCCATCGCCAAGAAGCATGTCGGCCACAACCTGGCGTTCCTGGACCTGATCCAGGAGGGCAACATCGGCCTGATCAAGGCCGCCGAGAAGTTTGACTGTGACCGTGGCTTCCGCTTCTCCACCTACGCCACCTGGTGGATCCGTCAGGCCATCACCCGCGCCATTGCGGATCAGGCCCGCACCATCCGCATCCCGGTGCACATGGTCGAGACCATCAACCGGATGCGTCAGGCCACCAATCAGCTGGTCTACCAGAACGGCCACGAGCCCACCCCCGAGGAGCTGGCAAAGGCCATGGATATGAGCGTGGAGCGCGTGCGCGAGATCCAGCGCATGGCGCAGGAACCTGCCAGCCTGGAAAGCCCCGTGGGCGAGGAAGAAGATTCCTCCCTGGGCGATTTCGTGGCCGACGAGAACGCCGAGGCCCCCGGCAAGGCAGCGGACCGCGCCATGGTGGCCCAGCAGATCAATCAGGCTCTCAAGAGCCTGACCCCCCGTGAGGAAAAGGTCATCCGCCTGCGCTTTGGTCTGGACGATGGCCGCCCCCGCACGCTGGAGGAGGTGGGCCGCGACTTCGGTGTTACCCGTGAGCGTGTCCGCCAGATCGAGGCCAAGGCCATCCGCAAGCTGCACAGCCGCAAGTGCCTGGCCCTGCTGAACGGCCTGATCGAGTGATCCTGAACTTACCGCTATGAGAAAGAGCCCCTGCCGGTCTATTCCGGCGGGGGCTCTTTTGGTGGTGTACAGGTCAGCAGCTGCGCAGCAGAAAGGCCATATAGAGGGGAAGGGTCAGGAGCGGCCCGTTTTTCCCGATATTATAGTCTCCGAGCTTGATCGCATGGGATACATGATATTTTTCAGGGTGGTTGAGGATCGTCTTTGTGCTTTTGACATTTCCAGAGCGGGCCTTTACCTCTACAAGGGTGCATTCCCCCTGATAACGGATCACAAAATCCACCTCGAGGCCGGAATCCTTGTGGAAATAGTAGAGCTTGCGCCCCATCTTGGTGAAGATATCGGCGATCAGGTTTTCAAAGATAGCGCCTTTGTAGCCATAGAGGTCGCCTTGCAGGATGTCAAACTGCGTTCCGTCCTCCAGCATGCTGACGAACAGGCCGGTGTCGCACATATAGACCTTAAAGGTATCCTCTTCCGCATTCCCATCCAGAGGCAGCTCGGTAATGGACAGATTGTGGCACCGTGTGATGATGCCAGCATCCTCGATCCACTGCAGGCTTCCGGCATATTTTGCGGAGGTGGAGCCTTTTTTTACAACGGAATACTGGAATTTTTTGTTTTCCTTGGCAAGCTGGCGGGGAATGGACTGGAAACATTCCTTGATGCGGGACTTATCCTTTTTCTCCGCGTACTTTACCATGTCGTCCTCATAGGAACGAACGATGTCCCGCTGGATACGCAGGACCTCATCCATCTGCCTGCTGGTCACAAAGGTCTGGACAGCATCCGGCATTCCTCCCACAACGGTATATTGGAGCAAAAGCTGCCGCATCCGGTTGTGCAGCGCTTCCGGCACAGGGGAACCGGAGTCCAGAGAACTTTGCAGCAGCGCAATGACAGGTTCGGTGATGTCATTGGCCCATAAGAATTCTTCAAAATCCAGTGGGTACATTTCAAGAACCGTCTCCGATCCGACAGGAACGGATCTTGGCTCCTTGCCGTAGCCCTTTACGCCCAACAGGGAGCCGGTGCCGATCACGTCATAGCGGCCGTCGATACGGAAAAATTTCAGGGCCGTTCGGGCTTCCGGGCAATCCTGGATCTCGTCCAGGATCAGGATCGTCTGACCCGGCTCAAAAACGGCATCCTTGCCAAGAAGGGCAGAGAGCATCATCACGATGTTGTCGATCTCCAGAGAACCGGAAAAGACAGAAGCATAATCTGGATTCTCGAAGAAGTTGAGGTACACTGTGTGTTTGTAATTCTTTCTGGCAAATTCCAATACAGAAAAGGTCTTGCCGCACTGACGGCAGCCCTTGATGATAAGCGGCTTCCGGCCGGGCGTGTTTTTCCATGCAAGCAGCTGGTCTGTGATCTTTCGCCTTAACATACCGTTTCACTCTCCCGAAAATAAATGATCCTGCATCTATTATAAAAGAAAAAGATAACTTTTTCAAGGGACTTCTTTGCGATAACTGAAGCTTTTTCAAGCGACTTTTTAACAGAAGAAACAACTTTTTCAAATGACTTCTGCGCAGGAAAGTGGATCTGCCGCAGTGCGGTTATAATTCCTCTGCCCGCCCCATATATTCTTTTCAGAACAAAACGGGTGGGAGGGAACGGCATGTTTGTGGTAACGCTGAACAAGACGAGCTTGAAAAAGGTGGGGGCTGGTGCGCTCTGCTGTGCGCTGGTGATCTTCAGCGCCTTTCTGGGGCGGTACATCAGCACCCGCACGGTGGCGGCAGCGGCCGGGGTGAACCGGATCGAGAGTGCGCAGGACATCCAGACCTGGTTCACGGGCTACGGGCTGGATGTGGACGGCACGTCCATCACGGCGGATAAGGTCAAGATCCCCCGCAAGTGGGACGACAGCTTCTCGGCCTTCAACGGGGTGGTACAGCAAAGCGGGATGGATCTTACCCGCTACAAAGGGAAAACCGTGGAAAAGTGGACCGCCCTGATCCCGGCGGCCAGCAGCGGAGAGACCAGCCGCTACGGTGTGCTGCTGGTCTACCGCAAAAAGGCTGTGGGGGCCTACCTGCTGGAAAAGCCGTCGGGCACGGTGATGGGCCTGAAGGATGCCCAGACCGCAATGGCGCAGGCCGAGCAGCAGGATGCCCAGCAGGTGTCCGGTGAGGATTACAGCGGCGACTGGGGAGAGCGCCATGATGAGGAGCTGGGCGCGGCCGGGCAGAGCCAGCAGACCAGCGGGGAGCCGGACTCCGTGGTGCCCGAGGAGGCGCAGTACACCGACCTGCCCCTGGATGCCGAGGGGTATCCTGTCGAATGAATCCGGTGGAAAAATGGGGGCAAAACTTCTGTTCAATAGCACCAAAATTTCTGGCTAAAAATCAGCAATATGGAATGATGAAAAAATAACGAAGCGGGTTTATAATAATAGTAGCATCCCGCAGCAAAATCGGCTGCGTCCGGAGTGGCAGGACCGTCCGGATCTGAAACGGGATGAAGTAAGGAGAAAATGATTATGAAGGAATTCCAGTATACTGTTAAGGATGCATGCGGCATCCACGCTCGTCCGGCCGGTCTGCTCGTGAAGGTGGCCAAGGGCTTTGCCAGCACCGCCACCCTCGAGAAGGGCGGCAAGACCTGCGACCTGCGCAAGCTGATGGCCCTGATGGGCATGGGCGTCAAGCAGGGCGACACCGTTACCATCAAGGTGGAGGGCGATGACGAAGCCGCCTGCGCCGAAGCTATCCAGAAATTCCTGAGCGAGAACGTCTGATCGCCCAGCGTGATGAGAAGCCCTTGCGGGGAATGTCCTGCGGGGGCTTTTTGTTGCAGAACACAAAACAGCAAGAATAAGGAGAAATTGCAATGCAGGTAGGTACCGGTAAAAGCATCCTGAATGGCATTGCCATCGGAAAGCTGAAGATCTATAAGAAAAAAGATACCGTCATCTCTGCCGCCGAAGTGGCCGACACCGCCGCTGAAGAGGCCCGTTTTGAGGACGCCCGCGCCAAGGCCATCGACCAGCAGACCGCTCTGTACGAGAAGGCCCTGGCCGAGGCCGGCGAAGACATCGCCGAGGTGTTCAACATCCACGCCATGATGCTGGATGACGACGACTTCGTGGACGCCATCAAGGAGATCATCAACGGCCAGCACCGCTGCGCCGAGTACGCCGTCAAGACCGCCGGAGACAATCAGGCCGCCGTCTTTGCGGCCAAGGCCCTGGGAACTGAGGACCAGGGCGCCACTGCCGGGATGCTGCTCGTTCAGGGCCTGTATAACGGTATCCAGAAATAAGGAGAGATCACAATGAAGAAAATGGTAGGCTTCGGAGATTATCTGCTCCGTCTCAATCCAGAGGGGTATCTGCGCTTTATCCAGGCGGACCACTTCCAGATCAATTATACTGGTGCGGAGGCCAACGTGTGCGTCTCCCTGGCGATGATGGGGATGGACACGGAATTCGTGACTCGGCTGCCTGACAACGATATTGCCGCCTGCGGTGTGGCGGAGCTGCGCAAGTTCAATGTGGGGACCAGCCATATCGCCTACGGCGGGGAGCGGATGGGTGTGTTTTATGCGGAGAAGGGGGCATCCCAACGCCCCTCCAAGATTGTCTATGACCGCAAATATACCTCTATCGCCACCTGCGCCTATGAGGATTTTGACTGGGAAGATATTTTTGCCGGGGCCACCCATTTCCACATGACGGGCATCACCCCCGCCTTGAGTAAAACCATCCCCTCGGTGTGTATCAAGGCGTGCAGAAAGGCCAAGGAGATGGGACTGACCGTCAGCTGTGACCTGAATTACCGCAAAAATCTGTGGACTGAGGCTGAGGCCAATGCGTGCATGGTCCAGCTGATGCCCTACATCGACGTGCTGGTGGCCAACGAGGAGGATGCAGAGAAGGTGTTGGGCATTAAGGCCCGTGATACTGATGTGACCCAGGGCAAGCTCAACCGGGAGGGCTACATAGATGTGGCGGAGCAGATCTGCCAGACCTACGGAACCAAGATGGTAGCCGTCACCCTGCGGCGCAGCATCAGTGCCTCGGACAATGAGTGGAGCGCAATGCTGTATACAAACGGTAAGCCCTACTTCTCCAAGCAGTACATGATCCACCTAGTAGACCGGGTGGGGGGCGGAGATTCCTTCACCGCTGGTCTGCTCTACGGAATCATGAACGACTACGGCCCCCAGGAGACTATTGAATATGCCGCCGCCGCATCCTGTCTCAAGCAGACCATTGAGCTGGACTTCAACCTGTCCACCGCTGACGAGGTCGAGCGCCTGGTGGGCGGAGACGGCTCCGGCCGTGTACAACGGTAAACTGCGAATGAACACCCCCATCCGATCTGAACAAATGCTTGTCATGGTTTCGATCAGTTGGGGGTGTTTTATGCCAGAACCTCTTGCGGCAAGGGGTTCTGGCATTCTTATGCGGAGTGCCACTCTCACCAATCATATAAACCGAGTAAAATGAAAACGCAAAACGTCTAAATGGCGAGATTTGAACCCCCGTTATGTCAGCAAGCTGCTCTCTTTATTTGTCGCTCATGAACGTATCTTCCATCTGACAGGGCGTTCGGTTTTTCAATGTGCGATGCGGCCTCTGTGTGTTGTAAAACTCGATGAGAGATTTAAAAGGTCTTACTGATCCACATACCACATAGAGAGGAACATAGATGACATTAATGATGTAACTTATATGGTAATTCTTATACCAAGTTATGTAACAGAGTATTTTACTTTTAAAAAAATCGTGATAAAATAAAAAACAAGGTGGGCAAACTGAATTCGATGGAGGTGAAGTCATGGAAACAAAGCCTGGAATGATGCCATTGCTGGATGGAACCGAGATTCCGCGGTATGGGTTTGGATGTTATGCCTCCTATGGACATGAGATATCCCAGGCTGTTGCCTGGGCGCTGGAGTGCGGCTATCGCTATATCGACTCCGCCGCTATGTATGCCAATGAGAAAGACGTGGGCGAAGGACTCAGATTGGCGGGGTTAGACCGGAAGAAGGTCTACATACTCTCCAAGGTTTGGCCTAAGGACTATGAGGTGGCCGCCAACTCGGCCCAACAGTCCCTCAGGGATCTGGGCGTGGATTATCTGGATTGCTGCCTGCTCCATTGGCCTGGAACGGAGGAGAAGCGACGTCTGTCCGCCTATGAGCAGCTTCTCAGGTTGAAAGACCAGGGATTGATCCGATCGGTGGCCGTGTCCAACTTTCAGGCAGATCAGTTGGAACGAATAAAGGAAGTCTTTGGGGCTTATCCCCCTATCAACGAGATCGAGTTACACCCCGCCTTTCAGCAGCGGGAGCTGCGCCAGTTCTGTCTGGATCGGGGTATCGCCCTGGTGGCTTACAGTCCCATCAAGCGTGGGGCCTTTATGGGGGATCCCCGCATATTGTCCATTGGGGAAAAATACGGGAAAACGGCCAATCAGGTAGTGCTGCGGTGGCACTTGGAACGCCAGCAGATCCCCATCCCCAAATCCAGCCACTACGACCGCATCCGAGAGAACTTTGATGTGTTCGATTTCTCCCTAACGCCAGAGGAAACACAGCTCATTAACTCCTTAGAGTGCGGCGGCCGACGGGGAAACGATCCGTTGACTTACAACGGCTGATCAACGAGCATCGATCAATTCAATTTTTATAGAAAAGGAATGAGTGAAATATGAGACTGGCAACTATCAAGTGGAACGATACGGAGATGGCCGGCATCGTAGCCAAGAACGGCATTCTTCCCATCCGCGCCCTGAACGCGGCTAAGGGCACCGCGTGGAGGACCGATATGCTGTCCCTGATCCAGGAGCAGCAGATCCCCGGCCTGACCGCCTGGTATAACGCCGGCGGTAAGGAGGAGCTGGAGTCCATCCCCGGCCTTGTCCCCGCTGACCAGGTGGTCTATGCCCCCCTGTACCGCAACCCGAAGCGGATCTTCGGCATCGGGCTGAACTATGTAGACCATGCCGGCGACATCGGCTCTGCCGCCCCCACCGGGTTCCCCGGCAGCTTCTTTAAGATGGCTGACACTCTGATTGGCCCCGCCGATGAAATCAAGCTTCCTACTCTGAAGGAAGCCCAGAAGACTACCGCCGAGGCGGAGCTGGGGATCATCATGGGCAAGGACTGCCGCGATGTGTCCGAGGAGAACTGGCAGGACGCCATCGTGGGCTATACCACCATCCTGGACATGACCGAGGAGTCCATTCTGAAGGGCAACGACTATGTCAGCGGCAACCCCCGCTACCTGTGTATCGTGAAAAACTTCCCCACCTTCTTCTCCTTCGGTCCCCAGCTGGTCACACCCGATGAGGTGCCCGACGTGCTGAAGCTGGAGGTCCAGTCCGTGCGCAACGGCGAGGTATACGCCAAAAATCTGGTGAGCAACATGACCCACCGTCCGGCCCGGCTGGTGTCCCTGCACAGCAGCATCCAGGGCTGGTACGCCGGCGACATTCTGTCCACCGGCACCCCCCGCGCCTTTGAGATCAACGACGGGGACATGGCCGAGTGCCGGATCTACGGTCCCGACGGCTTTGAGATGGAACCCCTGGTGAACCCCGTTGTAGACTTGAAGAAGCACCCTGAGAAAGCCTGAATCTGTACTTAAGTATTGCCAATTCTGTAAGGAGGATGAAACCCATGAAAGCCACCTTTGTTTTAACTCCCGCTGAGGCCCGCCGTCTGATCGCCAAGACGGTCATCCAGATGCCTGAATTCCAGAAGGCATGGAAGGAGGCCTATGTGCTGCTGGCCGGCGGCACCACCAACGCCTTCATCGCCCAGGAACTGCTGGGCGATAAGTCCATCGAGCCCGGACTGTGCACGGTGGGCAACAGCACCGATGGAATGCTCTGCGTCACTGAGCCCTCCAGCCGCAAGAGCTTCCCCAACGTATTCTATAAGGGACAGCCTGTGGATAAGAAGATCGACGAGGCCCTTCAGGACTACCACGCCGACACCGTCATCATCAAGGGCGCCAACGCCTTTGACCAGGATGGCCATGTGGGCATCATCACCTCCGGCTTCAATGGCGGCACCGTGCCCAACTTCATCGGCTATATGACCAGCAAGGGCCTGAAGTGGATCTGCCCTGTGGGCTATGAGAAGATGGTGCCCAGCGTGCCCGCCGCCAGCCGCGCTCTGGGCGGCGCCAACCATATCGACATCTCCATGGGTGCCGACCCCGGCCTGTACTGCCTGTCCAGCGCCGACATCGTCACCGAGGTGGAGGCCATCAAGATGATGTTCAACTGCGAGGCCAAGGTAGTTTGCGCCGGCGGCATCGGCGGAAACGAGGGCGCCCACTACTGGGCTGTGGACGGCGATGAGGCGGACATCAAGGCTCTGGTGGACTATTTGGAGAAGGAGATCAAGGGCGAGCCCCCTGTCAAGGGCAACAAGGGCAACTGCTCTAATTGCCGGTATCCTGGCTGCCGCTACAATGGCCTGCAGCCTGACCAACTGCCTGACTGGATGAAGAAGCGGGGCATCAAGAAGTAATATCGCTGACTTTTAGGGCCGCCTCGGTCGTCACACGCGACGGCCGGGCGGCCCGCCCCTTTTGGGTGCTTAAGATGGAAAGGATGGACGGACCATGGAATTGGGACTGAAGAATAAGAGTGCGTTGGTTTTGGCCTCCAGCAGCGGATTGGGGAAGGCTATCGCAATGGAACTGGCACGGGAAGGAGCCCGGGTCAT
>OIYD01000761.1_pt1 | contig 23590 bp, 14 predicted proteins | sample 1588141 | NCBI WGS metagenome assembly OIYD01 (sample SAMN03283259) | human gut metagenome | biome: human-associated habitat; material: feces | host: Homo sapiens | place: USA | collected 2013
GTGCCGCAGACGGTCACAGCGTCGATCAGATCAAGACAGACAGCGAGGGCAAGGCAGAGTTGAAAAACCTGCTGCCCGGTGTGTATGAGATCTCTGAAAAATCCGTGCCGTCCCCCTATCTGCTGGACGCGCCCAGTCAGCTTGCGACGCTCTATCCCAATCGCGACCACACCGTTTATTTTGAAAACCATCAGAAGCCCGCGCTGACCGTTAAAAAGGTGGACAGTGTGACGGGCGATCCCTTGCAGGGCGCGAAATTCCATGTTACCTACGCCAGCAACAATACCGGCAGCGGCGAGATCAACGACCTCGGCACCTACTACACCGGCGAGAACGGTCAGTTCCAGCTCACCGGTTTGCGGGACGGCTGGTACAAGGTAACGGAGCAGGAGCCGCCCACGGGGTACGCCATCAAGGAGGCCACGCAGGAGGTCTACATCAAGTCCGGCACTTCCAAGACACTGACCTTTGAAAATATTCCCCTCTCTGCGCTGGTGGTGTGGAAGTACGACAGCGTCACCGGCGAAGCAGTCAGCAACGCCGTATTTCAAGTGAAATACCTCGGCGGCACCTCCGGCACTGGCGGCACAGTCATCGGCACCTACAAGACTTCCGCCAACGGCAGCTTCACCGTGACGGGTCTGAAAGAAGGCACCTATATTGCGGAGGAGCTTGCCAGCGACAGCGGCCATGTCATTGACACCGCACCCCAGACCGCCTACATCAGCGGCAAGCAGCAGGATGTGGTGCAGCTCTATTTCGGCAATAGCCCAAAGGGGGCGTTGTTGGTGAAGAAGATCGACAGCGCGACCCATAAGCCCCTTTCCAATGTGGAATTTATGGTGACGACCGCAGACGGAACGGTGGTGGGTGACACCAACGGCAAATATGTGACGGACAGTGCAGGCAGCTTTACCGTCAGCGGCATCAATCCCGGCACAACGCTGGTGGTAAAGGAAACCCGCGCAAGGGACGGCTATCTGCTGGACGATGCCCCGCAGACCGCGACCGTCAAGGCAGGTCAAACCGTGACGCTGGAGTTCCGCAATCAGCCGCAGGGTTCCCTTATTATCAATAAGCTGTCCAGTGCGGATAAGAAAACCCCCCTGGAGGGCGTGCTGTTCCAGATCACCTATTCCGATGGCAGCTTCGTGGACAATGGCGCACTTTCCAGCAAGGGCCTGTATCGGACCGATAAAAACGGCCAAATCATTCTCAGCGGCATCACCGGGACGGTTATCGTAACGGAGGTGGAAACCATCAAGGGGTATCGCATTGACGATGCCTCCCGCAGCCAGACCATCGAAGTCCGCGCCAATGATACCCAGCAGCTCTGGTTCTACAATGCTCCCATCTCCCGAATCCTGCTCCACAAGGTAGATAAGGCTACCGGCAAGGGGATTTACGGCGCGGTGTTTCTGCTTTACGACAGCGATCACAACCCCATCGGTGAATATGTCACCGATCAGGACGGCTACATCTACGCCGACGAGGGACTGGCCGATGGCCGCTATTATCTGCGTGAGATCAAAGCCGCCCCCGGTTATGTGCTTGATCCTGAACTGAAAACGATCTATGTCCGCTACGGCTCCACCACAGAAATCGAGTGGAGCAATACTGCGGAGTGCGGCCAGATCCAGATCATCAAGAAATCCGCAGACGATAACGCAACCAATGGCCTGCCTGCCGGTACACTGCTGGAGGGCGCGGTGTTTGAGATCTACGACAAAGCGGGTAACGTGGTGGACACCATCAAGTCCGACCGCAACGGACGCGCCGTTTCCAAGACGCTGCCCCTGTCCCGCTATACCGTCCGTGAGATCAAAGCGCCTGTGAATTACTCCATCAACCCCACAGTGATGACCGCCTATCTGGAATTCAACGGACAGATCGTCACCTTTGAAGTGCAGAATACCAGCGTTTCCACCGGCGTATCCATTAAGAAAACCGGCCCTGTGCAGGCTGTCCCCGGTCAGCCGATCCGCTACGTGTTCTCACAGATCAAGAACAGCTCCAACGTTGCCCTCGACTCCTTCTATTGGCGCGATCAGCTTCCCGCGCAGGTCACGCTGGGCAAAATCGTCACGGGCAGCTACAACCAGCCGCTTTCCTATAAGGTGGTCTATAAGACCAACCTTTCCGGGGACTACCGCACTTTGGCGGACAACCTGAGTACAAGCAAAGTTTACGTATTGGACGCCCGCCCCGCTGTCCTCGGCCTTGCTGCCAATGAGCGTGTTACCGAAGTCATGTTTGTGTTTGGAAATGTAAAGGCGGGCTTTGCGCAGGTGGAAACGCCGTACATCTACGCCACCGCCCACAGCGGTCTTGCCAACAACTCCGGCATTGTGAATGTGGCGGATGTGGGCGGCCTTTACAACGGGCAGTGGATTCAGGCAGTGTCCCGCTGGCTCACCACCGCCTACACCAAAACAACGGTGAAGCTGCCCAAGACGGGGTACTAAGCCTTGCGGCAGAATGACTTTCGCAGCGCTGCCCCTGTGTGGGCGGCGCTTTCCCCGTTGATCCTCTGGCTGGCGGCAATCGCCGCCTATGCCTACGAGGACGGTATGAACCTCTTTCAATGGATGGGGCGTTTCAGCCAAGTGCTGGAGCGCCCCTTTACCATCGGCTGGACGCCCTACACACTGAAATGTATGCTGGTGGGCCTGCTGCTCTACGGCTGCGGCATTGCGCTCTACTACTCCAGCCGGGAGAACCGACGACCGGGCGAGGAATACGGCAGCGCCAAATGGGGCAGTCCCAAGGAACTGAACCGGAAGTATATGGATCACCGGCATAAGGACGCCAATATCATTTTGACCCAGCGCGTCCGGTTGGGTATGGACGGCTATATCACCCAGCGCAACATGAATGTTCTGGTAGTGGGTGGTTCCGGCTCCGGCAAGACAAGGTTTTTCTGTAAGCCTAATATTTACAGTGCAAATTGCTCCTACCTTATCACAGATCCCAAGGGCGAGCTGCTGCGCGCGGCAGGCGCTTTGTTGGCAGCGCAGGGCTACGAAGTCCGGGTGTTCAACCTAATCGACCCCAGCCAGTCCGACGGATACAACCCCTTTTCGTACATTCACAGCGAAAAAGACGTGCTGACCCTCATTGATAACCTCATCAAAAATACCACGCCCCGCAACGCTTCCAGCAACGATCCCTTCTGGGAGAAGGCAGAAATCGCGCTGGATTCAGCCCTTATGCTCTACCTCGTCAGCGAAGCGCCCCCGGAGGAACAGAATTTTGAAATGCTGATCTACATGATGAACTTTGCCGAGGTGCGGGAGGAGGACGATCAATACCGCAGCCCGCTGGATATGCTCTTTCGGGCATTGGAAGAAGAACAGCCCAACCATGTGGCGGTAAAGCAGTTTAAGGCTTTCAAACAGGCGGCGGGCAAGACTGCGAAATCCATTTTGGTAAGCGCCGCCGTGCGGCTGGCGACCTTCAATATCCCGCAGTACGCCAGAATGACAATGGTGGATGAGATGGACTTTGGCAGCTTGGGCGAGAAGAAAAAAGCCATCTTCTGTGTGATCCCTGTTGATGACAGCAGCATGAACTACCTTGTGGGAATGCTCTACACCCAATGCTTTCAGGCACTTTACCGCAGGGCGGACGAGAAGCACAACGGGCGTCTGCCTGTGCCGGTGCGTGTCATTCAGGACGAATGGGCGAATGTGGCCCAGCCGGAGAGCTATCCGAAGATCCTTGCCACCTGCCGCAGCTACAATATTGGGCTGAACATCATCGTGCAGAACATTCAGCAGATCAAGGCGCTGTACGAAAAGGAATGGGAAAGCATCATCGGCAACTGCGACACGCTGCTGTTCCTCGGCGGCGGCAACGAGCCGACTTCGTTGGAGTTTATCGTAAAGCTGCTGGGCAAGGAAACCATCGCCACCCGCACACGAGGGCAAACGAAGGGACGCAGCGGCTCCAGCTCTACCAACTTCCAACAGACGGGCCGCGACCTGATGACCATTGACGAGGTGCGAAAATTGGACACCCATAAAGCGATCTTGTTTATACGAGGGGAAGATCCTGTACTGGACAAAAAGTACAACATCAAGCGCCACCCCAACATTAAGCTGACGACGGACGGCAAGGCAAAGCCTTATATCCATAAGTCGCTGGGCGCGCCGGATTACGCACTGCCTGACCTGCCCTATGCGTTCAAATCACTGGACGATTATGATTTTATTGACGTGGAGGAACCTGAACATGAATTATCTGAAAAAGAAAAAGATTTCAAACCCGACAAGACTGAGTAAGGTGAAAAAATGCTATTGGACAGCGGCTGGGGCTGCTGCCCTCTGCCTTTGCTGCGCTACGCCCGCGATGGCGGCGGGCAGCGATCCGTTGGACATTGTAAACAACCTTTCTGATTTTATTTTCAGCATCATCAAGGCGCTGGGCGTGATCATTCTCGGCTGGGGCATCGTGCAGGTGGGTATGTCGATCCAGTCCCACGATGCCAGCCAGAGAACGCAGGGCTTTCTTTGCCTCTTTGGTGGCTTAATGATCGCCTTTGCAAAGGAGATTCTGACCGCCATCGGCGCGATCTGATAAAAAGAGCCGGGAGATACTGCCTTGCGGCGGATCTCCCGGCTCCCTTGTGGGAGGTGATTATCATTTGGATAACAACTGGATCGTAGAAAACCTGACCAACGCCTTTGGCGTTTGGAATAGTAAAATGACGGAAATGTGGTCACTGCTGACGGAATCGCCCCAGACCTTCAAGGGTGGCACCATTTGGCAGACCATTGTGACCATCAACGGCGGAATGCAGGCCATCGGCTACGGGCTGCTGGTGCTGTTCTTTGCCATCGGTATCTTCCGCAGTGCATCCAGCTTTCGGGACTTTCAAAGGCCGGAGCACTTGCTGCGGCACTTTATCTACTTTGTGCTGGCAAAGCTGGGTATCACCTACGGCATGGATTTGCTGGTAGATGTATTTGATGTGTGCAGCGGCATTGTGGCAACGGCGGCGGGCAGTATCGGCGGCTTGACCGGCGCATCCGTGGCGCTGCCGCAGGAGATCGCGGACGCCATTGGAGATGTGGGCTTTTTTGCAAGCATCCCCCTTTGGCTGGTGACGCTGCTGGGGAGCCTATTTATTACGGTGCTGGCCTTCATTATGATCCTCACCGTCTATGGGCGCTTTTTTAAGATCTATATGTACGCCGCGCTGTCCCCGGTGGCACTGGCGTCCTTTGCCGGAGAGGGGACTTCCCACTTTGGCAAGGCGTTTCTGCGGAGTTATGTGGGCGTGTGCATGGAGGGGGCGGTGATCGTACTTGCCTGCATCATCTTTTCAGCCTTTTCCTCCAGCGGTACGCCGGTGGTGGATAGCAGCGCGTCCGTGGTGACGCAGGTGTGGAGCTATTTGGGCGAGGTCATATTCAACCTGCTGGTACTGGTGGGCTTGGTGAAGTCCGCTGACCATATTGCAAAGGAGATGTTGGGGTTATGAGTGATTTCTTGCTTTCCGGGCCTGCCGTTGGGCAGACTTTCGATTACGCTTTTCTTCCATTTCCCGCAGCCATTCGCTGACCGGGGCTTTCCACGGTTCGCTCTTGCTGGGAATGTTCTTAATCAGGCTGCGAGGATTTAGTCCCAAGCGCTTAGCGCGGGCAATATCTTCATCAGTCAGACGACATTTCTTTTTGGCATCCTGCCATAGCTGTTCACTATATGCCATAGGAAAGAAGATTCCTTTCATTTTTTCTTTATCGTACCACATCGTACATAACAAAACAACACGGAGGAATTCAATGGAAATCAAAATCAACAAGGAAATTCGCGCTTACCGCGAAACACTCTTTTTCGGCCTGTCCGTGCGGCAATTCATTTGCTCCGTTTTGGCGGTGGGCGCTGCGGTGGGACTGTATTTCAGCCTAAGCCGAGTGTTGGACCGGGAAACGGTGAGCTGGGTGTGCATTGTCGGCGCGGCTCCCGTGGCCGCTGCGGGCTTTTTTCAGTACAACGGCCTCACGCTGGAGCGGTTTTTATGGGCGTGGCTGAAATCAGAGGTCATCATGGCAGGCAAGCGTGTCTGGAAAGCGGAAAACTACTATGAAGAAGCGATGAAACGTGAGGTGAAGAAACATTGATCCTTTTCAAGCATCGGCGCAGCGCGGAACGGGATGCCTTTTCCGTTCCCCGCAGCGTCCAGAAATCCATTCCCATCAAACGCATTTATCAAGACGGCGTGTTTCAGGTAAGCGGCAAGTTTTCAAAAACTTGGCGCTTTTTTGATGTCAATTATGCCGTGGCCTCCCCGGAAAAGCAGCGGGAACTCTTTATGACCTACTGCTCCTTCCTGAACTCGCTGCCCATCGGAGCTACGGCAAAGATCACGCTCTTTAACCGTCAGCTCAATCAAAAGGACTTCGGGCGGACGCTGCTCATGCCCATGCAGGGCGACCGCCGTGACCTCTACCGCAACGAGTATAACGCGCTTGTTTTGGGCAAGGCGGCGGAGAGCAACAATCTCATTCAGGAGAAGTACATCACCGTTTCGGCGGAAAAGAAAAGCGTGGAGGAGGCCCGCGCGTTCTTCTCCCGTGTTGGGACTGACCTCACCACGGGACTTTCCCGTATGTCCTCCAGTGTCCGTGAGATCACGGTCAATGACCGCCTGCGGCTTCTGCACGACTTCTATCGCCCCGGCGAGGAACAGCTATTCCGGTTCAATTTTGAGGACACCATACGAAGGGGACATGACTTCCGGGACTGCATCGCCCCGGACTGTATTTCCTTTCAAAAAAATCACTATGAGTTGGGCGATCATGTGGGCCGTACCCTGTTCCTTCGGGAATATGCCAGCTTTATTTCCGACGAGATGATCACGGAACTGATGGACTATCCCCGGAACATGATGCTCTCCATCGACATTATCCCTGTGGCGATGGACGAAGCGGTGAGCATTAGCCGCAAGCAGATCATGGCGGTGGACTCAGACATTACCCGCTGTCGGCAGCGGCAAAACCAGAATGGCAACTATGACGCCAATATCCCCTATGAACTGGAATTGGCACGGAGCGAAACAAAGGAATTCATGGATGATCTCATGAGCCGCGACCAGCGTATGATGCTGGCTTTGGTGACGCTGACGCACCTGGCAGATAACCTTGAACAGCTCGATCAGGACACCGAAGCCTTACAAGCCATCGGGCGGGCGCGGGGCTGTCAATTTAACATTCTGCGCTACCAGCAGGAGGACGCCTTGAACACGGTACTGCCCCTCGGCCTCAAGCGCATTGACGCTACCCGCACCCTGACCACAGAGTGTACCGCCGTTCTTATGCCGTTCAAATCGCAGGAGATCCAGGACGCGGGCGGTATTTACTACGGCGTCAACGCCGTATCGCATAACCTCATCGTCTGCAACCGCGGAAATCTGCTCAACGGCAACGGTTTTATTACCGGCGTGTCCGGCTCTGGTAAGTCAATGGCGGCAAAGCAGGAGGTCTCCGCGCTGGCGCTCTCCACCGACCATGATATTATCATCGTGGACCCGGAGCGTGAATATGGCGAGTTGGTGAAGGCATTGGGCGGCGAGGTCATCACCATCTCCGCCGCTGACCCAAATGGCTGCCACATCAATGCGCTGGATTTGTCCGAGGGGTATGGTGACGGCAGGGAGCCGTTGGTGATGAAGTCCGAGTTTATCATGTCGCTGTATGAGCAGCTCATGGGCTCGGATAAGATCGAGCCGCAGGAGAAGTCCATCATTGACCGCAGCGTAGGCAACATCTATCGAGAGTATCTGAAGAACTATCAGGGTGAGCCGCCTACGCTGAAAGACCTCTATGACGACCTGATGAAGCAGGTCAACCCGGAGGCCCACCGCATTGCGCTGGCTCTGGAGCTGTTCACGGTGGGCAGCCTGAATGTGTTTTCCCACCAGACCAATATCAACACAAAAAGCCGTATCCTCTGCTTTGACATTCAGGACCTGGGTGAAAATCTGAAATCGGTGGGCCTGCTGGTGATGCTGGACGCCATTTACAACCGCGTTATCCAGAACCGCAGAGAGGGAAAATACACTCATGTCTACATCGACGAGATCTATCTGTTTTTCGCCAATGGGAGCGGCAGCGGACGCAGCATCAACAATTACAGCGGCGAATTTCTCTATAAGTGCTGGAAGCGGTTCCGCAAATACGGCGCGACGCTCACCGGCATCACGCAGAATGTGGAGGAATGTCTGCTGTCCAATACGGCGCGGATGATGTTCGCAAACTCCGAGTTCCTGCTGATGCTCAATCAGGCCACCACCGACCGGGAGCAACTTGCCCGCCTGCTGGGTGCGTCGGATACGCAGATGAGCTATGTAGACAATGCCCCGGCTGGCCACGGGCTCATCAAGGTGGGCGGAGCCATCGTGCCCTTCGCCAATGAGCTGCCCAAAAACACGGAGCTGTACCGCTTAATGTCAACGCGACCCGGTGAGGACTGATGCCATGCGGGACTTGAAAATCAAACCCGGCATGGACACGCCAAAGGCAAAGTTGAAGAACCCCGCGCCTAAAGACGCCGATTCCCTTCTGAAACAGCACATGGACAAGCGGCAGCGGGAAAAGGAGCCGGAAAGCCGCGATCCCGTGCGTTACGCCACCGACCGCGTGGAGAAAACTATGCGCCGTGGCGCATCTGGGGCGGCGGATGCCTCGCGGCGCATGATAAAGCACTACCGAGGAAAGCTGCGGCAGGGCAAAGAAAATGCGGCGAGGGAGTACAGAGGGGCAGATATGAGGATTGGTGCGGAAAGCGGCTCTACCAATGCCCCGACAGAATATGACTTTTCTCCAGCACAAACCACTGCACGAAATGAAGTCGGAAAACAGACGTTTTCTCCGCAAAATCCCAATGCCGCCAAAAACGCAAGCGCCGCCCCGCAGGAGCGTGGGCGGCAGAAAGTTATACAGGACGCGAAAGCCGCCTATCGGCGGAACCTTGCCGAAAAAAGAACAACAGAAAGCCCTTTTACGTCTCCACGGTCAGACCGCGGAGGTACAACGGCCCCTCTGCACAAAAGCAATCAGGGCGCATCGGTCAAGGGCGGTCCTGCCCCCAAGAGCAGACAGGCCATGACCAAGGTCACGCGCACCATGCGTGTTCGACCAACTGACCACGCAGCGCCGAACAATGCAATCATCACGCACCGCGCAAGGGCGGCGGCGCAGAGAAAGGCGCAGCGGAAGATGCTTCAGGAATCCGCGCAGAGCGGCGGAAGGGCTTCCAAAAAGCTGGGCAGCGTGGCAGTCCAGGCAGTGAAAGAAATCGGGAAAGGAGTGGCGTCTGCGGTCAGCTCGATCCTGTCGGCAGGCGGCGGTGCGGTGGTGCTGGTGCTGATACTGACGGTGATCCTTGTGGCGGCAATCGTGGCGTCCCCCTTCGGTATCCTCTTTTCCAACGAGAGCCGGGAGGCGGGCGTTGTGCCGATCTCCGCTGCGGTGGCGCAGGTCAACTATGAGTTCAATGAGCGGCTGGAAACCCTGCAAACGGCAGATGATTATGATTCCATCTCCGTGACCGGCCAGCCTGCCGATTGGATCGAGGTGCTGGCGGTGTTCGCGGTGAAGGTAGCAGGCAGTAACGATGCGGACGCCGCGGACGTGGCCACCATGGACGCTGACCGCATCGCTCGCCTGAAAGCAGTCTTTTGGGATATGACCACCATTACCCACCGCATTGAGGTCATTCACCATCCCGGCAGTGGCGATGATGACGGATGGACGGAGCGAAATCTCTATATCACCATCACCGCAAAAACGGCAGAAGAAATGAAAACAGTTTACCATTTCAACCGCAATCAGATCGCGGCGCTGGACGAGCTGCTGGAACAGCGGGCGCTTCTGCTGGAGTTGTTGGAGGATGTGTACTCCGTCAGCAGGGACACGGCGGCACTGCTCCGCGATCTGCCGGAAGATCTGTCCCCGGAGCGCGAGGCAGTGGTACGCACCGCCTGTTCTCTTGTCGGCAAGGTGAATTATTATTGGGGCGGAAAATCACTGGTGCTTGGCTGGGACAGCCGATGGGGCGAACTGCGGCAGGTCACGGCGGCGGGCAGCTCAACCACCGGCACCTATCGGCCTTACGGACTGGATTGCAGCGGATTCGTCGATTGGGTGTTCTACAATGCCACAGGCGGACAATACGTCATTGGGCATGGCGGCGGGGCCACGATGCAGCACAACTATTGCACTGATATTTCGTGGTCAGCCGCACAGCCCGGTGACTTGGTGTTCTACCCGGATAATTCCCATGTGGGCATCGTTGGCGGCAGGGACGCAAACGGAGAATTGCTAATCATTCACTGCGCCAGCGGATATAACAACGTGGTCATTACCGGGCTGGAGGGCTTTACCTCTATCGGACGACCGCAATACTACGCCGAAGCAGGCCACAGTTGACAGTTTCCGACTCCCTCCGTTATAATGCGGTCATACTACAAATGAGAAGGAGAGCGATTTCCATGAACAAAACTGAACTGATCGCCGCCATGGTGGAAGCCAGCGATCTGACGAAGAAGGACTGCGAGGTGGCCCTCGCAGCCTTTACCGGCGCGGTGGAAACTGCCATGAAGAGCGGAGACAAGGTGCAGATGGTGGGCTTTGGCAGCTTCGAGGTCAAAGAGCGTCCCGCCCGTGTTGGCCGCAATCCCCGTACCGGCGAGCCCATGACCTATCCCGCCTGCAAGGTGCCGGTGTTCAAGCCCGGCAAGGCGCTCAAAGACGCCATACGATAAAACAGCATAGCATACAGTAAGCCCCTGCGCCCTCTTTTTTTTGAATAGATGGCGCAGGGGCTTTTTGCACTGCGATAAGGCGCGTCTGCCTGTGCGTTTGCGCGGGTGGACGCGCTTTCCTTTTTTTACTCAAAAGAAACAGCGGCAGCCGGAAGCTCCCGGCTGTCGCTATAGAAGTAGTTTTACATGGAATCCATGAGGATCAGTAGCGAGTTGTGCTGTGCTTCTGTGAGGCAGTTCCATTTATCCAACATTTTACGCTGCGAAGGTGTCAGAACAACGCTTTCTTCTCCGTCTGCAAAGAATTGCGAAAGTGTGATGCCAAAGGCATCGCATATCTTCTCCAACGATGCAAATGACGGTGTCATGTCTTTCTTATACCATGAAGAAATCGTGGATTGCGGCAAGCCGGAACGTTCAGCAAGCTGATACTCAGACCAGCCCCGCGCTTCACGCTGCGTTTTGATAATTCCAAGAATATCTGTCATTTTCTCACCGCCAACGATTTTTCGTATATTATACTGTGAAAAATCGTTGCATTTTAATAGTTATTATCGTAGTATTTAATTCGACAATAGCAATCAACGGTGAGAAAAAATGCGCCTCCTGCGAGACGCATTCCTGTTAATCTTTCGATGCTTCTAAGGCGCTGCGGATCATGGAGGACATCATGGCGATTTGCTTGGGTGTGGCTGTCTGCCACAACTCCAAAAGTACATCCATATCCGAAAATTCCATGCTGGGTAAGACCTCCACCAAAAGATAGGTCGGAGATACCCTGAGCGCTTCGCACAGCAAAACGAACACTTGCAGACTGGGAACCTTCGTTCCTGCTTCAATTTGCCGAAGATAGGTCGCGTTGATATTGCACGCCTCGGACAGACGCTCACTCGTCCAGCCCCGTTCCTTGCGTGCCGTATTGATTCGCTTTCCGAGCAGCTTCTTATCCATGGTTTCGCCTCCGATTGTGTGCTATCAGCATTTATTTTGTATGCTTATAGCTTACATTCTCGTTGACGCGAAAAATAGCGGCTGTTAGAATACTAATTGTAAGCCAATAGACTACAATAAGAGGCGGTGGAATGATGAAAAAGAATGTTCGCTGTGCGGTGATCGGTCAGCATCCCCTGCGGTTTCCATGGGGATTTGACGAGGAAGACGACGGCTGCCGCCGCATGAAGCTGGAGATGGCGCAGCGGATCATGGAACTGCGCCAGCGCGGTGTCACGGAGTTTCAGGTGGCCTGCGACCCCGGCGTGGGGCTGTACGCTGCAGAGATCATCAATATTCTGCGGGAGAAGGATAAATCCCTTCGGCTGGTCTGCGTCATACCCCATGAGGAGCAGGCTACCAAATGGACGCCGCAGCTCCGGGAGCGGTACTTCAATATGCTTGCGGGATGCACGGAACTGAACTGCATCGACTTCCATGAGCAGCCTGACGCCCAGCTTCTGGCCTATCAGCGGATCATCAAGCAATCAACCGTGGTGTTGGCTGTCTATGATCCCGACCTTGCGGATGGGAGCGCCGAGGATAAGGCTGTGTCCTATGCGCTTGCACTGGGCAGACCGGTCATGCTGATTCATCCCGAAACTCTGAAAACAAAATGGCTGAATGTGCCCACTGAAAAGGCCCCCGGATAGACTGTCCCGCAACCAAAATCACCGGTCTCATACTTTGGAACGATTTACATTTCCGTCAGGGGCTGTATAATAAACTTAATTGATTATAAATCGTGTCGAAAGAGGTATTGACAAGGGGGCGTGCCCCCTTGTCCCGTAGGGTACCCCTACGGGACAATTCCACTCTGGTGCAAGGGAGGGAAACGCTTGCAGGACAACATCATCGTAAAACCGTCCGTTGAGAAGCAGTTTGACCGTTTTCTGCGGCAGGGGCGCGTGCTCTTTTTCAGCGCACCCTGCGGCTTTGGAAAAACGGCGGTGGCGGAGGCGCTGCTGTCCAGCCGGGAGGTATTGCGCCTGCCGGCGGACAGTGTCGGCTCCAAGCTGCCCTCTGCGGAGGCTGACTGGCAGATCTTACTGCTGGACGATTTGCAGGATATGCAGGAGGAGCAGGACTGGAATGCCCTGTGCGAACTGATCCGTGCCTGCCCCGAGCGCCGCTTCGTCCTGCTCTCCCGCGGCACGCCGCCGGGGAGCCTCATGGCCTTTCAATACACGGGGCTGATGACGGTGCTGGAGGCCGACGACCTGCTCTTTGATGCGGACGATGTGCGGCGGCTGTTTCAGCTTTCGGGAGCAAATGTAACAGATAGCGAGATCGACGGAATTTTGAAAGAATCCGTGGGCTATCCGCTGGGCGTAGCCATCACCGCCCGGTGTATGTCTCCGGGCAAGCCGTGGACGCCGGAGTTGGTGGCGCGGGTGTTCCGGGAGGTGTTTCTCTACTTTGAAACCGCCATCTACCGGCGCTTTGACCTGCCGGTGCGCCGTTTTCTGCTGGAGCTTGCGCCGTTTGAGAGCTTCGACCTGGAAATGGCGCGGATGGTCAGCGGCGACCCACGGGCCGGCGAACGGCTGGACTGGCTTCTTCGATACACCACTATGCTGCGCTGCGACGACCGCCAGCACTATCACTTCTGGTCCGGTTTCCGGGAGTTCCTTCTCTGGGAGATGGAACGGGAATACACAGAGGAAAAGCGCCGCGCGCTGCTCAGCCGCGGCGGGTTATACTATGAGTTGAAGGAGGACTACGCCCACGCGCTGGAATGCTACACCAGCGGCGGCGACCATTCCAAGGTCTCCGAGCTGCTGGTGCGGAACGCCGAGCTCCACCCCGGCATGGGCCACTATGCCGAGATGGAAAAATACTACCGCAGCCTGCCGGAGGCGGAAATACTCGCCTCCCCATCGCTGATGCAGGGCATGAGTATGCTCTGCGCCCTGAGCGCGGACTATGACGGCTCGGAGCGCTGGTACGGCGAGCTGCAAGCATTTGCCGAGCGCTGCGGCAGGCAGGACACCGCCGGAAAGCAGGCCCGCAGCCGCCTTGCATGGCTGGACATCTCCCTGCCCCAGCGGGGCGTGAACGGTCTGACGGAAACCATTCCCGCCGTGTTCCGGCTGCTGATGAACAAGGAAGTGACGCTGCCGTCCTTCTCCGTCACGAGCGCGCTGCCCAGCATCATGAACGGCGGCAAAGACTTTTCCCCGTGGAGCAAAAAGGACGACCTGCTCTACAAAACCCTCCGTCTCCCCGTGGAGGCGGTGCTGGGGCGGGACGGCGTGGGACTTGCGGACTGCGCCATCGCCGAGAGCAAGTTTGAAAAGGGGGAGGATGTGGCCGGTCGGATGCTGGCCCTTCTCCCACAGCTGAACGAGGTCCGCAACCGCGGCACGCCGGACATGGAGTTCGCCGTCAGCGGATTGCTGGCCCGCAGCCAGCTGGCAAGCGGACAGCCCGCCGACGCGCGGCGCACCATCGAGGTGCTCCGTGAATGCTTTGCCGAGCGCGGTTTGACACGCTTTCTGCCCAATATGGACGCCATGCTCTGCCGTATTGACATGCACACCGGCAACCTTGACGCGGCGGACGCGTGGTATCGGGAAAAAGCCCCGCGGGAGCCGACGCACCTGAACGTCATGCGGCGCTACCAGTATCTCACCCAGGCCATGGTGGAGCTGGAGGACGGCAGACCGGACACGGTGCAGCTGACGCTTGCCCCGCTGGAGCCGTACATCCAAAACTGCGCCCGCATCATCGACGGCATTCACCTGAATGTCCTGACTGCCATTGCCCTGTACCGCAAGAAGGACGAGGGGTGGCGCGAGCGATTGACGGTGGCGCTGGACGCGGCGGCGGAGTACCGCTTCATCCGCACCGTCAGCGTATACGGCACGGCGGTGCTGCCGCTGCTGGAGGCACTGGACTGGGGCGGCAACAAAGCATGGCGCAAGCGGCTGATGGCGGCGGTGCGGACGCAGGCGGCGTTCTACCCGCATTTCCTCGAACCCCGCCTTGCCCCCGGCGAGGAGCTGACGCCCACAGAGCTGCAAATTCTGCATCTGCTCTGCGCCGACAAGTCCAACGCCGAGATCGCGCAGATCATGGACATCAAGCTGCCAACGGTGAAAACCCATGTCAGCCACATTCTGGATAAGCTGGACGTCAAGCGCCGGGCGGAAGCCAAGACAGCAGCGAAGAAGCTGCATTTAGTGCAGGACGACCTGTAAAAACAGCATCCGGCAGATGTCGGATTTCCATATAAAGGCAAGATGATTTTTCAAGGAGGAAAGATATGAAAAAACGAGTATTGAGTATGTTCATGGCGCTGGCACTGTGCCTGACCCTGCTGCCCGCCGCCGCTTTTGCGGAGGGCGCAGAGATTGCGGAGAGCGGAGCCGCGCAAGTGACGACAGCCGAGGGTGCAGAACGGGTTTACGGCTCCTTCAATGAAGCATGGTCGGCAGCCATCAAAAGTAAAGGCTCGACCTTAAAGCTGCTGAGCGATGTTGAACTGCCAGAGGAAGTGGGAGAAGACGGTCTTCCTGTCAGCGAAGGCAGTTTCACCCTGGATTTGAACAACAAAACTCTCCAGGGAGCCATTTGGAAACAACTGCTGGAAGTGAGCGGCACAGCGAATATCACCATCAAAAACGGCAGTCTGGTCAACACACAGACTGGGCCCGCAGCGACTGCATCATCGACAAATTTGGTCGCTCTGAAAATTTCCGGCGGAACCGTTGCTCTTGACAAGGTGAATTTGACCAGCGGCATTAATTCGGAGGGTAAGCATTCCTCTGCACTGTATATCACTGGCGGCAGCCTTACGGTAACCGGCAGCACCTTCACCGGAGAAGTCGGGGTGTTCTGCGAAAATTCCGGCACACGTCCTGCATTAAGCATCGCAGATGCAACTCTGAACAACGGAATTTTCTATTGGGTGGCGGATGCCCAAGCGAGTGATACTGCCGGGTTGGAGGCAATCTTTGCCGATGGCAGTATGCTGTTTGACCAAGACGATAAATATATCGACCTTGCCAGTAAGGAGTATTGGCTTATTGAAAATGTTGGAGCCATTTTTTTCTATACCGAGAAATGTATCGTCAAGCCGCACACTCACAAGGTTGTGAACGGAGCGTGTGAATGTGGAGCAACCTTTGCCGCCAGCGTGACGCAAAACGGCGCGGTCACCTATTATAAGGATTTTCACACCGCCCTCGATGCCGCCAAGGCAGGCGATACGCTGACGCTGTTGGCGGATGTGCAAGGCGACGTTACGGTGACCATCGACAAGGCGATCACCTTCGATTTGAACGGGCACAGAATCTATGACCTGACCGTGAGGTGCAAAATCACCCTCAAGGATTCCGCCGGAGGAACGGGCAAAATCGCCGAATGGCTGAGAGTTGAGAATGGTCTGAACATCGGCGACCTGTTGGATGAGGGTTATGCCCTCCGGAATGCTGGAACCGGCGCGTGGTACGGTGAGACGGAGCAGACGGTGGGCAATGTCACTGTGCAGCAGGCGCCCATTACGAGTGTCACACTGACTGCCCTGAACGCAGATGGTACAGCTGCCTCAACGTCCATACCCTATGGAACAACAGGCGGCATCAAGCTGTCCGCAAGCTGCACCAGACAGGGCGCGGGCAAGCTTTCGTGCCAATGGTATACAATCGGTGGTACACTCCAGCTGATCGATGGGGCAACGGAGCCGGTTTATCAACTGCCCGCCGATCTCTCTGTGGGAGAGTACACCTACCGCGTCACCTTCACGGCGGACGGCTATTCCAAGAGCGCCGACATCACCATCACCATCACCGCCACCAACAAGATCGTCCCCACCGGCGAGCCGACGCTGAGCACGGAGACGCTGACCTACGGTCAGGCACTCTCCGCCATCAAGCTCTCCGGCAAGCTCCACGACACTGTCAACAACAAGGACGTCGAGGGCACGTTTACATGGGTGGACAGCACGGTCAAGCCCAACGCTGGTTCGTATGAAGCGGCGTGGAAATTCACTCCCGCCGACGGCGATACCTACGCCGAGACCACCGGCACGGTGACGATCACCGTCAACAAGGCGAAGCCCACCGGCGAGCCTGTTTACACCAAGATCACCGCCGCGAATAAGACGCTGAAGGACGCCGCGCTGAAGCCCAATACCAGCTGGCCCACCGGCACGATCCAGTGGGTGGACAAGGACGGCAAGGAGCTGCCCGACACCACCGAGGTCAAGGCGAACACCACCTACAAGTGGATCTTCACCCCGACCGGCGCGGACGCGGACAATTACACCACGGCTGAAGGTACGGTCATCCTCTACTCCGTCAGCACCGGCGGCGGTGGCGGCGGTTCCTCCTCTGACCGGGATACCTCCAGCAGCGACACGGTCAAGACCGAAACTACCAAGAATAACGACGGCTCCGTCACCAAGACGGAGACCAAGAAGGACGGCACCAAGGTGGAGACCACTACCGCCAAGGACGGCAGCACTTCCAAGACCACAACCAATCCCAACGGCAGCTCCGTGACCGAATCCAAGGACGCCGCCGGTTCCACCGGCACGGTGAAGACCGACAAGCACGGCCAGACCGAGGCGAAAACCGCCCTCAGCAGCAAGGCCATCGAGGACGCAAAGAAGTCCGGCGAGCCGGTGAAGGCCCCTGTGGAGGTCAAGGCCACCCGCGATTCCAACACCGCCCCCACCGTCAAGGTGGAACTGCCCAAGGGCGCGGGCGAAACCAAGGTGGAAATTCCCGTTTCCAACGTGAAACCCGGCACGGTGGCAGTCCTCGTCCATCCTGACGGCACCGAGGAGATCGTCAAGAACTCCCTGCCCACCGAGGACGGCATCCAGCTGACGGTCAACGGCGGCGCGACCGTGAAGATCGTTGATAATTCTAAGGATTTCGCCGACACGAGAAATCACTGGGCCAAGGACGCCATCGACTTCGTCAGCGCCCGCGAGCTGGTGAACGGCATGAACGATTCCATCTACGCCCCCAACAACTCCACCACCCGCGCCCAGCTGTGGACAATTTTGGCACGGCAGAATGACGCAGATCTGAACGGCGGCAATACTTGGTACGAAAAGGCGCAGTTGTGGTCCAAGGACAAGGGCGTTTCCGACGGCGCGAACCCCAACGGCACCATCGACCGCGCACAGATGGTCACCATGCTGTGGCGGGCCGCAGGCCAGCCCACGGCGGGCGGTACGGCGAACTTCACCGACGTCCCCGCTGACAGCTACTACGCAAACGCCGTGTCCTGGGCCGTGGAAGGCGGCATCACCGCCGGTGTCGGCGACGGTCGCTTCGACCCCGCCGCCACCTGCACAAGAGCACAGATCGCAACCTTCCTCTGGAGGGCCATGGCTGAGTAAATCAAGCAACTGCCCAGAAAAGGAATGAAGCGGGGGTACCCCCGCTTCCCGTAGGGTGACCCTACGGGATACTCTCTGCCCGTGGAGACCCGATCCGGGCGGGGAAAAACCAGAGGTATACACATATTCCGGAGGAGGATCATATGAAGAAACGAGTATTGAGCCTGTTCATGGCACTGGCGCTCTGCCTGACGCTGCTGCCCACGGCGGCGCTGGCGGAGGAGAACACCACCGAGCCGAGCACCCAACTGACCGAACCCACCCCCGTCCCCCAGGAGCCGAAGACTCCGGACCAAGGGGAGAACACGGAAACCCCCGACCAGCCGGAGGAACCTTCCCAGGACGAACCGCCCGCCGCAGACGAACAGCCTGCGGTTCAGTCGGAGCCTGCGCCCCAGGCGGCGGAGGCGGCGGAGGCCGCCGTGGCCGAAGTGGACGGCGTGAACTACAACGACATCCAGGAAGCCTTTGAAAAGGTGAAGCAGTCTAACGGCGGCACGCTGACCCTGCTGGCGAATTGCAAAACACCGGATGCGACTAAACCATTCGATATTTCCGGCAATTACACGCTGGATTTGAACAGCTGCACGCTGACGGGATGGCTGAATCTGAGCGAAACCAGTACGTCCTTGACCGTCAAGGATTCCGGCACAAACGGAAAAATCCAAGCTACCGGCAGTTGGCCGGCACTGTGGGCCGCCGGCGGAGATGTCACCATCGAGAGCGGCACCCTTGCAACCGAAACGGAGAAAGGAAAAGCACTGGTTTTCGGTTATACGGCTGCCTGCGGCACGCTGACGATTAAAGGCGGGGTGTTTGAAACCGGATATGTTCAAATCGGAGACACTGGCGGCACAACGGTTATCACCGGCGGTGCGTTCCATGACCTTCGCGTCAACGGGGACTACTCCAAGCGAGTGACCCTGTCCGGCGGCACCTTTGACACGGTGAAGCGTTACAACGGCAGCACCATTGCGCCCACAGACCTGTTAGCGGACGGTTATACCTTTGTCGACCGGGACACCGGCGCGGAGGTCTCTACATCGCAGGAAGCTGCCCTGACCAACGTCAAGGTCGTCTCCAAGGAGACCGCGAACGCTTCGGCTTCGCTGACGGTGGATGGAACCGAGACCCCTTACGGCACCTTTGAAGAAGCCCTGACCGCCGCACAACAGACGCAGGGCGGCACGCTGACCCTGCTGAGCAACGTGAACCTTGTGACACAGGTCTACGTCAACAGCGGCACGTTTACCCTGGACTTGAACGGCCATACGCTGACGAGCGCAGATTTCAATACCATGATTGTCAACGGCGGCAGCATGACCATTCGGGACAGCGCGGGCAAGGGCGAACTCGGCAACAACAGTAAAGACGACACGGCAGTCTGGTGCGGCGGCGGAACGGTCACCGTTCTCAGCGGCTCTATCACGTCCAAACTTGTTTGGGAATCCGGCACCGTTTCACTTCAAGGCGGGGCGTTCCGCTCCTTGGACAGCAAGGCTGGCTCCTGGCTGTCGGCAATCCCGGAGGGGAAAGCCCTGAAAAAGGACAACGACCACAGTGTTGTGGATGCCAGCGCAAAGACAATTCATACGGCTGCCGGCTTTTACGTACTGGCCGACCACGAAGAACACAACTGGCTGGAGGGAAGATGTGCCTGCGGACGGGAACACACTGACCACACCTGGGAGGACGGCAAATGCACCGTCTGTCATCTTACCTGCTCCCACCACGAAATCGGCGGGGACGGCGTGTGCACGACCTGCGGCACCCAGTTCACGGCGAAGGCGAACGGCGACTATCACAAGCATCTGTCCGATGCCCTGGCAAGCGAGAACGTTGATGATGTGACCCTGCTGGCGGACGATACCCTGTCGACGGATGTGAGACTTGAGCGCGACATCATGTTCTTCCCGAACGGCCACACCGTCAGCGGCGGCGGAAGCATCGTGGTGCCCCGCGGCAAGAGGCTGACTTTTCATGGAAATGAAAACGGGGAAACCGGAAACGCCGGCACGATTCGGGTGGAGGACGGCGGCACGCTGAGGGTCGACGAAGATTTTACAGGAACTGTCCAGACGCTGACCGTCTCGGAGACGGCAGATATCAAACTTAGCGGCGGTACGTATGGAACCATCACCGGCTCGAGACAGAAGGCGGGGACGCTGCTGAAATATAATGAGAAAACCGGTGAAAAATACTTTGCATTCCAAAAGCAGGACGGCACGTTTGTGCGGTACGACCAGAGGATTCCATCTGAAACGCCGCTGGAAAATGTGACCGTGGTTGGATGCCCGGATAAAGGGCTGACGGAAGCGTGCGGCGAGACCTGCGAATACTGCGATGGAGCGCTTCGATGCAGAATCGGGGCGTCTGGCTATCGGGATATGAGCGATGCGATTCGCGATGTTCCAGACGGCGGAACCATTACGCTGCTGCGGGACTACTCTGCGGTCTACAATATCTCGGCAAATGTCGACCGTGCGTACACCATCGACCTGAACGGCTATTCGGTTCGGAAGAACAGCGGCGGTATCAGCCTGGTGGTGTTTGCCGGTACGCCGAAGCTGATGGATTCCAAGGGCGGCGGCGTCATCGCCGGGCTGGAAATCGACAGCAAGCTCGGCCTGACGTTGGGCGGCCTGCTGCCGGAGGGCTGGGACTTCCGGAACAGCGACGGAAGCTGGCTGAGTACGACGGATCTGGAAGGAAAAACGGCGTCCAATGTCACCGTGGCGCAGCTCCCCATCCAGAGCATGAACTATCCCACCGAGATGAGCATGACCTATGGCGGTGCGGGGACGCTGATTGTCAATGTGAGGTGCACCGGCGCTGTAACCTTCCAGTGGTACAAGGTGGAGGACGGCAAAGAGACAGCCGTTGGCAGCGCGATAACAAGCAATCAATTTAATCTCGCCGCACAAAAGCTGTCCGCAGGCAAGCACACCTTCCGCTTTTCCGCCACCTGCAACGGCTACAAGAAAATGAGCCAGGATATTGTTGTAACGGTACAAAAGGCCGATATCAGGTCAAGCCTCATCACGCCTCCCACAGCGCAGGAAAACCTGACCTATACCGGACAAGAGCAGGCGCTGATTATCGCGGGCAGCGTGGCGGACTATGGCACCATGCAGTACAGCCTGACCGAGAACGGTACATACAGCCAGGACATCCCTGCCGGCACCGATGCCGGAACGTATACCGTGTGGTATCGGGTGATTGGCGATGCAAACCACAACGATACCGCACTCGCCAGCGTGCCGGTCAGCATTGGGAAGAAGCCGCTGACGATCACCGGGGTAACGGCTGCGTCCAAGCCCTATGATGGCACGACAGACGCGGACATCTCCAGCGTGTCCTTCGACAACATGACCTTGACCCGAGGCACAGACTACACCGTGACCGCCAGATTTGACGATGCCGGTGTGGGCAGCGGCAAGAACATCACTGCCACAGTGACCTTGATGGGGCAGGCCGCGAAGAATTACGTCCTGGAGCAGAGCAACTTCATGACCACTGGCAGCATCATCAAGGCCGCTGCGCCTGACTTCACCAGGGAAACTGGGCTCGTCATTGTAAACGGCCACGAAAAGACCTACACTGTGACGCTTCCCACTCTGCCCACGCTGGAAACGCCCAAGGAGTACGGTGCGCTCACCTATGAGATCGGCGGAGTCAAACTGGATGGCGGCTACTACACCGGCGGCGCGAAGGTGGAAAACGGCAAGCTGATCCTGCCGATTCAGAAAAATGACGTGGAAACCACCGACTCTGTGGGCACAGTGACCGTGGTGATTAAGAGCGCAAACTATGAGGACATCACGCTGACCGTCAATGTCAATGCCACCAACAAGCTTGTCCCCACCGTGACGGCACCTACGGCAAACGCCCTGACCTACAACGGCGCAGAACAGGCTCTGGTTACAGCGGGCAAGACCACCGGCGGCACGATGCTCTACCGGCTTGGCGATTCTGAGTGGAGCGAGCAGCTCCCCACAGCGAAAAACGCCGGGAAATACACCGTTTGGTATAAGGTGCAGGGAGACGCGGAGTACGCAGATGTGGCAGAGCAGAGCTTGACTGTGACCGCAGCGAAGAAAGCCGTCACCGTTACGGCGCTTGACAAGAGCGCCCACACCGGCAGCACCGCGCCCGACCTGAGCAGCCCGGAAGCAGATAAGAATTACAAGGTGGAAGGTCTGCTTGGTGCAGACACCCTGAGCGGCACGGTAACATTGACTTACGAGCAGACACCGGATATGAACAAACCCGGCAAAACTGCAATCAACATTACTGGTACGCTGTCAAATGACAATTATAAGATCACTTATGTTCATGGAACACTGACCGTTTCCGATCGGCCTTCCAGCGGCGGCGGTGGTTCCTCCTCTGACCGGGATACCTCCAGCAGCGGCACGGTCAAGACCGACACCGTCACGAACCCGGACGGCTCCGTCACCAAGACGGAAACCAAGAAGGACGGCACCAAGGTGGAGACCACCACCGGCAAGGACGGCTCCACCGTCAAGACCACCACCAACCCCAACGGCAGCTCCGTCACCGAGACCAAGGCCGCTGACGGCTCCACCGGCACGGTCAAGACCGACAAAAACGGCAACACCGAGGCGGAGACGAAGGTCAGCGCCAAGGCCGTGGAGGACGCGAAGAAGAACGGCGAGGCGGTGAAGGCTCCCGTGGAGGTCAAGGCCACCCGCAACTCCGACACCGCCCCCACCGTCAAGATCGAGCTGCCCAAGAACTCCGGCGACACCAAGGTGGAGATCCCTGTCGCCAACGTGAAGCCCGGCACTGTGGCAGTCCTCGTCCATCCTGACGGCACGGAGGAGATCGTCAAGAACTCCCTGCCCACCGAGGACGGCATCCAGCTGACGGTCAACGGCGGCGCGACGGTCAAAATCGTTGATAATTCTAAGGATTTCATCGACACCCGGAGCCACTGGGCCAAGGACGCCATTGACTTTGTCAGCGCCCGGGGTCTGGTCAGCGGCATGAGCGGGACGACCTACGCCCCCGATGCCTCCACCACCCGCGCCCAGCTGTGGACGATCCTCGCCCGCCAGAACAACGCGGACTTGACCGGCGGCGCGACCTGGTTCGAGAACGCGCAGAATTGGGCCAAGGCCAAGGGCATTTCCGACGGCGCGAACCCCAACGGCACCATCAACCGCGCCCAGATGGTCACCATGCTGTGGCGCGCCATGGGCCAGCCTGCCGCTGCCTCCGGCGCCAGCTTTGCTGACGTGCCCGCTGACAGCTACTACGCGCAGGCCGTGGCCTGGGCCGTGGAGAACGGTATTACGACCGGCACCGGAAACGGGAAGTTCAGTCCGGATAATACCTGCACAAGAGCACAGATCGCGGTATTCCTCTATCGTAATTATCAGAGCAAGTAATTTGTAATCGAATCACAAACCCCGCAATAAGAACGGCGGCAAAGGATCACCATGTCCTTT
>OIYD01000774.1_pt1 | contig 23369 bp, 26 predicted proteins | sample 1588141 | NCBI WGS metagenome assembly OIYD01 (sample SAMN03283259) | human gut metagenome | biome: human-associated habitat; material: feces | host: Homo sapiens | place: USA | collected 2013
AATTCATTCAAAATATTTCATTTTCAGACTTGACTTTTAATAGTTAGTCTTTCTTTATCATTCAGGATGAAGATTTTCTTGCAGAATTTCCGCAGGTTCAGAAAATTTATACAACTATGTATTCAGTTGGCGACTTAGAAGATTTATTAATTAACCCAGATGCAGATACCATGATTGCGACAATTGAAACACTTCCAGATGGTGCAAAGGAATCAATTAAAAATATTGCAGCAACTTTGATAGCAAACGGACGTGTTGACAGTGTAAAGAAAATTAAAGCACTTGATGCATTTTATGGGACGAATTTTACACTGATGTCTGAATTATTTGAATAGTAAAGGAGGCTCACAATGACGCTTCCATACGAAACAATTTTTTCACGAACAAGAGGACGAATTTCAGATATGAAAGAACTTTCTCTTGATGAAAACGATTTGCTTGAAATTTATACAGAACGATTAAGCAATGTAATTGCTAATCCAAGAGTGCGCAGGCTATTCTCTTCTCTCACACTCGATGATGAAATTCAACAGTTGGATTTTGTACTGAATAATTCAGTAGATGAAACGGCTGATATGAATTTTGTCGTAGGAATTCTTGTACTTGGAATGACGATTGAGTGGTTACAGCCACAGGTCGATTCTATTATGCACACATCAGTAATGATAGGTGGCAAGGAAGAAAAGAAGCTACTCGACAATCACAAAAATATGATTGAACGTCTTGATTCCATGAAAACTGAATTGAATAAACGTATTCGTGATTACGGATATATGTACAATTCCTATATCAATACGGAGTCCTAATGCAATACATATATGGTGACTTCACAGACAAGCAAATCAATGAAGCAGTTCGTGCAATGCATGGTGATATTCACAAACTACTGCTCTACAAAGACAAGACAATTGAAGAGAAAATATTTGAAGATGACGAAGCATTTCTCGTCTTCTTTGAAAATGTTATGTTTAAATTAGGTGGTACAAAAACCTTATTTAATGATAACGGACTTATGGTAACTCTTATGGCAACCTTACAAGGTGCTATGGATAATTTTAAGAGCGACCATTTTAGTTACAAAAAATTCCGTAGGGCAATCTTAGATTCTCACGGATATATTAAGCAGATGTTTGAGGAGGTGGGTTGCGATGCCGAGTCTACAAACAGCTAGGCGTGTCGCAAACGCCAAGAACAACGGTGCTAAAACGATTGGTCAAATTTATAAGGAACAGTCTGATTGGGCGATGGAACAGACTTGGGATAATGATATCCAGAGTAAAATCTGTTATATTTATGATTTCTATCATGATGATCAGCCACGATTAGCAGAAGGCATGACATATGAGAATACAACCAAAACACGCATAGATGCAAAGTTTATCGTTAAGTCATATCAGTCTATGGATAAAGACCAAGTAGATTATTATATCCAGTTTAAACCAACACAGAAAACACATTTTTCTGAAGGTGACGAACTCTACTATTTTGAAACTGATTATCGTAAAAAATATCATAATGATAATTTTATTGGCTTATTCATTGATATTCCGAATGATGAAAATATCTATGAAAAATGGATGATTCTTCGTACTGAGCCAGCAAATCAATTTCCAAAATATTTAATTCTCAAATGCAATTATGAATTGATGTGGATTGAGAATAATGGAACAGAAAAAATTAAGCGTAGAATGTGGTCTGTTTTAAAAATGCAGTCTAGTTATAATTCTGGACTTTGGACTGATTTACGATTTACTTCGCAAGAAAACCAAGATAAAGTATGGCTACCATTAAATCCAATTACTGAGAAGATTTGGTATACAAACGAGTCGTCAAAGAATATGCGTGTACTTGTTAGTTCTTTTACTGACAATGCAGTAGCCTGGCAGATCAGTAAGGTTGAAAATGCTCAACCACTTGGGGTTCAAAAATTAACTTTATATCAAGATTTCTTTGACCAACATCGAGATTACATTGAGAAAGATTCTGATGGTAATATTATTGGTATGTGGGCTTCATATTTCGATTCAGAAATCGCCCCAACAGATCCATCTACTCCAACTACTCCCCCATCTTCTATCACAGCAAGAATTTCAGCATCCACTTCAACTATTAAAGTTGGTGGCTCTTATAAAAATCTCACAGTAAATCTATTTAATGATTCCAATGAAGATATTACAACTGAATATGCTGATGCAACATTTACATGGACTTGCTCTATTGACGATGAAGATTGGACTGATAAAGTTACATGGCGAGCTGGTACAGAGTACAACCAAAAGAAAGTAAAGTTTCCTAACGACACTTCTACTATCGGCAAAATACTGTCTGTTAAGTGTGAAATTATTAAGGATAACTTACCGATTGAATCTGAAATTTTGTCGCTGGAATTAACTGAATAGGAGGTGTTTTTATGGCAGAAAAATTAGTTACAAAGAATGATTTATTGAATAAACTTCGTGCATATAGAACTACTCCTGATGATGAAAATATTCAGTATAAGAAAAAGATTGAAAAAGCACTTATGCTTAATCCATGTCTTTTATATGCACTCAACGAGAAATCATTAGAATCAGAACTTTTTGACGATGATGGTAATATCAACTGGGAATGGAACGAAGATACAAAAGAGTATGAACCTCTTGGGGAATGGGATAGATATTTTGGTGGAACATCTAATATTCGCCCTTATTTGTTTATTCCTGATACTCAGACAGAAGTAAAACATTATATCTGTTACCAAGTATCTTTTGATGAAATGCCTCGCTATCAGGATACATTGAAATATACAAATGTTACGTTTACTATTTTTGTTCATGGTAATGACAGAAATGATAAATTAACAGGTATTCCAAGACATGATCTCATTGCCTCTATTATAAGAGAGAGATTTAATTGGTCAAATATATTTGGAATGCAAACACATCTTGTATCATCAAAGGAATCTACAACAGATAATAATTATATTGTTCGCACTCTTGTATTTCAAGTTGTTGACACTAATGGAATTCACAATACAACAGATGGAAAAACATCTGTTGTGAACTATGGTGTAAGGCGGTGATTATTTGGATGTATTAAAAACACTAGATAATCTTCAATCTGCTGTCGAAGAAGATAAAAAAAAGAAACAAGGAAAAAGTCATCATCCAGAATATCATTTCGACAAACTTAAAATGTATTTTGGTGAAGATTATTCGATAAATGGTATTACCATTTCTATTCCAACTATAGGAGATATTTTAAATATTGGTGAAACTAATTTTTATAGAGCATTATCACCGTTCTTGAACAATTCTACTTCTATAAGAGTTCTTCTTTATGATGCTTTTAAAAAAGACTGGAATAAAACAAAAGATATTGAAGTGTTTTATATTTTATATCAATTGTTAAGAAATTCAAATAATGAAACTGCATTTGAACCATTGAAATTAATTTTTAAAGAAAACGATTTTAACGATTTTCAATTAATTCATATGGCTCGAAACAGAAATGGTGAAGAATGTAATACTCTTGCTTTATATAGTGAATTTCAAGATATATTACTTTTCGAAAATGAATATTTAGAAATAGCAGAGTATATTCGAACCATGATGAATGTTCATCCAAAGGTGGAAAAGGCAAAAGGTAAAACAACAAAACATTGGATATTACAAGAAGACAAAATGAAAGCGGCACAAGATAAAGATAAAGAAAGTGATTCTACACTCTTACCACTTATATCTAGCTGTGTTAATCATCCAGGTTTTAAATATAAATTAGAAGAATTGAAAGAAGTAAATATATGTCAATTCATGGATTCTGTAAACAGAATTCAAAAATATGAACAGGGAACAGCTGCACTAAAAGGATTATACTCCGGCATGATTTCAGCTAAAGATATCCCTCAAGACTTAATCAATTTTATGGGCGAAATTTAATCGCTCATTTTTTATTGCATAAAAACAATTTCTAAAGGAGGAAAAAATAATGGCATTTAAATTAGGTGACGTAATCGTTGATAGATTACAGTTTGGTTATGGTGCAAAATCTAATGGTACACCACTGTATGCTTTAACACAGCTTACAGAAGCTAATATTGATATTACAGCAGATTCAACAGATATTAACGATAAAGATGGTAACTTAGTATATCGTAAATATACTGGTAAAAAAGGTGAAGTAACTGCTACAAATGCATTCTTAAATCTTGCGGTTATTGAGGCAATTTCTGCTACTGATGCTGAAATTGCAACTGATGACAAAGGTATTGTTATGCCAATGATTCAGATTGTTAAAGCAGGTGATACATTAGATATTACTGACTATGTAGAAGGATCAGTTGTCGTAAATTCTCTTTCTGCCAAAGGTTCTATGGGAAAAGAAGAATACAAATTAGGTGTTGGTGATGCTACTGCCACAACATTCTCAATTAAACATACAGATGCAGTTATAGAACCGTCAGAATCTGCTAAACCAGCAAGTGATATTTTAACACCACCAACCGCAAAAGATGAAGCTCAGTATATCGTTAAATTTAAGAAAACAATTCATAGTGGTGCAAAAATTACCAACTCTGGTAATAAATTCCCAAAAGCTCATGAATTATTCTTCAAAGCGTTAGTAGTTGATAAATGTGATACAGAAACTTTAAAAGCTGCTATCATTCATATTCCATCTTTTATGCCAAGTCCAGAATTTACTCTTGCTCTTCAGGGCGGTGATTCTCAGACAATGGATTATAAGGGTGCTATGATGTTAAATGCTTGTTCTACTGATTCTGAGTTATTTTCTATTTATTATATTGACGAAGAAGAAGATGACATTTAATCATAAAAAATAATCTAAGGGCAGTGTCAAACTGCCCTTTTTATTAAGGAGAAGATATGTCAAAAAAGGATTTAAGAACTTGCTGTATTTGTGGTAATAAATACAGCTTTTGTCCAGTTTGCAATGCGGAAGACAGAAATAAGGAATCTTGGTATTTCACATTTTGTAGCAAAAACTGTCACGATGTTTATGAAGTAACTTCTGCATTTGAAGATAAAAGAATTTCTGATGTTGAAGCGAAAAATAAATTAACAAAACTTGATCTATCTAAAAAGAACAATTTTAGTGACAGTTACAAAAAATCTATCGCTTCAATTATGAATGCAAAAGTACAAACTAGAAAGACAATAAGTAAAAAAGAGAATTCATACAATGCGTCTGTTAATAAGGAGATTATTACAAAAGCTGAAAAAGAGGCAAAAAGTAATGTTGAATAGTGATTTTAAAGAATTTTAATAGGGAACATAATTACTATTCATTTAGTTTTTGTGTTCCCTATTTTTTACGCTATAAAGACATAAGAAGGAATAAAAGGGAAATATGGTAAAAACAAATTTAAAGAAAGTAAGAGATTATTTACCTCATGAAGTTGTTAGAATTGTTAATCCAAAGCAATATTTATTATATATTAAAAATCAGGTTTATCCAATAGATATATATACCAGTTTGGATGAAAAAACAAATAATACAATTCTTGCAATGGTATTTCTTAAAAAGGATACAAATGAAGTATATAAAAAATGGTGTAATTATGACCTATCATAAACAAATCATTACTAATGAAAAATTTAAAAATGTATCAATTAACACTCCAATTCAACCAGAAATAGAATTAGATGGAGGTTTTGCGTATTGTGCAAGATGTTATAAAGAATTGGACTGTTATACTACTCCATGTCCTAAATGTAACCAAGTTCAAGATTGGTCATGGATGAAACGTAAAGGAGGAAAAGTTTATGAAGATTAATTGGAAAGTTCGTTTTAATAAAAAGAATATTTTATTTATCGCACAAGTTGCTATTTCTATTGTAATTCCTATTCTTACATATTTCGGATTACAAGCGTCTGATTTAACAACTTGGGAAAAAGTATGGGAAACTTTTATTGCTGCAATTAGTAATCCATATGTTGTTGTAATGGCATTAATGTCTCTTTTTAATGCAATTACAGACCCTACTACTAAAGGTGTTGGTGATTCTGATAAAGCATTAACTTATGAGAAACCAAAGGAGGATTAATTATGTCAGTAATGTGTGCATGGGCTTCCTCTAATGAAAGAGGAAAATTAAAAGGTGGCAATCCTGGTGATCAGACGGGTAGGGAAGTAAAATGTGGAAGCATTTATAATTTTGGTCAGACACGAGTATATCGTTGTACCGATAGATCAAGAGCTGTTAAAATTGGTGCTGCTGCAAAAGCAATTGCTTTAAATAACTATTTTGGGTATTGTCAAACACATCGTAGTTCTGGATATATTGCTTTAAAAAATACAGGTTGGATAGTTGCAAATGTAAAAACAAAATGTGAGGTTGATTGTTCTGAGTTAGCTGCGTGTTCGGTAAATGTGGCTTTTAGTAAAGCCATGTTATCTTCATCTGTATATTCTGGCAATATTGGAAAAGCATTAATCGCAACAGGTTATTTTAAAGAATTAACATCCTCTAAGTACCTTGGAAAATCCGAATATATTAAATGTGGTGATATTATTGTTGCACCAGGAAAACATGTGATTGTTGCATATACAGATGGTTCTAAAACGTCACAGAATACTATTTCTACAACTATTCAAGGTGTTATTTCTGGTAATTCATTGATTAAACGTGGTCAACAGGAAGCAATTAAGTTTACCGGTGTAAATATTGCAACAGATGGAAAAGTTGGCAATGAAACAAAAGCTATGAAATCAAGAGTGTTACAACACGCAATGAATTTAGATTATGAAGCAGGTCTTGTAGAAGATGGTAAATTTGGTTCAGCGTCTAAAAGAGCATTAGGTTCTCACTACGTTAAAAATGGCGAAAAACAATATATGGTTACGGCTGCGGAGATATTAATGTATTTAAATGGTTATAACCCAAATGGTGTTGAATATCCTGGTACATATGGAAACGGTCTTGTAAAATGTTCTAAAGCAAAATTCGGAGATGATGGATCAAGAATCACCTCATCTGAATTCCTTCAGTTAATCTAAGATTGGAGGAATTTTATGAATGGATGCTATAGAAAATTTGTTTAATATTGAATGGCAAGTTGTAATACTTGGAGTTATTGCCGCTCTTTTTGCATTCAAGGCTATTGTTGAAATATTTAAATGGTTATTATTTGACTTTTTAGGTATAGAAACAAAAGCTATGAGAATGAAACGAGAAGAGCATGAATTATTATTAAAAACTGCAAATGATTTAAAAGATTTATCTGCACGTCATTTAGAAGATGTGAATCAATCAATAAAACACGATGAAAAAATTCAAGAGAATTTAGATTCATGTATAAATGAGATCAGGGAATCTCTTGAAAAAACGCAAGATGCCATTACTCAATTTGCAGAAAATAGAGTTCATGATAGAGAGCAAAGTTTTTCGATCCAGAAAGAATTAACAACTAGCATTGCAAAATTAGCTGAATCAGATTCTTCTCGTGATGAGCAAATAAATAATATAATGTGGGCACAAAAAGAATCTCTTGCTGATAAGATAAATCAGAAATATAAGCATTATATTGCTATTAACGGTATTCCTGAAGATGAGGTTGACGAATTTGTATCGCTTCACCAGGCATATAACGGAGTTGGTGGGAATCATCATGGAGATGCAAAATTCAATTATTGTATGGAACATTTACCGATTATACCAGTAGAGGTTAAATTAAAATACGACTAGTGATTATTATACCATAAAAATTACCAATTCTGGTTAATATTTTCTTATGTATTATATGAATATACAAAATAATTCTAAACATACTACATTACATGAAGAATAAAGTTGGTGAATATAGGTATAAACAGAATATATCAATATCAGAATTGTCCAAGAGATGTGGACTTTCTTCTACTGCAATATCTAATCTTGAAAATGGATATACTTCTGATATTTTATTATCTCATGCAGTCGCTTTATCTCTTGCATTACATGTAGACTTATATGAATTATTTTGTATAAAGAGATAAAGGAGATGTATGCCTATGGGAATGTATTTTAATTTGATTTGTGAAGAAATGGAAATTACTGGTGGAAAGGTTATTCATATTGATAAGAACATAGGGAATATGGATGAAGTACACAAAGTTGTATGTGAGAATATTGAAGAATATCCCAATGCCAAATGGGAACTTTATCCAATGATTATTAACAAATGACAAAATACATATAACAATTAAATATAAGAACTATGAAAGAGCGGTTTCTTCGGAAGCCGCTCTTTTATTATGTAAAGGAGTGAAAGGAAATAGCACAGAATTCAGGAAAGATTTTTGAACAGTCGATTAAAGATTCTGTACCAAATACGTGTTGGATTTATCGTTTCAGGGATAATGCAGCATCGTTTGGGAATGGAAATAATACTAGATTTGCTAGTAGTAATATTTGTGATTATCTTCTATTTGATGATGATTCAAGGACATTGTATTTGCTCGAATTAAAATCAACTCAATCAACAAGTCTGCCATTATCAATGATTAGAGATAATCAAATTAAATCTCTGCAAGAAGCAAGTGAACATAATCTTGTCGCAGGATTTATTTGTAATTTTAGGAATGAAAACAACGACACATTCTTTATAGAAATCTGCGATTTCGTAAAGATGATGGAGAATATAAATAAGAAGTCGTTCAATATTAACGACTTGAAAAATAATAATGCTATTCAAATAAATAGCAGAAAGAAACGAACTAGATATACATATGACATTCAGAAGTTTGTCAACGAGTCACATTTGTAAAGGAGAAAAAGGAATATGAAACTTTTAGAGTTTGTAGAAAAGTATAATAACATGGCAAATAACACATTAAAGGAACAGTTATTAAGTAAAATCAAAATCACCCCATATGTTTCAATTATTAAAAAAGATGCTTACGCACAGTTAATTGTAGATAAAACAACATTTGAACAGGAAGCTTATGATGATAATGGTAAAACAAAATATCGTAAAACAGATAAGATTAAAGTAAATTCTGTTGCTCAGTATGTACAGTTTTGTCGTGCTGTGATTGAATTATATACCGACCTTGAGATTGACAAGGATGATAAAGGTTTTATCAATGGATATGATGCACTTAAATCATCTGGTATACTTGATATCTTAATGATTGGTTCTGATAAAGCTGATCCACTTATTCCTATGAGTGAATTAAGTGAATTCAAGACCATTTTAACAATGAAACAGTCAGATACTCAGTTTAATGAGACAACTACTCAGGCGTTCATTAGTAAACAGATTGGAAGGATTTCTGATTTGGCAAATGTTACTCTCACACCGTTTATGAATGTTGTAAGTAAGAAACCCAATGAGATTCCAAAAGAAGATTTAGATAAAGTTGTTGAGTTTGCTAAGAATGGTGGATTTAAAGAGGTGTAGTATATGGAAATTATTAACTTACCAAGAGGTTGTGGGAAAACAACTAATATTATAATTGAAGCCGTAAAGACTGGTTATCCAATTATCACATTGAGAAATACTATGAAGAGAGATATTCAAAGACGTGCAGAAAAAATCACAAATAAAAAAATTACTGTTTATACAGTTGCAGAATTTTTAAATGATGATTTTTGGTGCGATAGAATTGATAAGAAACCAGAACATATTTTAATTGATGAGCTTCCATATATATTAGAAGAATTATTTGGTTCAAAATGTGAAACTGCAACTATGACAAGCAAATCTCTTGAAGAATATTATGGTCATAGAGATTTAGATAAATAGGAAATTCAAATTTCCTTGGAGGATTTATATGATAAGTGGAATATTATACGGACTTCTATGTGGATGGATTCTTACATTATTCAATGTAGATAATATCTGTATAGAAGTTTTACAACCGATTGTTCCTTTTGTATTAACTACGGCTCATTATTATTTTGTGTTTGAAGTTGTAGGGTTAATATACGGAATTATACATAATGATTAAATATTAGGCTCTATACGTGTCAAAGCGTATAGGGCTTTTCTTATGTGGAGTGGTTATACTGCTCTCATATTTTAGTGTAAAAATAACGAAATTATAGTAAAAATTTTGGAGGTGATAATAGATGGGTTCATTTAGACTAGATCAGAATTTTATAAATAAGATAGAAAAACAATGTCAAGAAAAAGCAAAAAATTTAGAACATGAGGCTTCTGAAAAATTAACAAATCATTATATTACATTGCTTGATTGGTATTATGCCGATTATCAACCAAAACTGAATAAATACGATGAACCATATTATATTCGTACCTTCAATTTATATAAATCAGCTCACAAATATTATAAAAATGGAACTGATAGATTTTATGGTGGTGTTCGTATTGATGGTTCTACTATGAAAGATTATCCAGGAATTAGAAATGATTCAATATCTGGACAGGATTTATTGAGTACATATATCTATAATCCATCTGGTACATGGCATGGTGGTGATTGGCATGGTGGTTATGGAATTAAGGCGAGTTTTAACATTTATAACGAAATGGAAAAATATAAAAAAGAATTAATAAAAGACATGCAGAATAGGTGCAAAATCTAATAAGGAGGAATTAAAATGGCAAAAGATGGTGTAGTAAGTATTGCTATTGATTATAAGGATGAACTTAATCAGATGATTCGTGATTACGAATCTGCTTTAACCGAGATGGCTTCAAGTGATAAGTTATCGAAAGGAATGAAGGCGCAATTTGATAATACGATTGCTGAATTAAAACGTTTTAAAGCAGATATGGAAAAAGCTTTTTCTGATTTAAGTATCGGAAAAGTGGATAAAAACAGTTTTAAGGCTTTTAAACAAACTGTTAATAAGAATTTTGAATCTGTTCGTGCAGAAATTGACAACCTTAATTTAGCTGTTTCAACTATAAATTCACAGATAAAAATACTTGGAAATGGTATTGATATAAGTAAAATAAGTAGTCAATTTAAAGATTTTGAAGATTATGTACAGAATACAAATAATGCTATTGATACAATGATTAAGAAACTTAATGGTCAAGGCATTTCATTAATGTCATTTGATGATAGTGCAGTAAATCAAGCAAAATCTCAGATAAAAGAAATTAATAAATTACTTAAAAGTACAGATGAGTTCAGCGATGCAAAAGGTTCAAAATATGAATTATTTGATACAGACCAAGCCCAAGCAGAATTAGATGTTCTTGCCAGAGATTTGAAAAATACTCTTGAATTAATAGAAAAATCTGAATCAGAACTTTCAAATTTTGATAAAAATAGTATTGGTTTTGAAAAAACTATTAATCAAATAAATATATTAAAATTAAAAGCTGCCGATTTACATGATTCTATTCAACAGTTAATGGATATTCCTGATAAAACAGGGGAATATACATTTGGTGATTCAATACTTATTTCTGATGACAATGTTGATAAAAAAGTATCTGAATATGAGAAAATTGTAAAGGGTACTTTAGATGAAATTCGTGAATCTGCCATCAAAACTCGTGAAGAGTTAGAGAAAATTGTAACACCTATCTCTTCCAAAACAGCTTCTGCAAAAATATCAGATAAACTCAACCTAAATTCAGCAGAATTAGTAACTGGTGTAACAATTGAAACCACTTCATCTGAATTATGGAAAAAGTTATCTCCTATTATTGAAGATTTACAAAATATCCTTAATAAAAATCCCGTTGTTGCTCCTGTAAAACTTGTAGTAGCACCAAATGCAGTATCTTCTGAAAAAAATGGTGAAGTTGGCACTATTAGCAAATCTTATTCGAAGAAGTATCAAAGAGAATTAGCAAAAATTGGTGAAGATGCAGTTATTGATTTAGAGGGTGTTTATAAGAAAACATTTACTTCTATAATGGATGAAGCTGTTTCTTATTCTAAGGAAACAATTTCTAAAATTCAAAATATATTTGAATCTTCTCCTATTAAATTACATTTTGATTTTAATGAAGAAGAATTTAAGAAAATATCAGATGCACTTCTCTCTTCTGATTCTGATAAAAAGATTGACATTACAGGTCAGATTGCAGAATCAAAAAAGGAGGTTAATGAACTTGCTGAAAAACTTGCCGAAGTTAATGAATTATTAAATTCAGCAGATTCAAAGGATTTTAGTTTTAAAGGGTTTGATAAATTCGCAGAAGAAATTTCAAAAAGCCTTGGTCAATTAGCCGAATTACAGTCAATGTTAAAGACATTACAGAATATAGAATCTACTCTCGCTAGAGCATCAGGTCTAAGTAGTGTCACTGATATTGAAACACAGTGGCAGAATGTATCTAAGCTAATTGAAAATTCTATTAAGTTAGATGGTACTTTTAGAAAAAATGCAAATGTAAATAAACTTGCTACTGAATATAATAAATATCTTAATATGGGCGGTACTAATGAGTTATCATCTATTGGAAAGATTGGAAAACTTGAAGATAGCAAGAATATCATAGATGCCATACTTTTAAAAGTTAAAGAGTTAAATTCTCAGAAAGTAGACATATCTTCTGTAGATAAAGCAGATGATGAATTAAAATCGGTGTCTTCTACTCTTGATGATGTTATCTCTCGTCTTGATCATATGATAAATTTGACAAGAGATATTGGTAACACATTCTGGAAAATGTTCAAAGACGCTTCTGTTAGTGATTTAGATAAACAGTGGTCTTCTATCGAATCTAAGTTCAAATCTATTGCTGATGAATCTGGTAAAATAAATCTCTCTAAACAGAAAAAAGATATTCAGGAATTAGTTGAAATGTACCAAAAGCATTCAAATACTGGTGGTATGAAAACTCTTTTTGATTTAACAGATAATGCAGAAACCATTAAGAAAATAAATAAAGTTTATGAACAGATGAATTCAAAAAAAGATGAAACTTCTGTTACGAATGAGTCAAAGAATTTTACTAAAGTAGAAGATTCTGTTAATAGTCTCACTTCTGCTATTAATACAAAGACTGAAGCTATTAAAACAGAAGCTAATACAATGGAGTTAGCTGCAAGATCTGAGATCAAATCTATTCAGAAGATTATTGATGCATTAAATCCATTAATTGAGAAAATAGAAAATATTCCTGAATTAAAAATACCAAAAGAAGATACTACTCTTCCATCTAAGGAATCGAATATTTCATCTGGAATGAAAGACGCATTTCCTAATGCTAATGCTGATACCAAACTAGAAACAGAAGGTATGAAACAGGTAGAAGAAGCAACTCATGATGCTGTTCAAGCGAAGAAAGATTTTGCAACAGCTAATGAAGGTGTTCAATCTTCTATTGATGGTTCTGAAAATCCTTTGAAACTTGAAGCAGAATTGATGGAACAGATTGCTAAGTCTGCTCGTGAAGCTGCGGATGCGAAGAAAGAATTTGTTGAAGCTAATAAACAAGTTAAGGATTCTGCTGATGGAAGCAACTCAAAAAATAAGCAAAAAGACAAATATGCTAAACGCAGTAAAATTTCTGAAGATGATTTCTTAAATAACTCTAATAAGTATTCCTCAATAGCAAATGAAAAATTAAGCAATTCTGGATATACGATTTTAGGTGGAACGGTCAATTCAGATTTAATTGATGGACTTGTAAAAGTAACTGCTAAAATTAAAGATATTGATGGAAATTGGAAAACATTTTCTGCAAGAATTGATGCGGATGGGAATATGTTTTCACAAAGATTTCGTACTATTACTAAAGGTGTAAACAATCTTGATAATGAATTAGCTAATTTTGGTAAAGATAAAATAAAAACACCAGAAACAGACGAACAGGTTCAAAAATTCAAAGAATTAAATACTGCTATAGATGATTATGCTTCTGTTAGGAAGCGTATTGAAAATGGTAAGGCATTTAAGAAAGATGAAGAAGACTCTCAAAATTTATTGAAATTAATTAATGAGATTATGGGCAAAGCAGATGGTTCTGCCACCATATTATCGCCTAAACAATTATCTGATGCACAGGATAAGTTGGACAAAATAGATAAAACTATTTCTGAAATTCAGCAAAAAAATGTACAAAAGGTCGGTGATAGTCTTTTAAAAATACAGGGTAACGGAACAGAAAAGCTATCTAAATATACCGATTCTTCTAAATATACTCCTGAATTTATTGAACGAGTTAATTCAAAAATTGGAGAAATTGGACAACTTGATATTACGAAACCAGAAGATGTTACTAGATTAAAGGCAATTGATGGTGAAATTCAAAAAATTGTTGATGATTCAAAACTGTTAGAGAATAAGCTTGTTAAACAGGACTCTAAGATTGCTGATATTATATCACAGATGAAGATTTTTAGGTCACAAAACACCAATATGTCTTCATCACAGAAGCAGAATTTAGATAGTGTTATTAAATATGCAGAAGAACTTAAAAATGCTGGTAAAGTAACTGCACAAGAAATTGAAAAGATTAAAATATCTTTTTCTGGATTAAAGGCAGAAGTTGCTTCAACTGGCAATATGGGCAAAAACTTCTTTAGTCAAATTGGTAGTCGTCTTACTGATATGAACAGCAAGTTTGTTGCTCAGTTTTTGAGTTGGCAAGATTGGATAAGATATATTCAGCAAGGCATAAATACTGTTCGTGAACTTGATACTGCCCTTACAGAAATGCGAAAAGTATCTGATGAATCTTTGCAAAGTTTAAAAAATTATCAGAATACAACATTTGATGTAGCAGATGCAGTAGGCACAACAGCCAAACAAATACAGACAAGCACTGCCGACTATATGCGATTGGGTGAGTCGCTTGATGAAGCTGCCGAAAGTGCAAAAACAGCAAATGTACTCTTGAATGTATCTGAATTTGATAACATTGAAGATGCGACTAAGTCACTTGTTGCTATGGGACAAGCGTATAAAGACTTAGATAAAATGACTATCGTTGATAAACTTAATGAAGTGGGTAATAATTATGCAATATCAACAGATGAATTAGCCACTGCCCTTCAAAAATCATCAGCTACTCTCTCACTTATGGGGAATACGATTGATGAAGCTGCAAGTTTAGTCACAACAGCGAATGCAACGATTCAGGACGCAGATAGTGTTTCAGCAGGTTTACGCACGATTTCTCTTAGATTGGTTGGTACAGAAGAAGCCGAAGAAGAGCTTTCTGCAATGGATGAGGAAGTAGATGCTTTCGTAAAAGCAACAAATTCAAAAAAACAACAGATAATCAAAGATTATACTGCCGTAGCTTCTAACAATTATCAAGGTTTTGATATTCTTGATAGTAATGGAAATTATAAAAATACATATCAAATCCTCCTCGGTATAGCCAAGGTCTATAAAGAGATTCAGGAACAAGATAAAAAACTGGGAACAAATCATGCCACAGCTTTAATTGAAGAATTAGCGGGCAAAAACCGTTCGAATATTGCTTCAGCGATACTGCACAAGATCCGACACAGCTTGAAGCTGTTAAGAAATCTTCAGAAGAAGCATTTGGATCAGCAAAAAACGAATTAAACTCTTATCTTGATAGTATTGATGGTAAAATGGCACAGTTGGAGAATCGTGCGCAGGAGTTCTGGTTTAAAGTAATCGACTCCGAAACTATTAAGAATGGTATTGATTTATTATCCACTCTACTTAAAGGTGCTACTGATTTTGTAGATACAGTTGGATTGTTACCAACTATTTTCACAGGAATTGGAGCAGCATTATCTTTTAAAAATGTCGGCATTGATACGTTAGTGGCGTATTAATCAAATTATTGTTATTGTTTTGAACGTACCGACATCATAGGGTTTCTAACGGATACGTTAGTTTGGACTATGATAAGTATGCTATACATACGATAAACGAAGACGCAATATGCGAGGAAAGCTGTAAAACTCATGGTACTACTCTATTATAAGGAAACTAAATAGACATAGTAAAAATTCATGAATTCAGTTGGTTCGCAGGGATAGACCTTTAAAATGGTAAGCCCTCAGAGAGTGACAACCGTTGGTGGTAGTTATATGAAACGATGCTACTATAATATGCATTCCGTACTCATGGCACGACATGTTAAATGATGTGAACTTATCTCATATCTCGTGTAAATCAGTTTGACCTCTCAGTTCCTAGAGGTAGATAAGATGGAACGAAACCAAGAAATCTCGATTTCAATTAAAAAATAAAAATGACACTACTCTATTTTGAGCAATGCCATTTTGTAGGGAATATATCTTGCTTGATATAAACATATCATAGCACATATTCTGTTATTTGCAAATACTTTTTCTGTTTCAAACAGAGAATAATAAAATAGAGAGTAGAACACTCTACTCTCATCTATATAAAATGATATAATATTCCCACCAGATTTTCTAACTACGCACAAAGCTTAATGACAATAATTAACGCCATTATTGCAATGATAAAACTTGTATTTACGTTTATCTTACACTTCATGGTAATTGTCCTCCTTTCATGTTACAAAAGTCTGCAAAAATACGCATGAAAGAAATACTCAAGCTAGTGCCCGATACAGCGACCATGTAGTTATATTCATCTGGCTCTCCAACACTTATCTTTTGGATAAGCATTCCTAACCCAATAATATTGTATCACTTTAGTATAGTTTTACAATCCAGAACGTAAGTTTTGGAGAATAATAAAATAGAGGACTGTCGTGATGACCAGCCCTCAATTAAGGAATAAAAGGAAATAAATTATAGCTTATACAGAAATAGAATTATTTACGAAAGATTTTTCTAGCTTTGGTGAACATTTGTGCCAAAGACTTGGTTTGGGAATCCGTATAGTCTTTACACTTATTAACAGTATAACACTTTCCAATTGTATCAACTATGACACAAAGGAAATGACAACCGTATACTAAAAGTCCACCACTTACAAGTATTTTAAATACTTCCAATTCTACCCTCCCTTCTTTGTAGTATTTCTTAAAGTTGGGAAATGTATTGCTCAGAACGAGCTGAATTTATTTCCGATGTGAATTGTGCCAAACTACAAATATGACACTTCGTATGGTAAATACCGAGCATTCTGTCGTGCTATTGACCTGAGATACGATGGCTCAAATACAGTTTGCTTGGTATTATATTACCATATTTTATTAATTTCATAAATCCAGAACATTAGTTTTTGTCGATTTATGTAATACGAAAAATCATCAAATTTTTTCAAAAATCTTTACAAAAAATTTCATCTGTGTTATCTTCAAAATAGTAAAAATTTTCATTTTTTGAAGGAGGTAACACGATGAAAAATTCTAGCAAAGAACGCACTTTACAATGGATAAATAATCAAAACAAGAAGGGTAATATATCATTTGAACACCGCCTACAACGTCCGACTGGACAGTGGAATACACGCATGAAGAGTCTATTGATTCATAGTTTATTAAGTGGTATTCCAGTTAATCCAATTTATGTTGTTGAGGAAGAAAATGTAATTTATCCATTAGACGGTTCTCAAAGAACATCAACTTGCATTGATTATATTAATGATGTATTTTCATTAAGCAAAGATACTCCAAATGTATTCATATCCGTAAAAGAAAATGGAGAACAAGTCATTAAGGAATATGAAATTGCAGGAAAGAAATTCAAAAGACTTGATGATGAAGTAAAAGAAACCATTCTTGCTTGTACCTTAGAATTTTGCACATTATCTGATTATACAGATGAAGAAGTAAAAATCATGTTTGCTCGTCAGAATTCAGGAAAACCTCTGAATGGTAAATTGCTTCGTGTAGTACATGAGTCGGATAAGTTTAGTGAAGTAGTCTACTCTCTCGCTAACCATCCATTTATGGATAAAATCATGTCAAAGACACAGCGAAAAAATGGAACAGACAGAGATATAATTATCCAAGCTATGATGCTTATTTCTTCTAATCAGGAACAGGAATTTACATCTTTTAGAACAAAAGATATTGATGCTTATGTAACTGATTATGCGGATCAGTATCTTGATAGAGCTGAAACATTAAAAGAAGCTATGGATAGATTTAACGAATCATTTGATGGTGAAGTAAAAATTCCATCCACAAGTATCCCACAAATTTTATATAGCGGCTATAGGATTGTTAAAGACAAGAAATCGTTTTCTCGTCTTGCAGAGAAGGTATCTGAGTTTGTTGCAACATATGATTCTAATGAAGAATATAAACAATATGTTCAGAGTGGTACAGGCAGCAAAGAGAATGTTAAAGGACGCTTCGATTATTGGCGTGGAATTGTAAAAACATTACAGTAGAATATTTGAAGAGTAGTCGATTGGCTACTCTTCATTTATATACGTTTATAAACATACGTTCTGAATAGTATTCTGTCGATTATTGGTATATAATGGTAATATTAAATACTAATGATTGGGGAATTATTATGATAAACTCAGATTATATATTATTTTTAGATGAAAGCGCAGAAACAAAAACAAATCCATATTTGTTACTTGGTGGTATTATAATATCAAGAAATGATTATAAAAAAAATTTAATACCATCTATCCAAAATACAAAATCTATTTTAGGAAATTCCAACATTGTATTTCATTATACTGACATTCTTAAAAAGCAGAAAGATTTTAAGATTCTATGTTCAAATACTGACATGCAAACTAAGTTTTGGACTTCATTAAGAAAAAGTATTAATGAAACAGATTTTAAAGTAATAACTGCATATACAAATGTAAAGGAGTATCTTAAGGAATATCCTGAATTATCTCATGATATATATGAGATACTTTTTTCTTCTGTAATAAATAGTTATATACATTTTTTAATAAAAAATAAGGCTCGTGGAAGTATAGTGTTTGAATCAAGAGAAGAAACACAGAATAGAAAAATACAAAAACATTATTTTAATATTTTGCAAAATGGCACTAACATTTACATTCCAAAAGCAATTGATAAATATATAACCACAACGAGTTTTACTGTAAAGGAAGAAAACAGTATTGGGTTACAAATGGCAGATATTGTTGCATATAATTGCATAAGATATATCAATGGGTATAAAATTCAACATTCTATATGGAATGTTTTAGAATCAAAAATATATGATGGTTACAAAGAAAATGTTAATTCATATGGGTTAGTAAAATTATTTTAATATTGACAACAAGTTTATTATTTGATATAATACTTTTTACAAACAAGGAAATGGGTGTCCATTAGCCTTGACTTGTACCATATCAAACAGAAATGGGTGTCCATTAGCTGATAGATATGTGACATCAGGAGGAATTTAAACAATTGTCTTTTGACATGCGTTTAACGCAAGAGGTAATACAGAGTCATATTTTTATGGCTCTGTATTATTTTTGTTGTGTAAACAAAAAGAGTAGCAATTTCTCACTACTCTTCTCTTACCATTTAACCTAATGTAGTCGGAACATATGTTTAAGTGATTTTCACAAGACAGATACAATTACATTTATAATCTCAAATATTATTCCAACAATAACTATATTTCTCATAAACCTAATATCACCTGCAATCTGTTTGACATTTTCATACGATGGATCTGAAATGATATTATCTTCTCTTTTTTGCAATAATTCATTTTCTTTATTGACCTTTTCTTTATAGGATTTAACTTCTTTTGAATTACCAGAAAGAACGTATTTTGCAGCAGCTATTGCTTCATCTGATGAGTCTTGACTATTCAGAATTTCTAATACTTCATTTTTATCATACATAGCAAATTGGTTGATAAGTGTTTGATATAATTCTTTATCCATAATACTGCACCTCCGATTTTTATTAAAATTATAGCACATTATATATCTTTCAAACAATATATAAGTGAAAAATAGTATGACATTTAAAACAATATTTAGTGATATAAATAAAGTTGCAGTTGCTAGAGATTCATTATCAGGTATTAGATTTGATTCAAAAAATGTTGTTGTCGTAGAAGCTTATAAAAATGCTATCAAAGGATTAAACGAAGAACAAGCAAGATATGTATTATCGAAAAGATATGTTAGTGAAGCTGATCAGGCAGATTTATTAACAAAGGCAGAGATTATTGCTGCTAACGATGGTGTAAAAGCGAGTGAATTATCAAGACAACTTGTATTACAGGGTGTAAGAAAAGAACAAGCTGAAGCTTTAATTGAACAGATTTCTGGCAATGAAGCAATTACATCAAATACTGTATTGACAAAAGAACAAACAACAGCAATTCTTGAGCAGGCTGAAGCAAGAAAATTTTTATCAGCACAGCAACGGAAAAATATAGCTAATGATATAGAAGAAACTGCAAGTAGTGCGCAAGAAGCTAGTGCTGAAATGGCGCAAGCATCAGCAGATGTAGCTGAATCAGGTACAAAAATGGGTTCAGCAAGTAGCATTCTAGCAAGAAGTGTTAGTCAACTTGGAGTTGGGTTTAAATCATTATTATCTATATTTGTATCGAGTCCAGTCGCTGCCATTGCTACTTTAACAGGAAGTGTAATTGGTTTAACTTATGTAATTGGTAAATTCCAAGACACAGCAAAAAATGCTGCAAAAACAGCTTCTGAATTTTCGTCTTCTATGAGTTCTGCAAATTCTACATATAATCAAGAGTCAGATTCATTAAATGATTTAACTGAAAAGTATGAAGCTTTAAGAGAACAGTTAATTAGTGCAAAAGGCGATGAAGAAAAAACTTATGATATTAAATCTCAGTTACTTGAATTACAAGAACAGTTAAATGATATTTATGGAGATGAATGTGACAAGGTTAACCTTGTCACTGATGCATATAAAGACCAGACAGCAGAATTAAAGAAAAACGCAAAACAAAAGGCTGATAATTATCTGAATACTCATGTAGATGAAATTAACGAAGCTACAAAAAAAATGACAACCGACTATGAATATGAGTTGGGAAATTTTAATTATGGATTACAAGATGCTTCTGTTGGAAATGAATTACATGAGCAGATAAAGAAATTGGCAGAGAAAAGCGGAATTGAATGGGATGATAATAAAGGCTTTGTTTTTAAAGGAACTGCCGAAGAAGCATCAAAAGCAATTGATCAGTTCATGACTGATGTTAGAGAATTACGTGATTCAGAAGATAGCTTATCAGATGGAATTATAAACAATCTAAAGGCTTTTGATAGTAGCATGTCAGACCAGCTTGAAGTTGCGAATGAAATTATTGATGGATATCAAGAAACATATGAAACAGCTCAAATGGCTCAAATTGCATCCGATAAAGATTTATCACAAGGATATAACGAAGCTGTTTCTGCTGTTGAAGCATATAATGATGCTGTTTCTAAAAGTGATAATCCTTATGATGATGAAAATGTAAAGAAAGCATGGGATAATTTACAAACTGTTAAAAGTGGAATACAAAGTAATGAAGATGAATGGGGACAATATTCTAATATAATGGATAAGGTCTTCTCTTCTGCTTCTGATGATGCATACTCTTTTTATCAAGCTATACAAAATGACGATAGTATTAAATCATTAACAAATGATTTACAGGGTTTGACTGATATTGATTTACAATCAATGGCAAATGACGATACAGAAGATTCTTTTGATAAGTTATGTAAAGCCGCCAAAAAATATGGATTAGAAGTTCAAGACGTAATTGATTTGCTTATTCAGCTAGGAATTGTACAAAGTAAGGTTCAAGAGCAAAATTCTAATGAAACATCGACTTCTTTCGAAATTCCAGACGCAGAAACTCTCAAACAGCAAATCTCAGACCTCAACTCCGCAATAGACTCTATTCAGTCAGCATATGACACCTTAAACTCTGCTGTAGAGGAGTACAATACAAACGGTGGAACATTATCTATCGACACAATTCAATCACTACTCTCTCTTAGTGATGAATATCTTGCTTGTTTACAAGTAGAAAACGGACAACTTTCTCTTAATGCGGATGCAATGGCTCAGTTAGCACAATCGAAACTTGATGATGCACAAGCTACTGCTGTTACACAGGCAATGACCGAACTTGATACTATTGCAAAGGGCGAAAACTCTTCTGCTAATTCTGCTTATATTAGTGGTAACGCTGCCCTTATGAGCAGTTTAGCTCAGTTGAGTGGTTCATATGAAGGTGTTGCAAAAGCTGCTATGACTGCCGCTCAAGCACAGAGAATGTCTGCTTTAATATCCGATGCAGCAGAAAAAGATAAAACTGCTACAGAAAATGTTATGAAAGGATTGGATACAAAGCTTAAGTTAATCCAAACTACAAAAGCTTCTATCAATGCAGGCAATTTTGGAAAAGTAGCCGGAAAATCATCTTCTAGTTCTAAAGGTTCTGGTTCTGGTAAATCAGCATCAGACACTGCTAAAGAAGAAATCGAAGCATACATGGAATATTTAGAAAAAGCTCTTGAAGGTGGCAGAATTACATACAGTGATTATGTTCGTGATGTCACTCTCAAATTAGACGATATGTATCATAATGGTCGTATCACAGCCAAAGAGTATTTCGACTATGTAGAGAAACGTTTAAATCAGCAATTAGAAGTATATAAATCTGTTCTGTCTGCTGTAACGGATTTGTTAGAGGATGAGGCGCAGAAATGGCAAGACAAGATTGATGCTTTAAATGACGAAAACGATCTTCTTGAAAAACAGAAAGATGATTATGACTCCATCTTATCGGCAGTAGACCAAGTATATCAGGACGAAATAGACCGACTTAATGAACAGAAAGATTTATTACAAGACAAGATTGATGCTATCAATGATGAAAATGATGCTTTAGAGTTGCAACGTAAGAAGCAAGAAGCATTAATTGCATTAGACAAAGCTCGTCAGCAAAGAAATGTAAAAATTTACACTGAAGACCGTGGATATTTTTATAGTATTGACCAAGATGCTTATAAGGATGCACAACAGAATCTTCAAGACATTAAAAATGAAGAAGTCATTAAAAAACTTGAAGACGAACAGGATGCTTTGGATGACAGTATTGAACTTCTTGAAAAATATCGTGACTTATGGAATGATATTGCAGATGCCTATAAGAAGAAAGCCAACGAGGCTCTTGCAGTTGCTTTATGGGGAGAAAACTATGAAAAGTTGATTCTTCAGAATCGTACTCAGGATATTGAAGCTTTTAAAGACAAATATCTTGAAATTCAGTCTAAGATTAATGATAATAAATCGCTCATTGACTCTTACCAGGAAAAAGTAGACTACTACAATAAACTGAAAGAACAGTGGAGTGACATCTCATCTGCTTACGAGAAAGAACAGCAAAGAATGTATGCTGCTCAGATTCTTGGTGCTAATTGGGAAAAAGATGTCCTTGACGGACGTTTGGATGTATTAAGTCAGTTCCGTGACCAATATCTTGAAATTCAGCGTCAGATGACACAAGCTGCCTTAGATGGTGCAAGGGCAAGAAATGATGCTGCTGCATCTGGTGGTACTGGTGGTTCTGGTGGTAGTTCAGGAGGCGGTGGAGGTTCTAC
>OIYD01000808.1_pt1 | contig 22613 bp, 31 predicted proteins | sample 1588141 | NCBI WGS metagenome assembly OIYD01 (sample SAMN03283259) | human gut metagenome | biome: human-associated habitat; material: feces | host: Homo sapiens | place: USA | collected 2013
AAACAAATGTTTTTATAACAATTTGTTTTTTGAATTATATTTTGATTGAATTAATAATGTATTTGTTTAAATTTGCATCATATTAATTAACTAAAATATACGATTATGAAAAAAGAATTGTTTGTATTGCTAATGTTATTACTTCCTACATGTATGTTTGCTGCATCTTTTGAGGATAAGCAGGAAGTTATAGAAACGGGAATGACAAAAAAGGATATGTGGATTAATTTAAAAAAATGGGTGTCTTCTACCTTTAATTCCTATGAACATGTTGTCGATTTGGAAGATGAAGAGGCTGGAGTTATTTCCGTTAAATGGAAAAATAGAGTAGGATTAAATTCAAGCAAGTATATCAAAATACTTGCATCATCAACTATAAAAGTTGATGTAAAGGACAACAAATATAGATATACATTGTCTGATGAGCAGGTAGTAATTGAGCCAAATATTGGACGTACTTCCGAAATGAGTTACAATGACTTAAAAGAGGGTATAAGTGATTTGGAATTTATTGAGTATTTTTGTACTAAATATTACAATGAAAGTGCTAAGATACAGATGGATGATAGATTTGTAAATATTCTAAAAGAATATAACGAGAAAGTCGAATCAACACCTAAATACAAGAACGAAAAAAAGAAAAAAATATCAAAGGAGTGGGAGAAAATTAACAAGGAGTATAATATTTTATCCGAAATAAATAATACATATAACAGCGTAAGCGAACTTATCATATCATCCTTGAAAAAAAATATTATTTTAAAAGATGAATGGTAATTCGATATTTGAATGAAAAAGCCCCATTCTGGGGCTTTTTTTGTACAAAGAAAAAAGATGGAAATATTTGCGTAAATGTGAATTATAAGTTACCTTCGCAACATGAAAGTAAGAAATGTCATAGCATATAAGCACTATTTTATAGATTTTGTGAAGTCTCTTTCTGAAAAGATGCAGGATAAGATAATCAAGACCATTGAATATATAGAAATATTGCAGATGGTGCCTGAAAAATATTTGAAACATATTGAGGGAACGAAAGGGCTTTATGAAATAAGAGCCAAATTTTCAAGCGATATAGTTAGGGTGTTCTGCTTTTTTGACGGTGAAAAACTTGTAGTACTTTTGAGCGGATTTCAGAAGAAAACACAAAAGACACCTAAAAATGAGATAGATAAGGCTCTAAGACTTATGCAGGAGTATTTTAACGAAAAGGAAAAAGAAAGGAAATGATTATGGAAACTTACACTATTGAGGATATAAAAAATGAAGTTTATGGAGAAATCGGCACTTTGCGTCGCGATAAGATTGAAACCGAACTTTCCAACCTTCGTGTCGGGCTTCAGATACGCAATGCACGTGAAGCAAGGAAAATGACTCAAAACGAACTTGCTGGGAAGATAGGGAAGGAACGCTCTTTTATCTCTAAAGTTGAAAGGGATGGAAGTAATCTTACTCTTTCTACACTTTATGACATTGTAACGAAAGGGCTTGGGGGGAAACTTGACATACAAGTCCAACTTTGAAAAGCTGTATTACGTATTGCCTAAGTTGTCATAGCAAAACTCAGAGGATGCTTCCTCTTCCCGATACGGTGCAGTTATGTTTTTACATTTAAAGCACACTTGATATGTATGGAGGCAAAAAAGCCGCCATGAGTATTGGCGGCTTAGTTAGTGTAATCAGGTTTTTAAACCCAGTGTAATCACGCTTATCGCGCATTTATCTGTTAATGCTCATGGATAGACCCATGAATTTTTATGTTAATTGTTTACTTGGCATTCTGTGCCTCTTTCTTGTCTTGATGGTTAAAATAGACCACTCCGACAATGGCTATTACCGAAACAAGTCCGAACATTACTAAAGCTCCCATATTATTCTCCTTTCTTTTTGTCTCTAACAAGCCAAAGACCTGCTGAGAGAGTTAACACTACAGCCAATACGCCGCCCACATATATTATCCACTTTTGTTCCACCTCTCCGAATATTGAAGTTAGAACTACCGCTGTTGTGATATACTTGGCTATATCCATCAGCCATTTTCCTAATTCCTTTTTCATACTGCAAATATAAACTTTAGTTTCCAAACGGCAAATGAAATGCGGAAACAAAACTTCTACATACTGTTTTATAACATATATTGCAAATTTGGCAAATAAAATAGTTTATATATTAAAATAAGCCATTAACTTTGCTGCATAATTTTTAACTAAAATATTTATTGACATGAAGAAGTTATTATTTTTTGTGGTACTGGCGTTGTCCATGAGTTCATGCTACAATTCAAGAGTTTGTGTGGGAAATGTTAAGGCAGACGACCCTACAGTAAAAGTTAATTCTGTGACAAACCACCATTTTCTATATGGGCTTATTCCTGGAGGAAAAACTAAAATAGAAGCCAGTAAATACGTTGGGGAAAGGAAAAATTATATGGTGAAGAATAACTGGACTTTCTTAAATGGTTTTCTTGGCTGTCTTACTTGTGGTATTTATACTCCTACAACCACAACTTTTTATGTGCCAATAGATGATGTTGCTAAAGAGAAATAATGATTAATTAAGGAGGATATTCTATTATAAGCATTCAGCCCCGTTCCTATGGTTCGGGGCATTTTTGTACAAAGAAAAATCGGAAAATAGTTTGTCTGTGTCGTACATTGCATTATCTTTGTGATACAATATAATACATTGATAATATGGAAGCAGTAGTAAGAAAACAAACCTCGTTCCGTCTGCGTGAGGACTTGTTACAAGTCTTGCAGGAACATGCAAGGAAGGCGAACAGAAGTCTCAATAACTTCGTGGAAAGCACTCTGATGGACGCGGTCTATTCAGAGCCGAATGGAGAAACGGTTGCGGCTATAAAAGAAGCACGAGAGGCAAGGAATAAGGAAACATTTGATAGTGTGGAAAGCTTGATGGAGGAATTGATGAAGTGAAAAAGAAACTGCACCCGACGAGCCAATTCAAAAGAGACTTTAAGCGTATTCGGAAGTCATTCCGAATTGTTCTGAACAGAGCTATCTATACGCTAAAAAAGGCAGTGAACACTAAATTCCACTGCCTTCATATTGCCTCCGAAGAGGGCTTGCGTAAACAAATGCCAAATTTAAAGTTGCACCGCCAGCATTTCCCTTCCTGCCCTATGTATGGCTTCCTCTATTCTTGCTTTCTGGGCTTCGGAAGCAAAGGCTATGCGTTGCTTGTACTGGCGCATCAAAGACGGATTGATACCTGCATACTTCGCGAAAGTAGATACGCTTATAAACTTGAAATTATCAAAGAATGAAGCTATATCATACTTGTAATCAAACTCTACATCCTTCAATGCTTCTGGCACCTCATTGCCTTGCTCTTTAAGCATGGCGACATAATCATCAATACATTCATGTAATGAACGTTTCGCTTCATCAACGCTTTTGCCCTGACCGTTCAAACTGAAACCGTCAAATTCGGGGACATAAACACTGATTGTCTTGTCATCCCACATTTCAACAATGGCAGTAACTTTCATATTTCTTGTTATTTAGAGTTTAGGGTAAACAAATGTGCGGGTCATTTAAGACCCGCATCTTTCATCATGCTGTTCAGAGTGCCGCCTTTTATTTCTTGAGAGCCATGCCTGCCCACACGGAAATACTTCCCGGTTTTAGGGCTGTACCACACATCGTGTTCTTTGCCGTGGCTCACAAAATAGCAGCCTATCTTTGCAGCCTTCTTCAAGAACTCTGTTGTTTTCATGAATCAAAGAGCATTTGTTTACGGTGCAAATATAACATATTTGTTATAAATATGCAAGGATTGGTGCCCCAAAAAATTATTATTCTTGTATTGGAATAGGCATTTTATGTGCTTAAAACAAGAAATAACGAACCTTTTATAAAAGGTTCGTTCTGGAAGTCCTGAAAATTAGGGCTTCTTTTTTTTATCTCCGAAATTTGTGTTCATGGATATAAAGGACGTAAAAGGAGACATAATATATTCAACCTCTGTCAACGGGGGAAGCAAGCGGAAATATACGCTGATGGGCGAAGACTATATGACACTCGTTTTCAGCGTCAATTCTCCCATCACCTTCCATCTGGGTGATTATGTGGAGGATTCACGTTTCGGTCTGTTCGAACTTGTAAGCCTTTACAATCCTATTTACAACACTGCTACTGGCGCATATGACTATGAGCTTCGACTTGACGCATATTACTGGAAATGGAAGAACAAGGTATTCAAGTTTACCCCGGAAGTAGGGGGGCAGGAGGCATCATGGAACCTGACAGCCACTCTTGATGTACATATGGGCATTTTCCTGCGTAATCTTGCCGCTTTGGGATATACATACAAGGGAGAGGCTTTTGAGTTCTCCATAGCCCCTACAGTAGAGAAATCCGCGAAGCTTGTAAGTTACGACAACACTAATATGATAGACGCCCTTTCTGCTATGGCAGAAACCTGGGATTGCGAATGGTGGGTAACTGACAAGACCATCAACTTCGGAAGATGTGAATACGGCACTCCGGTTGACTTTGAGATAGGGGACAATGTGGTGGAGATGACAAGCTCTGAGAGCAAGAGTACATACGCTACCCGTATCTATGCTTTCGGCTCTACCCGTAACATTTCGTCAAACTATCGTCCAGTGGATGAAAGCATCGTGGTTAATGGAGTTGTACAAAAGCGTCTCATGCTTCCCGAAGGAACTCCATACATAGACGCATATCCTGATATGTCCACAGAGGAAGCCGTAGAGCAGGTGGTTGTGTTTGACGATATATATCCTCGTACTGACGGTCATATATCAAAGGTCATCACCTATACAGACACGGTGAATAATGAGGATGGAACTCAGACCACCGAAACTTTCTACCAATTTACCGATACCGGAATAACATTTTCAAAGGACTACATTCTTGAGGGTGAGGAATTGCATATAATCTTCCAGTCCGGCTCTTTGAACGGTATGGATTTCGGAGTGACTTTTAATCCGATGGGAGACCCGGAAAAGAATGAGGACGGTTCATGGAATCCGAAAGCCCAGCTTTGGGAGATTGTCGCTAATGAGGATTATGGTCGCAAATTACCTGATGATGTCTTAAAACCCAAAGAGGGGGATACTTATATATTATATGGGTGGGACAGCTCCAAAATTGCGGATTTGGGGCTTGTGCCGGCTGCGGAACAAGAGCTTAAGGAGAAGGCTGAAGAGTACGTTTCCAAGTCCAGGATAGACCCCAATACATATTCCTGCACAATGATGTCGGACTATATGTATGGGCTGGATGAGGGAGGCAATCAGAACCCGGATTATGCAAAGCATTTTGATGTAGGAGATAAGGTTAATCTAATCAATTCCGCATTTTTTGAAAGCGGAAACCGTCAGTCCAGAATCATAGGATACGAATGTAATCTTGATAAGCCGTATGACAGCCCGGTATATACGGTAGGCGAAACGGCGTCCTACTCTCGGATAGGGGAGCTGGAAGAGCAAATAGAGAATATTACCTTGAAGGGACAGACATACACCGGTGGAGGTGGAAGTGGCATATATGTTATCGGAACGAATGACACTACATCCCCTACAAACAGAAATGTGTATTCGGCTTTGCGTGTTCTGCAATCATTCCTCAGCAAGACCACCAACGACCGCACCCCCTTCAAGCTGGAAGTTGGCGACAAGCTGACTGCGGAGAAAGGATTGCAGATAAGCAAGAACTTCGTTTCCGGCATTATCGGAGGAAGCGGCGGCTACATCTATCTGGACGAGAACGGGAAGGTTGTCATCGAGACGGACAAGGCTGTATTCCGTGAGGAGCTTATTGTACCTCAGATTACCTTCAACTGCATAGACGTTATATCGGGAGACAAAGCCAATACGTTCGCCTACGGAACGATAAAGACTGTGGATACAGAGAACCGCATCGCCACCCTTGACCTTCTGGAAGGCCAATACGGTACGCTTCATGTGAGTGACATATGCAGGGGTATCTTCCATAACATAGGTGGAAGTAACACCGACAAAGATACGATTGGCGCGAACGGTTTCATAGAGTATTCCGGTTTCGCCACATCCTACTTTACTCCGACCAATATACTGGAGAACGAGGCAGGAATCATGAAGTTCGAATATGAGCTTCAGGTTGGTACGAATATTCATCCGATGCCGGGCATGAACTTCTTCGCATACGGTAATTTCAAAGACAAGGACCGCCAGGCTATCACCTACGAAAACCGTTACTATACACGCCGTCTGGCTCACGTCAACACTTGGGTGATAGATCCCGAGGTTAACGTCATGATGCAGACCGGTGACCTTAGTGGCCTTTCCATCGGCGGCATGGACTTCTCCGGTTATTCGTTCTACGGCAAGAATGTGTACATCTCCGGCACGATAGAGCGCTTGAAGCCCAACGGCACCCCAGCCAAGGACTTGAGCTATGAGGGCGTTTGGGAATCCGGCAGAAAGTATGACTACTACGACAGCGTGACCCATGACGGAAGCACATGGGCCTGCATGAACAAGGACGGTTCGTCAGCCGAGCCGGGCACGAACAATGACTGGCAGAAGATTGCCTCCAAGGGCGACCCCGGAGAATCGGCAGTGTTCGCAGACCTCACCAACGAGATGGACAACGTCCCCCTTACCAATGACGGCAAGGTTTACCAGGACACGTCGATAAGCACGGTTGTATGGATGAGCTACGGCACCAAGAAGATGACCCTCACCGGAATAACCTGCACGCTCCCTGCCAACGTCACCGAGACGAACGATGTTTCCACCGGAGAGATAACTTTCAGTGTCAAGCAGGGCGTGGCTCTGGACGGCAGGAATCCGATACCCGTCGCGTTGACAGCCACCTATAACGGAAAAGCCTACACCGGGCAGCTCACGTTTACCCTGGCAGGTGTCAAGGGCGGTGCCGATGCCGTTCTTTACCGGCTTGTCCCGAGCGTGTCCGCTGTGATAAAGGATGCCAACGGTAATCTCAATGTAACATCCGTATCGTGTACACGGTTGAAGTCTTCGGTTTCCGGAGGCACGGCCGAGACCGGGACGGGCGAACTTAAATACTCCCTTGACGGTGGAGCCGAAGTCTCAATCGGGAACAATGCCGGAGTACCGGTATCAAGCTTCCAGAAGAGCATCAAGTTCATATTCTACGTGGACGGTACAGTAGTGGACGTGGAGACGATACCTCTTGTGGTGGACGGTAAGGACGGTGCCCAAGGCCCTCAAGGTGTTCCCGGTCCTGCCGGAGCTGACGGGAAAACTCTATACACCTGGATAAAATATGCCGACAACGCGCAAGGTGGTGGTATAAGCAACAATCCTACCGGAAAAGCGTATATAGGTTTCGCCTACAACAAGGAGACCGCTACGGAAAGTAACAATCCCTCCGACTATACATGGAGCGATATAAAGGGAGAAGACGGTATACCGGGTGCTACCGGTGCCGACGGAAAGACTTATTACACATGGGTTGCCTATTCGGACAATGCGGACGGAACGGGCATGTACCAACAGCCTAAAGACACGACTAAATATATCGGTATAGCCGTCAACAAGGAGACTGCTACAGAAAGTAACAATCCTTCTGACTATACATGGTCAAAATTTAAGGGGGAAGACGGACAGAGCGTGTCTTCGCTCGGCAGATGGTATACCGGGCTGTTTGTACCAAAGCTGAGCATTGTCACGATGGGGGGAAGTTCATTCTGCTCAAAGAAAGATACCTCCAACCCACCGTTATGGACTACTACGACCAGTGACGGCAGGCGCATCACCCAGACGCAGGACGGAGGAAGGACTTACGGATACATACTTTCCGGTGAATCAAATACGGAGGAATACGACCTGCTTGTCCAGAGCGGAAAGGACGGAAGCGACGGTACCGATTACGAAAGAGTGTTTATCCATACCACGGAGGAAAACCGCCCTTCCACTCCGGCGACCTCACAGACGGATGATTATATCCCTTCCGGCTGGCATGATGACCCCATTGGCGTTTCCGAATCCCTGCCTTTTGAATGGATAAGCGAGAGGAAGAAGAGAAACGGCATATGGAGTAACTTCAGCACACCTGCCCTCTGGACTAAATATGGATTTGATGGCATTGATGGCGCAGAAGGTGTGGCTGGTACGAGTATTGTATGGAAAGGTGATTTCTCGTCTGCCCCTTCCTCTCCTCAGAACGGTTGGGCGTACAAGAATACGACCGACAAGAAGTCGTATGTATATCAAGACGGCCAGTGGTATCAAATGACCATTGACGGAATTGACGGAAAGAACGGAAAGGACGGACTGAGCATCGTATGGAAAGGCGACCTGCAGTCTCCACCTTCCAATCCTCAAATCAACTGGGCATATAGGGACACCAATAACGGTCGTGTATACATATGGAACGGGACAGCATGGTCGTTGATGGTCGTTGACGGCTCGGACGGTGCTGACGGTGCAGCCGGCTCGAACGGATTGAGCGTGTTCATAACTTACAATGACAGCACTTCCCAGCCTTCTGTTCCTACGGGAAACGGTACTACCGGAGGCTGGCATACGAATGCTACAAGTGGAGCTATATGGATGTCGCAGAAGGTTGCTTCATCCGCAGGTGATGGGACATGGGGCACGCCAATTAAAATCAAAGGCGATAAGGGGGATAGCATAACCGCTATGGGAAGATGGTATACCGGGCTTATCGTGCCGAAGCAGGGTGTAGTTACCATGGGCGGCTCTTCATACATAGCCAAGAAGGAGACCACCAATCCACCACTGTGGACTGTTACAACAAGTTCCGGTCAGCGAATCAAGCAGACGCAGGACGGTGGGAAGACATACGGATACATACTTTCCGGTGAATCAAATACGGAGGAATACGACCTGCTTGTCCAGAGCGGAAAGGACGGAAGCGACGGTACCGATTACGAAAGAGTGTTTATCCATACCACGGAGGAAAACCGCCCTTCCACTCCGGCGACCTCACAGACGGATGATTATATCCCTTCCGGCTGGCATGATGACCCCATTGGCGTTTCCGAATCCCTGCCTTTTGAATGGATAAGCGAGAGGAAGAAGAGAAACGGCATATGGAGTAACTTCAGCACACCTGCCCTCTGGACTAAATATGGATTTGATGGCATTGATGGCGCAGAAGGTGTGGCTGGTACGAGTATTGTATGGAAAGGTGATTTCTCGTCTGCCCCTTCCTCTCCTCAGAACGGTTGGGCGTACAAGAATACGACCGACAAGAAGTCGTATGTATATCAAGACGGCCAGTGGTATCAAATGACCATTGACGGAATTGACGGAAAGAACGGAAAGGACGGACTGAGCATCGTATGGAAAGGCGACCTGCAGTCTCCACCTTCCAATCCTCAAATCAACTGGGCATATAGGGACACCAATAACGGTCGTGTATACATATGGAACGGGACAGCATGGTCGTTGATGGTCGTTGACGGCTCGGACGGTGCTGACGGTGCAGCCGGCTCGAACGGATTGAGCGTGTTCATAACTTACAATGACAGCACTTCCCAGCCTTCTGTTCCTACGGGAAACGGTACTACCGGAGGCTGGCATACGAATGCTACAAGTGGAGCTATATGGATGTCGCAGAAGGTTGCTTCATCCGCAGGTGATGGGACATGGGGCACGCCAATTAAAATCAAAGGCGATAAGGGGGATAGCATAACCGCTATGGGAAGATGGTATACCGGGCTTATCGTGCCGAAGCAGGGTGTAGTTACCATGGGCGGCTCTTCATACATAGCCAAGAAGGAGACCACCAATCCACCACTGTGGACTGTTACAACAAGTTCCGGTCAGCGAATCAAGCAGACGCAGGACGGTGGGAAGACATACGGATACATACTTTCCGGTGAGATGAATTCTGCGGAGTATGATTTGCTTGCTTCAAAGGGAGAAGACGGAAAACCTGGTGCTGACGGGAAACCCGGAGCTGATGGCAAGCCTGGGGAAAAAGGAGAGCAGGGCATCCAAGGCTGCATCATAAGGCATTCCGAATGGGCTGTGGGCGTGACATACCGCAACGACGAAGCTCTGACAAGCGGCACCCGTTATGTGGATATTGCCATGATAAGGAATCTGGCTACTATCGACGGATGGGACGTGTACAGATGCAAGACCACGCACACAAGCTCTGAAAGCAACAAGCCGGGGAACACGACCTATTGGGAGAAGTTGAGCAACGTGGGGCCCATATTCACGTCGCTCATCATATCACCGAGTGCGCACATCTCATTTATGCAGAACAACCAGTTGCTCATTATGAAGAGTGACGGGAAGACTGCGACAGCAGGTCTTTCCGGTTCGGAAGAAGGTAGCAAGGTGCGTATATGGGCTGGAGCGCACGAGCCTGACGACGCTCCGTTCCGGGTGCTGGAAAGCGGTAAGTTTATCAGTACAGAAGCAGAAGTCGAAGGAAGCATTACCGCAAGGAAAATGAACTTGAAGGTGTGTACAAATTCAGACAATGAATCACCTAATGGTTCTATAATCCTTTATCCGAAGAATTTAGGGCCTCTTCCGGAATTGGAAGCTGGCGCTTGCCAGGAAATGAAGATGTTGTTCCCGATTGCGACAAGGACTCCCCTTTCCGTAACTTTAACGACTGCATCTGCCAATGTGAAGATTGCGCCTAATGGCTCTATATTGGATTCAGTGTCAAGTTATGATATAGAAGATGCTTACGGGTATCATGAGTTAATCGGATTTAGATATGCCGATGGAGACATAACCTATTGGTGTGTATTTAAAAACTGAAAGAGTATATGAAAGTATTTTATGAAAGCAAGTTAGCGAAATGGCTGCTGTGGCAGGGTTACAGCACCATCACATTAGGCTGCTTTGTCTTTACCAAGAAAAGCAAGGAGGAGATGAAGCAGAGTACACTTAACCATGAGGCGATTCATGTAAGGCAGTGGGAGGAGTGCTTGATTGCTTCGGTAATCCTGCTGACGGTAATCATGCTGTTTGCCGGGTTCAACTTATGGGCGTATCTACTTTGCCCGTTGTGGTTCTACCTTCAGTATGGGTTGGAGTATGCGATTTCCCACGTGTATCACTTATGCCGTAACCGGTGTTGGGTAAACGTAGGAAATAAGGCTTATGATAATTCCGCATTCGAGATGGAGGCTTATGCCAATGAGGAAATAGACGGTTATCTTGATGTGAGAAAGCCGTTTGAGTTCATTAAGTATTATGGGAAAATATAGGATATAACAAACAACAAGAAAGGAGGAACAATAATGATTTTGCAAGCAGAAGGAGGGCACTACCTTACACAGAGTGCGGATGTGCCCATAGATGAAAGGGTGTTCGGGAGTACCGCGTATATCAGCGACGCTTCGGAGGTTCCCAAATATCGCCAAGTGTCCGAAGCCGAGAAGGAACGCATGCTAAATGCCGGAACGATATTGGACCCGTCCGACTTGTCGGACGAGTATATGGACAAGGTGGACACGCTACATGAGATAATCAGGGAGAATATCAACGCCGCAGGCTTGACAGTAGAGGCAAGTCTAAAGCATAAGGAGTATTTCCCAAAGTGGGATGAGCTGATTGGCGAGACTGAGCCTGTTGGATTCATGTTTACCTACGGGGACACTTTGTATGAGGTAATTCAAGAGCATGAGTTTGCCGAACAATGGATACCGGGTCCCAGTACAGAATCTCTCTACAAGGTTGTGCAGGTTGAAGCGTCCGGCACGAAGGATGACCCGATAGCCTGGAAGCAGGGGATGGAGCTGGTTGGCGGCAAGTATTACACCGACAAGGATGTGTTTTACTTGTGTATCCGTGACAGTGGTATGGGCATGTCGTTTGACCTTGCTGACCTGGTGTCCGGTGGTTTCGTGGAAGTAGTCGAGGAATCTTCCGGCGACACTGTTCTATAACAAGGGAACTTGTTCTTTTTCGGCTTTTCCGATGCCGTGAATTTGGGAATTTATTTAAACAAAAATGAGTTAATTATTTAAATGTTAAATTAGGGTGTCATGTTTTTAAAGCGGATGCCCCTTAAATGTGAGAATATTATGGCAGATGATATTAGAGAGAATGCAATGGGTGGTGGTACTCCGGCACGGCTGCGTGGACTGGCGGCAAACGGCAACAGTATTAGCCCGACATTGGAAGAGGTAATGAATGCGATGGGAATATATACCTATAGATTCACGTTGGCAGCAGGTGAGGAAAAAGACCTTGGCAACCTTGGATATGGATTATACTTAGTTACATCACCCGATATTGCAATATCTGCTATATTTATCTGTGGTGCCTATCCGAGTTGCTTTGTATCAGATGGAAATAAAAATACTTACTGTGATTATACTGATGGGACTAAGAGTGTTGTTTTTGGGCGAAAAGAATTGAATGGGAACTTCTTTATCAAAATTAGCAGATACGCTGATATAAGAATAGAAAGAATTACTATATAAAAAGTAAACATTATTGGCTCATTTTACTTTCATCTCAAAGATATAATGTACATGACAAATAATGTTTTAGGTTTGCCCGTTCTGACCGAGATGGCCGGAACGGGTAATACTATTATCAGATTAGGTAAGCGTAATTGACTTCCATTCGCTCCAAGTAGAACCATTATAGAATGAACGGATAAATAATCTCAGTGTTGAACCTGGCACTAAAAATCTTTGTATAATCCAATCTTCAGAATAAAGTATTGTTTCTAATATTGCTATTGTATTCACTGGAGCATTGATCCATTTGGAACTGCCTATAATACAACCTGATTTAATCTCATTACAATCGTATGGTTCATTTTTGTTTCCCAATACAAGAGCTGATAAAAAATTACTTTTATGCACTTTCCCTTGGCTATTCCCTCTTTCCACGTACACATAATCCATACTTGACCATATCGGAAACTGATTCATTGCTATATCATCTGCCATAATATTGCACATTTAAGGGGCAGAAGATAGGGTAAGAAATGAAAGGAGCAAATTATGTCGCCAGATTAGGTAAGCGTAATTGACTTCCATTCGGTCCACTTGTCCCAATTTCCCGTATTATATACTTGTGAACGAGTATATAACTCCCCAGTTCGTGAATTTATTAGAATTTGGGAAGCCATATCTGTTTCCATGTAATGCAACAATAACCCAGTTACTCTTTCTGGCGAATTCAACGCATTAGCAGAATAATATATTCCATTTTCTGAAATAGTATTAAGGTCTTTATTTTCTCTCAGAAGTCCTTTATATGCAAAAACTCTTGTGAATAAATCACTCTTCTTAATCTTCCCCTGGCTGCCATTCGCTGTTTCTCCATAGATGTATTCTACATCCGTCACCACTTGGAACTGGTTCATCGCTATATCTTGCTTCTCTGCCATAATCTATTACATTTAATGGGCAAAGAACACGGCAGAGAAATGAAGGCTTAAAAGCTCTTTTATATTTAGGTATTATTTATCAACGTCCAATCTTTTAAAATCTCTCCATTGCTACGAATGGTTTTAATATATATTCTTGCAGAGTTGGTAATGTATAAATGGGCCGTGTATTGAAACCCTCTTAGCACTAATAAAATCCCAGTCCCCATATTATCTAAATTATCAGTAGATGAATATACACCAGCACTGATTTTATTATTGTATCCTTCACTTAATATGTTCTTACCTTGTTCAAATCCATTAGCTTGCATAAGCCCATTGTTTGTCTCTGTTGCCACCGGCATTGCACTTATTACTTCTGTCAATGTCGGACTAATACTGTTGCCGTTTTTATCCAGTCCACGTAACCGTGCCGGAGTTCCACCACTCATCGCATTTTCCTTAATATCATCTGCCATACTTAATACATTTAAGGGGCAGAAGATAGGGTAAGAAATGAAAGGAGCAAATTATGTCGCCAGATTAGGTAAGCGTAATTGACTTCCATTCGGTCCACTTGTCCCAATTTCCCGTATTATATACTTGTGAACGAGTATATAACTCCCCAGTTCGTGAATTTATTAGAATTTGGGAAGCCATATCTGTTTCCATGTAATGCAACAATAACCCAGTTACTCTTTCTGGCGAATTCAACGCATTAGCAGAATAATATATTCCATTTTCTGAAATAGTATTAAGGTCTTTATTTTCTCTCAGAAGTCCTTTATATGCAAAAACTCTTGTGAATAAATCACTCTTCTTAATCTTCCCCTGGCTGCCATTCGCTGTTTCTCCATAGATGTATTCTACATCCGTCACCACTTGGAACTGGTTCATCGCTATATCTTGCTTCTCTGCCATAATCTATTACATTTAATGGGCATCACCTATAAACCACTTCCACACCCATTCTCTTCAAATGCGCATCCAGTGTTTTTATATTACAATTAAAGTATCGGGAGATGAAGACTTTACTTTTCCCTTGTCTTAGCAATTTTATGATTTCCTTTTCGTGCGGAAAAAGCAAATGATGATGGTGTCGAATAGACTTGAGTTTTTCCTTGTTCTCCTCAAGTATGGCAGGCTTGTCTACATCAACAATAATACCCTTTTCTCTAAGTGTGTTTGCCTCCATCAATCGGTGTCGATATTGGTAAGCGGCTGCTTGGTATTCCACATGTGGTGCTCTGTCGGTTTGGATTCGTTTCTTGATGATAACCTTTCGCTTCTTTCTTTTTTGAGGAACGATTCTTTTTTCTGTGGGGATGTCCTTGGGCTTTCGTGGACGCGGAGTATAGTTCCTAACTATCAGTCCTTCTCTTTCGAGATGCTTGTCAAGGGTGCTGTACTGGCACTTGACTTTCCGGCAGATGGCTGCTTTGCTGTATCCGTATTCGACCATAGTACATATAAGTTCTTTGTGTCTGTCGAGCTTGTGCCGGGAGTTTGTCCCTCCGGTTTTCCTTCCGAGTTTCATTCCAAGCGATTTTTTTCTTGCAAGTGCTTCTTTCGTGCGTTGTGAGATAAGGCTTCTCTCTATTTCGGAAGCCAGTGAGAAAGCAAATGCTATGACGTGGCTCTGTAGATTATCGCAAAGTTCAAAGCCTTCCTTCACGGTGATTACTCGAATTTTCTTTTTCATCAGGTTGTCGAGAATGGACATAACCTCCAGCAACCGCCTGCCCAGTCTGGATATTTCCGAGGCTATAAGGGTATCGTCCTTCTTCATCTTCTTTAGCAGTGTCCCGAGCTTTCTCTTGTCTACGTCCTTCATTCCGCTTATCGTCTCCTCGATGTATTGGTCTACATCTATCTGCCTTTTCCTGCAATAATTCTCTATCTCGAACCGCTGGTTTTCTACTGTCTGCTTGTCTGTGCTTACCCTAATGTATGCGTAAATCATTTTTTGTTATAAAGATAGCGATTTTGCCGAAAAAACGAACCTTTTACAAAAGGTTCGTTCTGCGTCCATTGAAAGCTTCCTAATCTGTCCTTATAAGGTTAGCTTTGCATGTGAAAAAAGTTTGGATTAGTATGGTGTTTGACAGAATATTAGTATATTTGCAGTACCCGTATGAAGATGTACGGCACCGTAACTATGTACTTGTATTTGTCCGACATATATCAAAGCCTCTGAGCTGATGTTTTTTTGCATCCGGCTCGGGGGCTTTTGTCGTTTTTGACAGACAAAATTTTGGTTAGTTTGAAAAGTTAACATTAAAGTAGGTAATATGACAGATTTAGTTTTTAAAGGTCAGAATGGCCAAGTTTTAACCAATAGCCTTTTGGTGGCTGAGAAGTTCGGGAAAAGACATGCCGATGTAATAAGAAGCATTGATAATATTCTTAATACAGAGGACGAATCACTCAACGCAAAAATGCGTTTAGCTTTTGTATCAACTACTTACGAAGATGCGACCGGAAAAAGTAATCCGGCTTATATCATGAATCAAAAAGGTTTCTCTATTTTGGTAATGGGGTGGAATGGCATAAAGGCTTTGAAATTCAAGAATGAGTTTTATGACGCTTTTGAGGCAATGGAGCGAGCATTGAAAGGAATTACAACTCCTCAAACATATGCAGAAGCATTGCGAAGACTTGCGGATGAGGTAGAGGAGAAAGAAAGAACAAAGGCTCTTCTTGAACAGAAGACCGAGCAGCTTGACGAATCCAAGGAGTGGTACAGTATCAAGCGTTGGGCGAAGGAGCATAATATGAACTGGCGTTCCATCAACTGGCGAAAGATGAAAGCACTGTCCTATGGGCTGGGATATGAGATAAAAAAGATATTTGACGCCAACTACGGACGGGTGAATATCTATCATGTCAATGTGTTTAAAACCTACTTCCAGTGAAAGACAATATAATAACCCAGAGCATCCCCGGAGGCTTCTCCGTAATAGCGAGCGGATTTATAATGGAATCCCTCGAACACATGATACCTTGGCTTATAGTTTCGTTTTCAGTAGTTGTGTGTGATTTGGCTTTCGGAATAAGGAAGAGCCTACTGATGAACGAAGAGATACGTTTTTCCAGCGCTATACGGCGTACAATGGGTAAGATGGTGACGTACTTCGCATTTGTATGTATGGTCGTTATGATAAACATCGCTTCCGGTAGCAAATGGAATATAGATGTGTATTCATGCCTGCTTGTTTGTTTCATTGAGTTCTGCTCGATTATCAGTAATATCCTTACACCGAAAGGCTACAGCTTCAACATGCTAAAGGCGCTGGGGCTGTTCGGGAAAAAGATGCTTGATGTTGACAAGGAGGAGATGAGCGAAATAATAACTAAAGATAAGGAGGAAAACAAAAATGGCTGATGTGAATAAACTTGCACCGTTCATTATCAAATGGGAGGGCGGTTTCGTGAATGAACCCGACGATTTGGGCGGTGCTACGAACATGGGGGTTACTATCGGAACCTATGAGGCATATTGCCGAAAGAAAGGATACCCCAAGCCTACAATTGAAAGATTGAAAAATCTCACTAAAGAGGAATGGACGGAAATTTTGAAAACTATGTACTGGGACAGATGGAAGGCAGATTTGATAACAAGTCAATCCGTGGCGAATATCCTTGTCGATTGGGTGTGGGCATCCGGTGCGCATGGCGTCAAAATTCCCCAAAGATTGCTTGGTGTGGCCGTGGATGGAATAGTAGGCCCCAAGACCATTGCGGCAGTGAATGCCAGGAACCCTCGTGAGTTGTTCGACATGATTAAGATTGCCCGGTTCGACTTCATCGAGGATATATGCAGGAAACGTCCGGCGAACAACAAGTTCAAACGGGGATGGATGAACCGCATTAACGATTTAAAGTTTGAGTCATGAAAAGGTTCATTGAACATATGCGTTTGTCGGAGTTCAGAAGGCTTTCTTTCTGGCTTGCCGTCGGCTTGTCCGCTATGCTGTGGAGTATATTGCTTTCCTCATGCGAGAGCATAAAGTATGTCCCGGTGGAGACGGTGCGTACGGACAGCGTGTATAATACCGTTTACCGGCGTGACAGCATATATATGCGTGACAGCGTATATGTACTTGACAAGGGAGATACTGTCTATCAATTCAGGTATAAATACCTATTTGTGGATAAAGTCAAGCATGACACGCTTTATATCGAAAGGACAGACAGTGTTCAGGTACCTTACCCGGTGGAGAAGGAATTGACCCGATGGCAGTCCTTCAAGCAGGAAGCGGGAGGTTTCGCTATTGCCACTATAGTAGTGGTACTACTGATAGTTTTTGGAAAAATGGTTTATAAGTTGAAGAAAGGAGGCTGACATGACTTAGCATTACTATCCGGGCGAGGAGAAGCGCCCATAGGAAAACTTATCGTAAAATGCGCTCTTTTCGGGGCTTAGAGTAAAAAGAAAGCCCCCAACGCTCAAATAATTATTGCCACATAAAAATTTGAAAAAGCATAAGATACCGCACGTTGGAGGCTTAATATCTTCAACACGGTATCTTGTGCTTTGTTCATGTATATATCAAGTTTTATGTGGCAGGGCAAAGATACGGATAAAAATCTGAAAAATCATGTGCAAGTCAGAAATCTTTGCCGAAACAATCAATCTCGTCTCGCAGGAGACGGAAATTCCAGTCAATCGAATACTATCCTCGGATAAGGATACGGAGACTGTGGATGCCCGCTATCTCCTCGTATCCCTCCTTGCCGATAGGGGCATGTACCCTTCACAGATAGCGGTTCATATCCACAAGACCAAACGTGCGGTGAACTACATGATTTCCAATTTCCGTGAGCGCATGGAAGGTGGGAAAATGTTGAGAATATATTGGGAAAACATTAGGAAATCGTTGGGAAACAACTGATTTACATACCGGTATTAAGTATATACTTTTGTAAACGGTCATATGACCGGAACTAATTGTATATATTATGAGCGAAACAAAGACTTATGTGTTCCCGGAAAGCGGGAACAATGGTGGCGGCGGCATGATGGCAATGCTTGCACCGCTTCTGCAACAGAAGGGCATAGACCCGAATTTGCTTGTAGCCATGAACGGTCGCAACAACAGTGGTTTTGGCGGGGAGGGTTCATGGTTCATCTGGGTAATCTTCTTGTTCTTCCTCATGGGTTGGGGCAACAACGGATGGGGTAACGGTGGATTCGGTGGCGGCAACGGAGCGGCAGGAATCCCCAATCTGATTAACAATGACGCAGGAAGGGAATTGCTTATGAGTGCTATCCAAGGGAACGGCCAGGCCATCAACAATCTGGCCACAAATCTGAACTGTTCAATCGGTCAGGTCCAGAGTGCCATCAATGGCGTAATGTCACAAGTCCAGCAAGTGGGCAACCAGGTGGGACAGAGTTCAATGCAGATTATCAATGCCATCCAACAAGGCAACTGCAGCATTGCCCAGCAAATTGCTTCTTGTTGCTGCGAAAACCGCTTGGCTATTTGCCAACAGACTAACACATTGCAGAATGCAATTAACGGTGTTGCTACCGGGCAGGAGAGAGGCTTTGCATCCGTGGCTTACGAAACTCAACGTCAAACCTGTGATTTGCAGAATTCCATCAAGGACAGCACACAGCAGATTCTTGCCGGACAGCGTGCTGCCGAGATGCGTGAGATGCAGAACAAGATTGACAAGCTTCGTGAAGAGAACAGCGCCTACAAGAGTTCAGCGATGACTTCCCAAATTGTGGGCCAGGCTACCGCGCCTCTTGGAGCGGCCCTTACAGATTTGAGCGCACGTCTTGCAAAGATTGAATGCAAGCAGCCGGAGACTGTGACAGTGCCTTACAGCCCTATTGCAGCGGTCCCCAATTGTGTCGCATACCAATACGGCTTGTACGGCGGTTTCAATCCTTACGCTGCCGGTAATGGTTTCTGGGGTTAATTGAGGAAGGAGGCTATTATGGCAGTATATCCTTTCCAATTTGTTAATCGCAGGGGTTCTGCGGCTATATCAACCTCGGGTGTGACGGTCAATACTGCTAATGTGGTGTTTTCCTTTCCCAACCATGCCTTTGTAAACGCGTGGTACAGAGGGACGATATATGTCGACATCGCCCAAGCGGTACCTGCCGGAACAACCGGCACGCTTCCCGTTCTGTTCGAGACCAATGGTGCCACCCAGGCGGTCACCAAATATAACGGAGAGGCGTTGACCGCGGCAGACATTCCCGGTACCGGAGTGTATGAATTCTGGTTTGACCGTGCAGCCAACACGTTGCAGATTATGACCGGAGTGGTTTAAAAACAACAACGGGCGGGAGCAATCCCGCTCCTTAAAGAGTTAATTGATTATGCCTTTTCAGAATTTAAGAGTAAACAGCGAGTTCTTTGTCCTTCATAAGGACGGTACTCCGTATATTGAGGTCGGTTCCGTTGTCGGTGTGTCAAATCCCGTCCCGGAGTTCATGCAACAACCCATCCCTTATGGCCAGCCCCCGAAAATGGTGGTTGACATAACAATCAAGGTCGGAGAGCAGACAGTCACTTTCCAGAAGATACCGGCAATGTCGGACATCGCCGACGCGAACTTTACCGGAGGCGGCAACATGGTCATATCCGGTTCAAGGGAATCCATGAATGCGGAAGTGGCTGCCATGCGAAACCGTTCTTCCGAGATATTGGGAAGCGTGGACCATCACCGCTCGGTCATGGAGTCATGCGACAAGATGCTTCAGGTGCTTAACCCGGAGTTTGCGGAACGTCAGCGCCAGGATGCGGAGAACAAGGCTCTCCGTCAGGAATTGAGTGAGTTGAAGGCAATGATGGCTGATTTCTTCAAGTCTTCTGAAAAGGCGTCTGGTAGTAACAATTCTAAAAAGCAATAGTATGATGATGATTGAAATTTCCGAAAGCAAGGTCGAGAAAATGTCCGACTATGCGGAAAAGATGCTTCGCTACGGCGGCAAGCTCATGCAGTGCATAGAGGAGCTTTCCGAAGGCGAGGGTATGGGCGAACGCCGGGATGATGACCGTTATTATGACGAAGAACGTTATTATGACGAGGAAAGCATGGGTGAACGCGGTGGCTATGGCCGTGGAGGCAGCGGCATGGGACAAAGACGTGGAGTTCGTGGAACCGGGCGTTATTCCCGTTACCGTTAAGTGTAACTTTGGGGAGTGGCATTTGCGGCTCCCCTACAATAATTGATATGTCATGAGAAGAGAACCATTGGACATGTATGATGAACGTCCCCGGGAGATGAAGGCGTATCTTTCCAATTTCGGATGGAGCTTCAACAGGAAGCTGTGCGATTTCGCCGTTTCCCTGATGAAGAAGACGAATCCTTCAACCGGAAAGAAGGAGCGTATTGAGCCGATCTCCAAGGAGAAGGTTGACGAGCTTCTTTTAAAATACGGGGTGAAACTGGAAAACAACACCCTCTACAATTACGTGTACTGGGCCAACCAGGGCAAGGCTGACTTGCTCAAATCGTCCGTCCCCGATGAAGCCCACCTGGCTTCCTATATAAAGGATATGGTTGACGACCCCGATGCTCCGGACGGTATGGCCATGGCTATGTGGTATGCCAAAATGTGCCGAGCTGGTGAGCCTATAGAGTGGGATGAAATGTTATAACCGCCAGTCATGATACGTCAGAGGTTTGTTCTGGAGGAATACGGCTGGAACGTGTATGTGTATTACGCCGTTGACACCTACTATGTCGACGAGATAATGGACCGTATGCACTCCATAGGATGTAGCGGCGAGATGCTCCGCACGGCTTATGAGAGTATGAGTGCCGGCAAAATGAATACCGGTGTGACATACTCTAATTTCCGGGACAGGGAAACGGTGATGGTCATTGCCCTTACTTCTTCCGCAAAGGAGTTTGAGAAGTCCTGGCGGCATGAGTGCGGGCATCTGGCCACTCATATATGCCAGGCACTTGACATAACTCCGTATGGCGAAGAAATCCAGTATATAGGGGATGATATAGTGGAAAAGACGTGGGAGTATGCCCACCCGTTGCTGTGTGAGTGCGACTGCTGCAAGCATAAGGTGAGGGAAATGCTGTAGTATCCTCTTCGTAATCGTTCTTTGACTTGTTGGAATTACCGCTGAAATGCGATTTTTAGACTAAATAACGCCTAAAAACGATAAAAAGAGATGTGATATGATGCAAATTCAGCAGAAAATGCCATATTTGCACCGTTAAACGATTTGCGCAATGGTATTAAAAAGTACAGACTATGCCCGACTGATTCAGTATGCAGCCCAAAAACTGCATATGGTACGTTTGAACAAGACCCAAATCAATAAGATTTTGTTCTATGTGTATGGTGTGTACTATGCGGAGACTGACCGATTATTGTTTGAGGACGATTCTCCCAAGGCATGGCCTTATGGTCCGGTATTCCCGATTGTGAATAAAAAGATAAATCCTGATGAAATTGTCACTTCCTTTCCTAAAGATGTGTTGTTCGAATTTAACAAGCATTCTAAGGCACTTGAATTGGTAAAGACCGCGGTTGACGCAATGTATAACATGAGTGCATTATCATTAACCCAATGGTCTCATCAGGAAGGTTCTCCTTGGTATGATACGCTTTACATAAAAAATAAAAATGGGGACATTGCCGGGCAAAACAAATGGAATACTCCTATTTCAAAGGAACTGATTAAGGCCTATTTCCTAAAACCTCAAAATAGGATAAAACAATGAAAGGTACAAATGATAACTCCAGTCTTTTTGATTCTATATTCGGAACCGGAAAACCCATTAAATGGTATCATTACTTAATCCATTTAGGGCATTATATTCCATATTGGATTAAATTTTTCTTTTCAGAGCCATTCAAGGAGAAAAAGAAGGACCTTAATATTCTCGATACAGTCCAGTCTTTGTTGGAATCAGAAACAACGGACGGAAATATCAAGAAGAGTAAGGAGCTGATTCATTTACATCGCATAGTTGAAAACACGAAAGCAAGAAGGAGACTTGAAAAGTGGTCTTTGAGGGTAATTGCTGTATATCTTTTTATAGTGCTGTGTATTGTATTGGCAAGCTATGTGTCGATACCGGCAGTCAACCCGTATTTTAGTATAAGCATTCCGAATCCTATAATGATAACCATTCTTTCTACCACAACCGTTAATATAATCGGTCTCGGATTGATTGTTTTAAGGGGGCATTTCTTGGCAAATGACAAATCAAATGAAGTAAATGCATATTCCGGCGGATACCCGTTCAGCATTTCCGGTGATATCCGTTCAGTCCCC
>OIYD01000817.1_pt1 | contig 22471 bp, 19 predicted proteins | sample 1588141 | NCBI WGS metagenome assembly OIYD01 (sample SAMN03283259) | human gut metagenome | biome: human-associated habitat; material: feces | host: Homo sapiens | place: USA | collected 2013
AATTAAAAGGCGTCCGGCTCCAGCGCCCGGTATTCCGCGGGCGTCATGCCATAGCGTTCAATGAACAGCCTGTTGAAATGGCTCCTGTTCGTATAACCCAGCTCTTCACAGATTTCGCCCACTCTTTTGTCCGTGTTTTTCAAAAGCTCCGCCGCCTCCTTCAGCAGAAAGGCGCGGCTGTAATCCGACAGGGTCTGGCCGGTATACTTTTTTATTACCCGGTTGATATAGTCGCTGTTATAGTTTAGTTCCTTTTCCAATTCCCCGCGGCTGATCCTGCCCTTTCTGTTCTGCAGCAGCCAGGATACCTGGTAGAAGAGCCTTTCTTCCTTGGAAATCCTGGTCTGATGGGTCTGGATCAGGTAATTTTCCTCGTCTCCCAGCATGGCGATGAAACGGCAGAAATATCCTCTCACCATATAATTTCTGCCGGAACGGCTTTCGCTCAGTTCCAGTACGATGGCATTGATCAGCCTGTAAAAATCATCGGGGTCAAAGCTCTTTTTCCTTCTGAAGTCGATATACTCCTTTGCACTGTAAAAGGAAAGCTTCTGGTTTTCCGCAAAAAGATGGTGGAAAAAAGTATGATTGGTACAGCTTCTTCCTTCCTCATCATAAAGCAGATCCTGTTCCAGCACGGATTTGATATATTCCTCCTGAAACATGAAAAGAATGATTTCAAATTCGCTGTCATGCAGCTCCTTGTGGCGTATATTTTTATTGCACAGGCAGCACTCACCCGCGTGGTAGGTTACAGTTTCATTTTCAATCTGCAGATGAAGCTCGCCCTCCAGTACGATGGTCAGTTCATAAAAATCGTGGGAATGGAGAGTACGGGTTCCGGCAAGATCCAGCCTGCTTGTGGAGGAGAAAAAATAATTCTTATTGCTTTCCGTAAACTCCAGGGAATTCAGCTCGCCGCGTTTATGGTCGGTTGACTCATGTATGATCATATAGGGCATTCCGATTTCCACAAATTCCGAGGTATAGCTGCCCAGGTTATGAAAGGTAAGAAAGGTTTTGGGGATCCCCAGTTTTTTCAGAAAGCCCTCCTGAGATAATTTTCCGCCTGTATCTCTGAATGGTTTGATTTTTTTCATTATATTCCCCTTCCGGCTTCCAAAGATAGTCTGATTTGGACACAAAAAAACACTGATTCCTTCTGGATACGACATTTCCAGGTTAATATAATGATTATATAATGGCTTTATAAGATTAGCAAGAAAAGTCAGGCGGTTTTTATAAAGGCAAAAGTAACTGGTGCAGCTGTGAAGGGAGCAGGCAGTTACAAAAACAGAAAACGCACGACAGGAAAGGAGATCAAGTATGATTTATTATGTGAACGCAGCCGCGGCCAGAGAGGGCGACGGCAGCAAGGAAAGGCCTTTCAGGCGTATTAACGAGGCAGCGAAGGTTGCCGCGCCCGGGGATGAGGTTTTAGTTGCGCCGGGCATTTACCGGGAATATGTGGATCCGGTGAATGGAGGAACGGAGGATGCCAGAATTACCTATCGCAGCGAGCAGCCTCTGGGGGCAGTCATTACCGGTGCGGAACCGGTGGATTCCTGGGAACCTTATCAGGGAAATGTATGGGTCTGCCGCATTGATAACGGTGTATTCGGAAGCTATAACCCTTATACCACTTTTGTGGGAGGGGACTGGTATTTCGCTCCTGTCATAAGACATACCGGCGCCGTATACTTAAATGACCGCCAGCTGTATGAAACCCAGACTCTTGAGGAATGCATCAAGGGTGAGGTATATCCCCCTTCCTGGGATCATGATTTCTCCATTTATAAATGGTATACCGAGCAGGAAGGCAATACCACGGTGATTTATGCCAATTTCCAGGGACATAACCCCAACGAGGAAAATGTGGATATCAATGTGCGCCGCAACTGCTTTATGCCCTCCAAAACCGGAGTGGATTATATCACCTTCAGCGGCTTTAATGTAAACAAGGCTGCAACCACCTGGGCGCCGCCCGCCGCTTATCAGGACGGCATGGTAGGCCCCCACTGGTCAAAGGGATGGATCATTGAAGACTGTGAAATCAGCAACAGTAAATGCTGCGGTATTTCTCTGGGAAAATATTACGATCCGGAAAATGATCATTATTTTACCAACAAACATGTGAAAAGCCCGACCCAGATGGAGAGGGATGCGGTCTGCCGCGGACAGTATCATGGCTGGCTGAAGGAAAAGGTGGGCAGCCATATCGTAAGACGCTGCCATATCCACCATTGCGAACAGGCAGGTATTGTAGGACGTATGGGATGCGTGTTCAGCCTCATTGAGGACAACCACATTCATCATATCAATAATATGCAGCAGCTGGGCGGCGCAGAGATTTCCGGTATCAAATTCCATGCAGCCATCGATGTTGTGTTCCGCCGCAACCATATCCATCATTCCACTATGGGAATCTGGTGTGACTGGCAGGCGCAGGGCACTCGGATCACACAGAACCTGCTTCATGACAACCATGCGCCGGAAGGCACTCCCATGGCGCAGGGCGCTATGATGAGCCAGGATATTTTCGTTGAAGTGGGTCACGGCCCCACATTGATTGACAACAATGTGCTGCTTTCCAAAGCGGCGCTGCGGATTGCAACCGAAGGCGTGGCTTGTGTACATAATCTGATTCTGGGCGCATTTACGGCGGTAGGCGGCGGAACGGACAATACCGTAAACGGTATCAACCAGCCCCGTTATACCCCTTACCACATCCGTCACCGTACCGAAGTGGCCGGCTTTATGTCGATCCTTCACGGAGACGACCGTATGTACAACAATATCTTCATCCAGAACTGGCCTGCTACAGCGGCAGAGGAAAAAGAAGATATGGGCTTTAAAACCTCCGATAACCGGGAAGTGGGAACGCATGTATTTGACGATTACCCTACTTATGATGAATGGATTGGCTGGTTTGAAATGGATAAGCCCGCTAATATGGGTGCGCTGGCAAAGTACCATTTCTCACACCTTCCCGTATGGGTAAACGGCAACGCTTATTTCAACGGCGCCAAAGCCTGGAAAAATGAGAAGGATAATCTGGTGGATGATCAGAATCAGGTTTCCGTTGAGCTGGTGGAAGAGGACGGAAAGTATTATCTTAAGACAAATGTGTATGACGTGATGAAAGCTTTCAAAGTAGGACTTATCGACAGCGATCTGCTGGGCTGTGCTTTTGAGCCGGAACAGCGCTTCGAAAATCCGGACGGCACCTCCATCCTGTTCGATACGGATTATCTGGGAGAACACAGGGGCGTTGCATCCATTCCCGGGCCTTTTGCATCTGCGGAAGCGGCTGCTAAGCTTCTATGGGAAGACTGAAGATAGACGGACAACGGCCGGCGCTGTAAATGCGCAGGGCAGTTGAATAATGACAGAGCTTTACATAATCAAAGGCCGGCATTCGTAAAAGGGTGCCGGCTTTTTGGTTTGCTTTGTTATGGGTATTTGGGAATCAGCATATTGACATCAGTTTACGACAAGCAGTGTGCGAAAATTAGCATACGAGTATCAGTGTACATACAAAGTTATCCGGACAGCAGATGGTTGTTATGTTCTGGAATTCATGATAAATTAAAGATAGCAATCATTGTTTTTTTGACTGCTGTTACAAGGGAATATTTCGTTTGGACAAAAGAAAATCAAATAGGAAAGGAAATGGAGAAAACCATGGGAAGATTTGAGTTTAAGCAATGCGGGGATATTGAGGGGCTTTATTCGGTCCAGCCGTATATTTTCGAAGATGCGAGGGGATTCAATTTTGAAGCTTATAATGAAAATGATTTTATGAAAGCGGGACTCGGAATGAAATTTGTGCAGGATAACCGTTCTTCCTCCGGAAGGGGAGTTTTGCGCGGCCTGCATTTTCAGAAGAACTACCAGCAGGGGAAGCTTGTCAGTGTATTAAGGGGAGAAGTATTTGATGTCGCAGTTGATATACGGGAAGGATCAAAAACATTCGGAAAATGGTTTGGCATTGTGCTGAGTGCGGAAAAGAAAAATATGTTATATATTCCTGAAGGCTTTGCCCACGGCTTTTTGGTTTTATCCGACGTTGCCGAGTTTTCCTATAAGCTGTCGGATTTTTACCATCCTGAGGATGAAAACGGTATATTATGGAACGATGAACGATTGGGAATACAATGGCCAATTACTGAAGATATGCAGATAATTACGTCGGAAAGAGATTCCTCGAATTTACCATTTTCAGAGGAAGTGGCCCTGAAGCCCAAGAATATCCAGGCTGGAGAGTAGACAGGAGCATTATGTCCTGTCACCCGGTACAAGATACCCAAACGCAATATCCGCCTGCTCCAGCACCAATAGCTTTTATCCAGTGCAGTTTCCTGAAATCCGCATTTCCTGTAAATATGCAGGGCAGGCTTCAGGAAGCTGTTGGATATGAGCGTAAGCTTTTTCGTTCCGTGCGCAATGGCGTAGTCCATGCAGTTAAATGGAGTATGGGATCAAGCTGTGCATGTAGTGGCTTGAGTTGAAAAAGTAGAAATGTAAGAACATGACACACAAATAAAGTTGATTTATGTGTGCAGCGTAAATATAGGTAATGATTGATGACTGTGTTCTATAATGGAGAACGCGGTCTTTTTTTGTTTAATAGAATCAGCGGGTGCTGATAGGCACGTATTTTATAGTTTTTTATAGCAAAGTCAGGGCTGGTAGTGAGAAAAATTCCCCGGAATTCAGATAGTGTATTCGGACGTAGTATTCCTTCAGCAATGACGGGGAGAGGGGCAATGATAATATTATAACATGCCGGATTCAGGGGAGGGGATACCGATTGCGCACATTATTAACCGTTTATACACCAATAATTGTTTTTTACATGGGCATATGTTACCCTTGCTTCATAAAATATGTTATTGCTTAGCTATAATAGACAATAGGCTCTCGGAATCTTGAGGCTGCCGACCAGGATTCATCATCGGATGAACATTGACAAGTAGACATTATCCAGAATGGAGCAGATGCATGGCCTTTCACAGATGCAGGAAGGGATTCCGCCAGCGAAACTGATTTAGGGCATTTGAATTTCGTCCTGCCGGCAGGAGCTTGTCCACGTTTGCTTCCGGCAGGAATTGTTTCATGGAGTACTAGTTATAAAGAAACCCGAGGGAATCATGTCTTGAAGCGGAGCCGGGGAAAGGGAAGAATATGCCTTTTTAATCAAGGGCGCGAAGCGCCGCGTTTTTCGAGAGTTTATTTCCATAAAATAAAGGGGGGAATAATTAATTATGATTATAACGAGGACACCTTTTCGAATATCTTTTTTTGGCGGAGGCACAGATTTCGCAGAATTCTATAAAGAGCATGGAGGTGCCGTATTATCCACGGCAATTGATAAATACTGTTATGTTAATGTGAGACATCTTCCACGTTTTTTTGATTATGCATCAGAATTGTGCTATTCGGAGATTGAGCGTGTGAATCATGTCAGTGAAGTGAAACATCCTTTGATACGGGAAGCATTGAAAATGCTTGACATGCATGAAATACGCCTGTCTTATGAGTCTGATATACCGGCCAGATCGGGAATGGGAACCAGCAGTGCTTTTGCGGTAGGGATGCTTAATGCCTTTCATTCCATAAAAGGGCAATATATGAGTAAAAAGCAATTAGCTGACGAGGCAATTTACTTAGAGAGAGTGCAATGCAAAGAAGTAGGAGGAATCCAGGATCAGATCGCTACAGCCTATGGTGGAATGAACAAAATTGAATTTGGTGATTTTGGCTATATAGTAAAGCCGGAAGTAATTTATCCGATTCGAAAAAGAAAACTGAATTCTCATCTTATGCTGTTTTTTACAGGCTTTTCGCGTTATTCCTTTGAAATTTCAGTCCGGACTCGCGCCCAGATAAAGAATAAGGAAAAGGAACTTCTGGAAATGAAACAGCTGGTAGAAGAGGCAGAGAAAATTTTGACCGATAAAAACAAAGATTTAAATGATTTTGGCCGTTTACTTGATTACAACTGGAAACTGAAAAGAGGGCTTAATGAAGAAATTTCCACAGATGCTACAGATCTGATTTATCACAAGGCAAAAGCGGCCGGCGCTCTGGGAGGAAAACTGCTGGGGGCAGGCGGGGGTGGATTTATCCTTTTGTATGCAGAATTGGACAGGCAGGCATCAATCAGATATGCGTTGAATGATCTTCTGTATGTTCCCTTTAAATTTGATGAAGAAGGTGCAAAAGTCATCTATTATGAACCGGAAACATATGTGCCGACGGGTACAAAAAGGGAAATTTCTGATGATGTTCGGTATGATGATTTTCAGGAAAAATGGATTGATAATACCCCAAAATTACTTAAATTAACCGCGCAAACAAATAAACATGACAAAAACCAGGCAGTTTATAAACATCAAGGATAATCAGCATTAATAAAAAAGTTGAAAGAAAAAGACCTTCAACCTCCCTGAATTGTATGTGACTTCAGTTACATGAGTGCCCAAGCGTGCAGAGAGGAGTAAAAATGATAGTGGTTATTATGGCAGGTGGAAAAGGAACAAGAATAGCTTCTGTGAATGCAGAGGTCCCAAAACCAATGCTGCAGGTAGGGGGAAAACCAGTTCTGGTACGTCAGATTGAAATGCTGCAGAAGCAGGGAGTGACGGAAATTATTCTTGTAACCGGATATTTACACAAAATAATAGAGAATTATTTTGGGACCGATGGAAGCTATTGTTGCGGAGAAAGCGGAAAAAAGAATGTTAATATCCGATATGTAATTGAAGATGAACCGTTGGGCACGGCGGGAAGCCTGTTCTTTTTGAAAGATTTAATAGATGAAGATTTTTTGCTAATTAATGGAGATATTGTCTTTGATATCAATTTATTACGATTTCAGGAAGCGCATCACAGAAACGGAGGATTGGTTACTATATATACGCATCCTAATCAGCACCCGTGGGATAGCAGTATTGTTGTAACAGACGAACAGAACTGCGTTATTGAGTGGAACAGCCCGGAGGGTGAGAGAGGCTGGTATCGGAATCGGGTTAATGCAGGGTTACATATGATATCGGCAGAGCTGTTTCATTATTTACAGCGTAAGGGGATGCTGAACCATCCTCTGAAATTGGATTTTGACAGAGATATTTTAAAGCCAATGGTAAAAGACAGGTGCTTGTTTGCCTATGATTCGCCTGAATATGTTAAAGATATGGGAACGCCGGAAAGACGTAGTGAGGTGGAAGCAGATATTAATTCAGGACTTGTTGCCAGGAAGAGTCTGACACATTGGCAGAGGGCTGTTTTTCTTGATCGGGATGGGACAATAAATAAATATGTTGGTTTTTTAACAAATCCAGACCAGTTCGAGTTACTGGACGGAGTAGCAGAAGCGATTATAAAGCTGCATCAAAAAGGATTTTTGGTAATTGTAGTAACCAACCAGCCTGTGATAGCGAGAGGTGAAGTAAGCTTGTCAGAGTTGGAACTAATCCATAATAAAATGGAAACTCTGTTAGGCCGGGCAGGAGCTTACCTGGATGCGATATATTTTTGCCCGCATCATCCGGAGAGCGGATTTGAAGGGGAACGGCCTGAATACAAGATACAATGTAAATGTCGGAAGCCTGAACCGGGCATGCTTCAAAAAGCCGCTGCGGATTATCATATTGAGTTAAAAAATTCCTGGATGGTTGGGGATGGAAATAATGATATGGCGGCGGGGAGAAAAGCAGGGTGCCATACTGCCGGTATATGTGGATGCGAGGGAGGGGAAAAGAATTTCAGTGACTTAAAAGCGTTTGCTCATTTCTTATGTGATGGGAAGGTTGAGGAAAAATAGAAGATTGCCCAAGGAGGAAATATATCGTTGGAAAAAGATGGCGGGGGACGAATCGGTTGTTTGGTTAAAAGATATCCACTTCTGGATTGTATCAGCGGGCAAATTTTAACAGCATTTCTCTTGATGGAAGAATGTTATAAGCGGGGTAACAAAATATTAATTGCCGGAAATGGAGGGAGTGCCTGTGATGCACAGCATATGGTTGCTGAACTGATGAAAAGCTTTTTGCTGAAAAGAGAATTGTCAAAAGAAGAGAAAAAAAAGATGCTCGAAACTGATTTTCAACGAGGCAGTATTCTTGCCTCTAAGTTACAGGGCGCTTTGCCGGCAATTGCATTGGATAGCCATGCCGCATTAAATACGGCATTTGCAAATGATGTGGATGGCAGGCTGTGTTTTGCACAACAGGTATACGCTTATGGGAGAAAAGGAGATTTATTTCTTGGCATAACGACTTCGGGCAATTCTGAAAATATACTGTTTGCAGCTGTCACAGCCAGGGCATTGGGAATGAAAGCAATTGGTTTCACAGGGCAGTCGGGAGGGAAAGTAGCTGAAATAGTGGATTTTTGTGTAAAGATACCAGCGATCCAGACTTATGAAGTTCAGGAACTGCAGCAGCCAGTTTATCATTGTTGGTGCCAGATGCTGGAAGAAGAATTTTTTAGAAGATAAAGAGGCGGAATATGCAGAAAGGAAATGAGATATTACAAGGAAAAACATCTTTATTGAATACAAAGTTTTCGAATATGGATAAAGCTGAACTGTTGTATGCAGTGATAGAGCATGCAAAACGAAGGGAGCGTGCCAATCTTATTTTTGTGAATGTTGACGTCATCATGAAAATGGAGAAAGACGATTATTTGCGACAAATCTCAGAGGAGGCGGAATATGTTTTAGCCGATGGTATGCCGATAGTCTGGATATCAAAACTGAAAGGCAGAACATTGAAAGAAAAGGTATCCGGTTCAGATTTCCTTCCACTTTTATGTGAACAGGCGGCAAAAGAACATTTGAGACTTTTTTTTGTGGGTGGACGGGAAGGAGTTGCGGCGAAAGCGGCTATGCGGCTGGCCGATAAATATAAGGGGCTGGAAATAACCGGGACCTATGCCCCGCCCTTTGGATTTGAAAAAAACCCAGATGAGATTGCGAAAATGAATCAGATTATTCGGGAGAGCAACTCAGATATTTTGGTGGTGTGCCTGGGATGCCCCAAGCAGGAAAAATATGTATACGAAAACCAGGAAAAATACCAGATTCCAGTTTCTGTCTGTGCTGGGGCAGCAATTGATTTTTTAGCAGGTAATATAAAACGGTGCCCTTCCTGGATGAGCAGATACGGTCTGGAATGGTTTTATCGTTTTTTGCAGGAACCTGGAAGGCTCTTTAAAAGATATTTTATAGATGACATGCAGATAATAAGATTAATTTTTAAATATCGGGACTGAAAATTGTTGTTTTTATGGAAGAGACTGGCAGCTGAGAGAAGATAACGATGGCAGCATATGAGGTGAATGGTATGAAAAGTAAAGAAAAACGAAATAAGCATAAAATAACAGTCTCTCCCAAATTTATTAAGTCAGTAAAGTGGATTGCAGTTATTTTCGCATTATTTCTGCTTATTTATACTGTTTTATACGTAATAGGAAGATATCGGTTTGAAGTTAGCTTTTACCAGCTATCTTCTGAAAAAGTGGCGGATAAAATAAGGGTAATTGAATTGGCCGATTTACATAACTGGACTTTTGGAAAGGATAATAAGGATTTAGTTAAGAGAATTAAGGATTTAAAACCTGATGTGATCGCGATCGCAGGAGATATGGTTTTGGCGGGAAATCAGGATATTTCAGTGGCGGTATCATTGTGCCGGCAGCTGGTTGAAATTGCACCTGTGTACTATAGCTTCGGTAACCATGAGAATGAAATGGTATATGGAACAGACATGTTGGTTGATTTCCTGGATGAACAGGCGGCTATATCAGGTACGGAAGAAGATGGGACCCTGGATTATGATAAAATTTCTATGGTAGACGCCAGGTTGCCTGAGGCATTGAAAGAAGCCGGTGTTGTCATACTGAATAATAATACAGCAGGTTTAAAAATCCGGGATCAACAAGTGGATATAGCTGGAGTTGATAATTTAAGCGGCGGATATTTTCCATATTCGGCTCATATGATAGAAAATTTCCTGACAACAAATTCAGATAATTTAAAGATTATCATTGCTCATAGGCCATTGATTCCGTATGCCGGGATTTGTTACCAGGAGGAGTTACGCTATGATTTACTGCTGTGTGGGCACAAACATGGTGGGATTATACGTGTGCCTGGCTTGGGAGGGATGTTTACATCAGGGGGAGGCTATTGGAATTGGTTTACTGGATATGATTCGGGGCTAATCCCGAATGCACAGGGGAATGTGGTTATCAGCAGAGGCCTGGGCAACAGCAATTTACTTCCGAGAGTCAATAATACACCAGAACTTGTTGTAATTGATATTGACTAGAAAACGGATTATGTTGCAATGAAAAAGAAATATTATGCGAAATGGGGAGCGTGATGATATGAATTATTATCTGTTAACGGCTGGGAAAATGATGGTTTTTCTTATTTTTGTCATTATGTGTATCCGATTACTTTTTCTGTTTTTGAAAAAACGGAAGAAATATATGTGGATAGAGTTAATGAATGCGTTAAAGCCTGGAAGGGTAGTAAAAAAAGGATGGATCGTAGTATTTACGCTTCTTTTCCTTTTCTTTTCTACCATAGTTGCCGCAGAAAGTAATCAACAGAGTGCTTCGTTAAATATAGCATTGACTTATAAGGAAGCATCTAACGGATTAAATCCTAACGGCAGCAGGTATAATATGAGCGATATTCTGTCGGATGAAGTGCTTGAAAATGCAATCAACTATGGTGGATTCAGTGGAATTACTGTTGCGGAACTGGAAAATGCTCTGGATATTGAACCGGCTGGAAGCGATAAGGATTTGAATGAGCTTGTTTCCACCCAGTTTATACTGAAATTTAAGAATAATAAAAATGTTGGCAATCTATCAGGAAAAGAAGTGGTTCATTCGGTAGCATATGCATACAGAGATTGGTTTATAAATAAATACACTGCTAATTACAGCATTCTGGATATTCCTTTTGATGATATTAAAACTTATGATTATCCTGAACTGGAAAGCTATTTGTCGAATGCAATACAGATAATATGCAATTATTCTAATTCTTATTATGAGAAGGATCCCGCTTTTCTGTCAAAGAAAACGGGAGAGAGCTTTTTTTCGATTAACAGCAAGGCCTGGGATATTAACAATACTGGTTTAGAGAGTCTCAGTTCTTATATTCTTTCCAATGGTTTGTCGACTGACAGGAAGGCGTATATGAGCCGCCTGAGATATGAGTATACTCATAATACCAACAATTATAAACGGGATATTTCGGCTTATCATGTACGCCTTAATGCTATAAGTAAATATGATAATGATATGGCAACAGTGGTGTATATACCGACTTATGATACGGATAACACCTTTTATATGTCCAAAACCAAAATAGGGATAGATCATTTTTCAGCGGATGCAGATTCCTTCAGCAGCAATGCGGCAGATACTCTGTCAATGATGCTGAAAGAAAGATATTGGCTGGAACGTCTTCAGGAAAGTACGGCAACCAGTGATACATATCTCAAAGCTGAAGGAATGATAGAATCTTTGAGAAAACAAATATTGGATTTGGCTGAGCTTACCAAAAGCACAGTGCAGGACTATATTGATACTTCTTCTAATGGATACGTGTCTATCGCAGAACCAGTGGAAGCGCCAAAGACCCAATATATCTTGGGATTGACGTTGGGACTGCTGTTTTTCTGCATTACATATGTTGGAGAAGCAATGAGGCAGTTAGGCCATGATATGTCCAAAAGAAAGGATAAAAAGAAATGAATAAATTTCGGCCAATTCAGTATCTGAAAAAATATACTTTTCTAATAATAGCATTGTTTGTTTTTTTAACCCTGGGAATGTATATGGTTTTGCGCTCATTACAGACTTATACAGCAACCACGATAATTGATTATGTCTATGGGGATGCCGAAAATGGACTTGCTCCGGATGGGACTGAGCTGGATACGACAGGTATATATTCATCGAGTGTAATCAGCCAGGCTTTGGATAATCTCGGATTAGATCAGGGGAAATATCCTATTGACAGTATACGGTCAGAGATAAAAGTTCAACAAATCGCAGATGAAGCTGTGGATGCGGTGAATGAAGCAAAGAACAAGGAAGGAGAGACTTCTGATCTGCAGTCTACAAAGTATGCCATTTCCTATAAGGCAGATAGCAGCAATGGCGCCGATATGGCCAGGTCGGTACTTGATGAGATAATGGACGGCTACTTTACCCAATTCTCCAAACAGTTTATTAATACCTCTTCTGTAGTGAACAGCACATCATCTGTAAATCAAGGCAGTTATGACTATATTGAGCAGATAGAATTAATAGACTCTGCATTAAAGGATACAGTAAATAGTCTGGACAGCCGGGCAAAAGCTTCTCCTTTGTTTTATTCATCTGGTACCGGTTATTCTTTCAATGAACTGGTAAATGAATTTTCTATACTTCAAAATACGGAAGTCTCATCCCTGTATTCATATATACTTAAGCATCGCGTAACAAAAGATACAGACGCTTTAGTAGGCAAGTATAAAGAACGGGTACAGTCAAACAAGCTTTTGCAGGAACAAAACCAGGCACGCGTAGGAGAAGTAGAGGGAATTCTGGAGGCTTATGTTGAAAAACTGAGGAAGTCTGATAATACAGCGCAATCACAGGTCATTGGTGCAGATGGAGATACAACCAAAAAAAATAATGTTTTGGGGAAAGTAGAAAGCCCGAATTATAAAAATGAAGACGATGAATATGTAGCTTATGATCAGACAACAGAGTATGAGCAGCTTCTTCAAAACTGGATTGATATTTCCGATGTGTATAATAATTCAGCAATAGATGAAGAATACAGTCAATATGTAATTGATTGTTTTACCGGAAATACAGAAGCGGTAATCAGATATCAAACGGAAATCGCACAGAGGATAGCCAGGCCAGAGAAAGAAGGCGATGATGAAACAGATAATGCTTCCGATTCGGATATGAATATCACGGAAAATGCCGAAGTAATTGAGGGAGACAACGCAGAGAAAATTTATACGGAGGGAACGGTTCCCTGCAGTCAGCAGGATATAAAATATGTAGAAGAAAAAATCAAGGATATCATAAACCGAATGAATGCTTTGTATTCTGTTACGAATGCAACAGACTCAGAATATAATGAATATCTGGGTGCCGAATATATTAAGGTAATCTCAAGTAATCATATAACTGAGGGAATAAACATTCTGTTATATACAGCTATTGGGGCTGTTTTGTTCTTGGGACTTGGATGCCTCGGGGCCATTATTCTTGGAAGAGTTGGTGATATGATTGAATATGTTGCTTTTACAGATCATCAGTTTCAGATATCCAACCGGGTTGCCTGTGACAGATATATTAATAAATATAAAGAAAAAATATTACCTGCAAATTTCAGCTGTCTGATTCTTCAGACGTTAAACCAGAATGATATTAACCACCAACTGGGAAGGACGGGAGGCGATGAAATTTTAGCATACCTTTCGAGCTGCCTTAGATCATTATTCAAGGAAAATGTTTTTCTGGGATACAATGGCAGCGGACAATTTATGATATTTGTTCAAAACGGCAATTACGAAGAACTGAAGTCCCTGATTAATAATTTACATATTTTATTAAATGAAAATATGAAGGAAAAGAAAATCGTGTTTAAATATACCGTTGGTTTTGCTGTTTCTTCTAAAGAGGAGATTTATCAGCTCAGAGATCTGATAAGCTCAGCGATGAAGCAGCGGGAAGGTTACGAGGCAGGAATTTCCGATTGAGGTAAAAATGGAGAAAAAAGCAGGGTATCATATTTTGGCCATTGTTGTCTGTATACTGGCATGTGTATATAACTACAGCGGAGATGAAATGTTTTCGGTTGGCGGATTTGATTTTTATTTTTATTTGCCGATTGCTGTAATAATAGTCCTGGCAGCTCTTTGCGCGTTTTTAATTGCACCGAATTTTGCCCGTATGGAAATTGTTGTAAAACAACTTGGTATTGTGTTACTGCCAGTCATTTTCCCTTTTGTATGGTCGCTTATGTTATGGATAATCAGAGGGGCCGGCCTGGTGGAAATCAGAAAAGGAATTATGACAACGGCTTATTTAGCATCAGGAATTTGCATGATGGCAGCTTTGGTTTATATTACCGGAGAGAATGCGGTCTGGTGGTATTTGGCATCTTTGATTATTGCAAATTCCATTACAGCAATTATTGTTGTAATGAGTGGGGGACCGGGTAACTTTCTTGGAGAATTTTGGACGCTTTTGGTTACATTTGCCGGTGAAACCGGCGAACTAATGAAGAAAATGGAACTTCATGCCATTACCTATGCATTGGGCTGTTATTTAGTATATTTTGGTATAGAAAATAAAAACATATCCAAAAGATGGCCTTTATTTATGCTCTCAATTCTCTGTTTTTTACTGGGGTTAAAAAGAATTGCCGTTGCGGCTGTATTGGCTGCAATTGTGGTTGGCCTGATCTGGAACGGGCTGAAGCGTTTTCCTCATGTATCTCGTTTTTTACTGAGAGTGGCAGGGATATTATTCCTTGTATCAGCATTGGCATATGTAGGAGCTGTTTTTTATGGTTTGTATGATTATTTGGAGCAAATAGGAATCAATACCAGTGCCAGGGCTGATATCTACAGGATGTACCGGCCATATTATAAGTTCTCGCCATCTTTCCTGGGGAATGGCTTGGGATGGGTAGAAGCACAGATGAATGTCTGGAGTTCACAGACAACAGATTTGGTATACCATACACACAATGATTATCTTAGAGAATACATTGAGCTGGGGATGGCGGGTTTTTTAATTTGGTGTTGTTTGCGTTGTCATGTGCAGATATCCTCTGCAAAAAAGAGAATGGGGGTGGCAGGAGAAGCTGTCGCATTTGGCCTGATTGTTTATATGGCAATTACATACACAACGGATATGACGGCTATGCAGAGTTTTATCAACAATTCTTTTGCGGTGATTCTTCTTTCTTTTCAGCTTCGAAAAAGAGAAACAGAAAGAAACAGCATGATGGAAAGGGAAAACCGAAGATTGAGTGATCCGCCGGGTGAGCATTATGGATAAAGAAAAAAGTCTGAAAAGAAATTATGCATATAATCTGTCCTATCAGTTGCTGGCTATCCTTGTACCGTTGGTTACAACTCCTTATGTGACAAGAGTATTGGGACCGGAAAAACTGGGAGATTATGCGTATACGAGTGCAATGGTCTCCTATTTTGGCATAGTGGCAGCATTAGGAACGGTTACATATGCACAAAGAGAGGTGGCCTGTTATCAAAAAGCGAGGGAAGAGCGAAGCAGGACTTTTTATGAAATTTTGTTTTTGCGATTATTTATGGTGGGAATTGTTTTTGCTGCTTATTGTGTGTTTTTATTTTTGGCAGGGACTTATAGGGTTTTGTATATAATACAGTTGTGTACAGTATTATCCTGGGCCTTTGATATCAGTTGGTTTTTTCAGGGGATGGAAGATTTTAAGGTTACAGTAATCCGAAACTCTACAGTGAAGCTGATAAGCGTGATTTTAATTTTGACGCTTGTAAAGTCAAGGGATGATTTATGGATATATGCCTTCATTTTATGCTTCTCCGTATTGCTGGGGAATATGACTATGTGGCCCTTTATAAAAAAGTATTTATGCAGAATACGGAGAAAAGAGCTTCATCCACTGCGGCATTTAAAGGGATCTCTTGAATTATTTGTTCCTGTGTTGAGTATTCAAATCTATACAGTATTGGATCAGACAATGTTAGGGGCAATGATCAATACAACGCAGGTAGGATATTATGCACAGACACAGAAGATTATAAATCTTGAATCATCGCTTTTATTTTCTCTGACCTCTGTACTCATGCCGAGAATGACTGTCTTATTATCTGAAAATAAAGTGGAACTTGCGAACTCATATTACCGAAAAGTGGTTTCTTTTGGCTTTATGCTTAATTTACCGATGACCGCAGGAACAATTCTGATTTCTAAATATTTGATCCCCGTTTTTTTTGGCAGAGGATACAGAGAATGTATTCCTTTACTGCGTATCCTCAGTTTTATCTTTGTTACACAGGGGATCGGACAGATTGCGGGAACGCTGCTAATTGCCATGAAGCGACAGAAACAATACACGATTGCGGTGACGGCAGGGGCTGTAATCAATTTGATATGCAACGGTTTATTCATCACCCGGTTTGAGGCAAAAGGTGTTGCAGCAGCTTCTGTGTTTTCTGAGATATGTATAGAAATTATGATGCTGCACTTTATTCGGCCGACCTTTGAAAAGGGGGCTCTTAAGGAGGCTTTTTTAAACTATCTGCCTCCAACCCTGGGAATGGGGCTGGTAATTTGGGCCGCAGAATGTTTTCTGGAAGTAAATTTGATATCACTTTTCATACTGGGAGTATCAGGCGTAGGGGTATATAGCCTGTTATTGATACTGAGAAAGGATATATTTCTGAAAGAGTTGTTACATAAAGGAGGAAGGGGCTTTCGATGAGGGAGAGGATCAATAAAAATGTAATTGGAATGTGGTCGGCGCTTAAGGGATTGATGGTTTTAGTGGTAATCCTTACTCATTCTATTGCGGAAGGCGCAACTCTTTGCGCTTATGGTGATGTGTATCCCATACCATTTCGGGTGCTCACCAAAGGAAGGGGAATTGTCCTGTTTACTTTTTTTATGATCAATGGTTATCTGATGAGACCTGAAAAAAGTAAAGGGGAAATTAAAAGACATTACTTTAATTATTTGAAAATATATTTTTTTACTCTTTTGACTATGGCTGTGGCATGCATAATACATAACCTTTTTATCGGAGAAAAATGGAATGTACAAGTATGGCAGCTTTTGATCGGAGGGCTCTTCGGCGCAACAAACAAGACTTATCTCAGCGGATATAAAATTCCTTTCCCTTCTGCTTTATGGTTTTTTGTGGTTTTAATGAACGCCAGCCTGCTGCTGGATTTGATTGGAAAATTGGATAGCAGAAAAGCTCAAAAAGCAATTATATATGGGATACCTTTCTTATTTTTCCTGTGGTATTTTTTCTCCGGTCACCTTGGTAAGAATGTATTTGTCAATATTCCCTTCTATCCCGTACAGACGAGTATTGCAATCGTGTTGTTGTATGTTGGATATGAAATGAAAAAAAGCAATATTTTGTTTGTGAAAATAAACTGGTATTGGAAGGCGGGAATCGCATTATTGGCCTTATTTACCTATTTATTCGGACAATTGGATTCCCTGAATAATGAATACCGGTTGGGGATTTTAGAGTGTATCGGAGGGATTTGTGGTTCTTTTGTATTTATTTATATTTACTTACAATTGGTAAATCCGGAATGGAAGCTGATTGAATGGCTGATGTGGATAGGTAGAAGAAGTCTGTGGATTATTCCTGTTCATTGTGTGGAAGAGGCTTTATTCCGCTGGGATGAATGCAGCCAATTTATGAGATTAGGGATATATGGATCTACCTCACTGATCTTCTTCATCCGATTGTTTTTTATCATTGTGGTCTGTTGTCTGATGGAGATGTTACAAAAAAAGATAAAAAAGAAAAAATTTAATAAATATGCAAAAATGTAGGACAGAAAGGAGAATCTGATGGAAACAGTACAGGAAAAAGTAATTCACTTAATTCAGAAAATTGGTGTGGAGGAGGTGAAACCGGAAGCTTCCCTGATGGATGATTTAGGACTGGAATCTTTGCAAATCTATACAATGCTTTCTGATTTGGAGATCCTCTTTTCCATTCGAATTCCGGAGAAAGTATTAATGCGGGTAGATACGGTGCAGGATATGGTGAATGAGATTCAGAAGATATTGGGGGTATCCTGAGAAATGGTAGATTATTTGGTGTCAACGTTAAAATTTTATGGGGACAGAGAAATACTTTTGGAGGGGAGCAAAAGGATAATGAGTTCCCAATTTATCGCAGATATTGAGAGAAGCTGCAGCTTTTGGAAGCATTCTTTTGCCGGTGGAGGCCACCATATCGGCATTGTAGCAGAGAATAGCTATCTGTGGCTGGTCCAGTGTATGGGAATTATCGCTTCAGGGAACACGGTTGTGGCTTTTAACTACAATCTTGGAGAAGAAGAACTGATTGATTTTATTGAATTATCAGATACGGAAATAGCCCTGTGTGATGATGGGATGTTACATGAGTATACAACGTGCGGGGAACGTATCTCATTTCTGGAATTGTCGCAGGCATTTTGCGAGATACCTGTTTCCTTTACAAAAAGAAGCGAAGACGATGTGATAATGATGTATTTTTCATCCGGGACCAGCGGAAAAAGCAAGATCGTTCAGTTACGCAATAAAGGAATGATGATATATGGACATTATTATCTTAATGTAAATGAAAGAGGAAGTAAAACCGTTTTAATCGCACTTCCCTTGCATCATGTGGGCGGAATTTTTAACAGTTACGATGAATTGTTATTTGGGAATCGTATTGTCATAAGCAGTGCGAAATATTTGCTCAGAGATCTTCGAAGAATTAAAGTTACAAAAATTGTTTTGGTCCCTTCTATGTTGAGAAATATATTTACCCAAATACAGAAGGGAAATTTATCGAAGGAACAGTTATCCGGTGTAAAGGAAATATATTATCTGGGTGCACCGCTATTTCCGGGAATGTATGATAAGGTCAGGCAGTTGGGCATGCGCTTGCAGGCTAACTATGGCTTGACAGAGGTAACAAGGGGGATATCCGGAGCAGGTCCCTATCGGGAAAATTCCGTGGGAAGGGTGGAACCATATGCAAAAGTAAAGATCGAAGAAGGCGAGATCTTAGCTGGTGGTGAGGGAATGATGCTCGGATATTATAGAAATCCCGTGGAAACAAATAAGGTTTGTCAAAACGGATGGCTTCATACAGGAGATATGGGAAGAATGGATGAGGATGGATATCTATATATAACCGGCAGAAAAAAGAACATTATAATTCTGGCCAACGGAGATAATGTAAGTCCGGAAGAATTGGAAGACAAGCTGTATGGATGTCCATTGATATCGGAATGCAGAGTATATGGGAGTGATGATAAGATTACAGCTGAGATTTATACCTGTCCTGATGAAAAAAAATTTGAGGAGCGGAAGTCTCAGATTGAGAACTATATAAAAAAGCTGAATACGACTCTTCCGACAATGAAGAGAATTGGGCAGATCTATATAAAAGAATCGGAGCTATCCAAAACAGCTATGGGTAAAATCAAGAGAAATTGAAGGGATGATATATGGTTGAAGTGTCCGTTATTGTACCTATTTATAACAGTGGAAAATATCTCAGAAAATGTTTATTGTCTCTGGCTGGTCAAACCTTCAGTAAAATGGAAGTAATACTGATAGATGATGGCTCAACTGATTTAAGTCGTTATATTTGTGAGACATTTTGCAAAGAATTTTCTTCTTTTCATTATTACTGGAAAGAAAACGGCGGATCATCAGATGCGCGAAATATGGGGATCCAAAAGTCACAGGGGAAATATCTGTCTTTTGTAGATAGTGATGATTATGTAGACAAAAAATTTATTGAAAAGCTATGGAAAAAAGCGACAGAAGAAGCGTCTCAGCTTGTTTGCTGCGGCTATTATCTGGACAGAGATAATAAAAAGAAAAAAATGTGTTATCCAAAGTCCGGGAGAATAGGATTTGTGGATTTTTGGAGTCAGATTTTATCAGGAGAAGAAATTGGCAATTTTATGTGGAACAAACTTTTTGAACGACAATTATTTGATGAAGTACAATTCCCCATTGGAAGAAAATATGAAGATAAGTTTACTTTATACCAGTTGGCAGATCGGTGTAAAGGAATTTCAATTGTGGCGGAACCTCTGTATTACTATGTTTTCAGGGAGGCCTCAGTCGTAAATAGTTTTGGGAAAGACAGCGCCTGCGATCTGATAGATGCAGGGGAGAGATTATGTGCATATATCAGAAGGAGATACCCTGAATTAAGGGTACAGTGTGAACGTCATATGATGAAAGAACACATTATAACGGTAAATGCTCTTTCTAAAGCCGGGATTTTTAGGAAGGATGCGCTGTGGGATGCGTCAAGAGATTATATTCTTAAAAATTGGAAATGGCGCAGAGGATTACAGAGAAAATTTCTGGTAAGTGCGTGGATGATTCGGATAATTCCCTGTTTATATGGTCGGATCCAATATTGGAGGATCAGAAAATGAATCAAATTAGCAGGTGCATAATGACCGTCATACTATTGATGTGTATTCTTTCGGGCTGCGGATCTGAAATATTTAAATCCGGAACAGAAACGGAAAAAACTCTGAAAACACAAACAGAAGAAATAAAGGATCACTATTCATATAAAATGAAAGAGGTATGGTGTACAAACGGAAATAAACGTATTTACGGGGTCCTTTATTTGCCGGAAAGGAAAGGCCGGGTCCCCCTGCTGATTTATTCCCATGGCCTTTCGGATACTCATGCAAAGGGAGAACTTTATGCAACCAGCTTGGCAGCAAGGGGAATTGCGGTATATTGTTTTGATTTTTGCGGAGGCTCGGATGAAAGTAAAAGTGATGGAAAAGTAATTGATATGTCTGTTATGACAGAAGTGTCTGATTTGGAGGCTGTGTTAAACTCAGCGAGAAAATGGAATGCTATAGATAAAAATAAAATTGTTCTGGCAGGTTTTAGTCAGGGTGGGATTGTCACGGCAATTACGGCAGCCAGGTGTGAAGAAAATGTTGCGGGCATAATCTTAGAAAGTCCTGCATTTCTTATTCCTAAGGAAGCACATGATTTATTTGAGACTATTGCTGATATTCCGGATGAATATTATTATCATTTCCTCATGGTGGGGAAAAAGTATTTTGAGGATATCTGGGATTATGATGTATATAAGGAAATTGGTAATTATAAGAAGAATGTGCTGCTGATGCATGGGGAACAGGATGATTCCGTTGATATTATATATTCCGAATATGCCTCAGAGGTGTATGAGAATGTTGAGTTTTACAGAGTAAAAGGCGCCGGTCACGGTGTTGTAAACCAAATGCCGGAAGAGACAATGGGTTACATATTCGATTATTTACACCAGATTGATATTTTTTGACGTGGGGTAACCTGGTATCCGTGATGGGAGGAATATTAATGAAGGACAAACATCCATTAATCAGTGTAATTATTCCGGTTTTCAATGTTGCGCCATATTTGAACAGATGTATGGAAACGATTGTGTCTCAGACATATAGAAATTTGCAGATCATAATGGTTGATGACGGTTCCACAGATTTCAGCGGCAGTCTTTGTGATCAGTGGAAGAAAGCGGATAACCGGATAAAAGTAATTCACAAAAAAAATGAAGGCCTGGGCATGGCACGCAATTCCGGTATTATAGCGGCGGAGGGGGAATATTTTCTTTTTGTTGATTCGGACGATTATGTGGATAAGGTTATGGCAGAAAAACTTTTGCAGACACTTGTTATACAGCAGGCAGACATTTGCTACAGCGGATTCGTGGATGTATCGATAAATGGGAAAGAAAGGGCAGGAGTCCCTCCTGAGAAATTAATTTACTCAGGAGATGAGATCATGACTGATTTTATTGGGGAGGCCCTTGGGGCAAAACCTGAAACCTCACGTAACTGTTTTGCTGGAATGAGTGCTTGTGCTGCGCTTTACCGTGCGTCACTTTTTAGGGAGGAGGAAGTATTTTTTCGGAAGGAAGAGAAGGTGCTTTGCGAGGACCTTTTTTTTAACATTGCAATATGCAGGTATGCAAGGAAAGTCGTTCTGCTGCCTGAATGCTTTTATTATTACTGTGCCAATGAAAGCTCTCTGACTAAGAGATATAAGAAGGACCGTTATGAGGTGGCAAAACATATGAAACGGCTTTTGGATACGGAACTGAAGGATTGCGGAGCTGGGAATATATCATTCAGGCAAAGGATAGACAGGAATTATATGGATAATCTGATTACATGTATGAAACAGGAGGTTGCTTTTAGAAAACAAAATGGAAAGGACTGGTGTATGAGACGGCTTAAGGAGATGGCGGAAGATGAGACAACATTACAGGTTCTGAAGACATATCCTATTAAAAAAATGGAAAAAAAGCAGAGGATTCTGTTTACAATGATCCTGACAAAAAATATGTATGTTGTATACTGGCTATTTCGGCTCAGGTACCGATTGGATTAGACCTCATAGCAAATAGCTCTAATCCAATCACTCTGTCTGAGGACACGGACCGAAGGGAGAAGAATGTATTATGGGAGCATTCCAAAATATTGGAATAAAGGATTATTTTAAGAGATATGGGGTTTTAAATTCAATAAAACGGGGATTATTTACTGCAAATCCGCTGCACATAGTTACGGATTATGAAAATAAAAAAATACTATATTATAGAAAAGTACGCAGATGGATTGAAAATAAATATTCTTATGCAGCAGCTGTTGAA
>OIYD01000824.1_pt1 | contig 22249 bp, 20 predicted proteins | sample 1588141 | NCBI WGS metagenome assembly OIYD01 (sample SAMN03283259) | human gut metagenome | biome: human-associated habitat; material: feces | host: Homo sapiens | place: USA | collected 2013
GTGCCGGCCCCGCTGTCCGACGACGAACTGGCGCGCCTGCACGAGTCGGCGAGCACGCTCCGGGAAGTGATCGACGGGTTGGATTTGGAGTAGACGGAGCTCAATCGCGCCACTTCGTGCGGAGCTCCCAGAAGGCCACGGCGCTGGCCGCCGCCACGTTAAGGGAATTCACGCCGCGGGCCATGGGGATGCAAACCGTATAGTCGCAGTGGGCCACCGTTCGGGGGGAAAGGCCGTCCCCCTCGGTGCCCAGGACGATGGCCAGCTTTTCCGCGGACACCAGCCGGGAGTCCTCAATGGAGAGGGCTTCGAGGCTCAGGGCCATGGCGGCGGTCTGAAAGCCCAGGGCCCGCAGGCGGGCAAGTCCCGGCTGGGGCCAGTCGGCGGAGCGCGCCCCGATATAGGTCCACGGGATCTGGAACACGGTGCCCATGCTGACCCGCACTGCCCGGCGGTGGAGGGGGTCGCAGCAGGTGGGAGTGACCAGCACCCCGGCCATGTGGAGGGCTGCCGCCGAGCGGAAGATGGCCCCCACGTTGGTGGGGTCCACGATGCCCTCCAGCACGGCCACCCGCCGGGCGTTCCGGCAGAGCTCCTCCACGGTGCGGGGCTTCGGACGTTGAAAGGCGCAGAGCACGCCCCGGGTCAGCTCGTAGCCTGTCAGTGCAGCCAGCAGCTCCCGGTCAGCAGTATAAATGGGTGCATCCCCGCAGCGGGTCAGGATCTCCGCCGCAGGGCCGGTGATCTGCCTGCGCTCCATCAGCAGGGAGACCGGCACAAAGCCTGCATCCAGTGCCCGGGAGATCACCTTGGGGCTCTCGGCAATGAAGATGCCTTTTTCGGGTTCCAGCCGACTGCGCAGCTGGTTCTGCGTCAGGCGGGCGTAGGGGTCCAGCTCCGGCGCGTGAAAATCCGTGATCTCGATGATATTGGGCATGGGGAAATTCTCCTTTTTCTGTATGAATGGTCTTATTGTAGCACAACCCGGATGCAATTGCAAAATACATGGCAGGCATATTCGTTTTACATAGTCAAAACCGCCAAAAATCACCTTTTGTTTTTGACAAATCCGTCAACCCGCGTTATAGTATAGGGGTAAAAAATCAGAGGGGGAATTTGTATGAATTCCAAGAAAAAGCGCCGCGGCCAGATGTCGGAAGCCTTCTGCACGGCAATGTTCCTTTCACTGTCCGGCGGCCTGCAGGACGTATACACTTATCTGTTCCGGGGCAAGGTGTTTGCCAACGCCCAGACCGGCAACATCGTGCTGATGGCTGTCCACGCCTTTGCCGGGGAGTGGGGGCATGTGCTGCATTATCTTGTGCCCCTGTGCTTCTTTGCGCTGGGCGTGTTCGCGGCAGAGCTGATGCACCAGAAGCTGCAGAACCTGCAGCGGCTCCACTGGCGGCAGCTGGTGGTGCTGTGTGAGATCGTGATGCTGTTCGTGGTGGGCTTTTTCCCGCAGGAGTGGAATCTTATGGCCAATGCGCTGGTCTCGTTTGCCTGTGCGATGCAGGTGCAGACCTTCCGCAAGGTGAACGGTTATGCCTTTGCCAGCACCATGTGCATCGGCAACATGCGCAGCGGCATGGACTCCCTCTGCAGCTGGGTGCTCAACCGCAATCCTGCCGCCCTGAAAAAATCCCTTTATTACTGGGGCATCATCCTCCTGTTTGCGCTGGGCGCGGGCCTGGGCAGCCTGACGCTGGACCTCTGCGGCGCAAAGGCCATCTGGTTCTCCTGCCTGCTGCTGGCCGTCAGCTTCTGCCTGATGTTCCTGAAAGAAGATGTGGAAGAGATCAAAGAAGATCTCGAAGCACTGGAAGCAAAACATTAAATCAAGGAGTTTCCCTCAGTTTCACGCTGTTTACCGCCATGCCAAAGGCTCCCCTGGTAGGGGAGCTGGCGAGCGCCAGCGAGACTGAGGGTTTATTTTTTTCCGGATCTATCCAACACTTCCCCGGTTTCCTTCGTCTTACAGGCAGAACGACGCAATGAAAGGAGGAAGCCCCATGTGGGAGCTGCTGTACGAGACCTTCTGGGACAGGCTGGAACACTTCTGTTTCAATCTCTGCCGGGACGAAGCCCGGGCGGAGGATCTGACCCAGGAAGTCTTTCTGCGGGCACTGCAGAACCGGAGCCTTATCAACAGCTTTACAGAGCGGCAGTGCAAGGCCTGGCTGTTTACCACAGCGCGGAATCTCTACTGCGACCAACTCCGCCGGGCGGCAAAGGAGGAGCAGCTGCTCAGCACCTTTTTCCCGGAAGAGGACAGTGCTGAACCGGATTTCGCGCTGGACACAGTGGAAGCCGCCAGTCTGCTGGCTCTGCTCACCCCGGAAGAGCGGCGGCTGTTCACCCTGCGCTATACAGCGGGCTACAATGCCAGCGAGATCGGTCAGCTGCTCAGTCTCCCGCCCGGCACGGTCCGCAGCCGCCTTGCCCAGATACGCCATCGCCTCAAAACTGAACTTACGGAGGATTAAATGATGAAAAAGAACCTGAACGTAGACGCTATGATCCTGGACCTGCGCAATGTGCAGGAGGATTTTCTTGACCGCTATGAGCAGATCAAGCTGGACTGCATGATCGCGCTGACCTCGCCCCGGGTGCAGACGCTCCTGAGCCAGCACAGCATTTCTCTGGATTCGATGCTCTGCAAAAATGTCCCGGAGGAGGTCTCGGTGGGTGTGGTCAATGGCAAGGTCACGCTGAGCTCTGCCAGCCAGACCGCCGCCGGGCAGGTACTGGTGGTCAACGGCAAGCTGATGATCACACCGGATGCTGCGGAGGTTTTACAGAAGTACGCCTGCATTCTGGTCAACGGTATGATCTACTGCCCACAGTGCCTCTCGGCAGTGGTATCCGCCCGCTGCATCCTGAACGGAAAGCTGGCGGTCTACCCCGATGATGCAGTGCTCCTGCCGGGAAGCTCCATCAAGCTGGACAACACCTTCCTGCTGCGGGCACAAAGCCGCCTGTACTGGAATGAACATCGCTTCCTGGCGGTTGACCCCAGGCTCGACACTGCCGCACTGGCCGCCAAGGGCTGCAGCTTTTCCGCTCCAAAGGCCATCCTGTGCGCAAGCCTTGCGCCCGTTCTGGCCCCGCTCTTCCCGGATTCCACCGAGCTGATCATCGTGCCGGACGGCACCGCCGTGGTGGAGGACGACTTGGAACTGACCGCCTCTTCCCTGCGCCGGTATGGCACCCGTCTCTATGTGCTGGGCGATGCTGTCATCCCCGCAGAGAGCGCAGACCTGCTGGCTCAGATCGAATTCCTGCATGTTACCGGTGAAGTAGAGCTGCCTGATGCTCTGGAAGCGGCCTTCTTTGCCATCCCTGAGCTGGAATGCGGCAAAGTAGTCCACGAGGACGCTCTGCCCAAGCAGACCCGCGCCAAAGCAACGGATGAGGAGCCTGATCCGGATACCGTGACCCTCAGCGGCATCCAGCTGACCCTGTGATCCGCACTGTTCCTCCCTGCCCCGCTCTTTCCGGCAGAAGCGCTCTGCTGGAAGGAGCGGGACTTTTGTTGATTTTTTATTGCACCCGCTCCTCTGATATGATATACTGTCTTTGTATTGTGTAATTCCCCGGGCACACTTCCGCTGTGGAACCCGCTGCCCGGGCAGGATAAGGGAACCGAAATCAGGAAGAGGAGCAACGAATGAAAAAAGGATTTGACAACGACAAATACCTGCAGATGCAGTCGGAGCACATCCGGGAGCGGATCGCGCAGTTCGACAACAAGCTGTATCTGGAATTCGGCGGCAAGCTGTTCGATGACTACCACGCCTCCCGCGTGCTGCCCGGCTTCCAGCCCGATTCCAAGCTGCAGATGCTGCTGCAGCTGAAGGATCAGGCCGAGGTCGTTATCGTCATCAACGCTGAGGACATCGTCAGCAGCAAGGTGCGCGGTGACTATGGCATTACCTATGATCTGGACGTTTTGCGTCTCATCGACGCATTCCAGGAGCGCGGCCTGTTTGTGGGCAGCGTATGCGTGACCATGTACACCGCTGCCCCCGAGGTGGAAGCCTTTGAGAAGCGGCTGAACAGCCTGGGCATCCGCACCTTCCGGCACTATAAGATCCCCGGCTACCCCAACGACGTTGCCCGCATCGTGAGCGACGAGGGCTATGGCCGCAACGAGTACATTGAGACCCAGCGCCCGCTGGTGGTCATCACGGCTCCCGGCCCCGGCAGCGGCAAGATGGCCACCTGCCTGTCCCAGCTGTACCACGAATACAAGCGGGGCGTGAAGGCCGGTTATGCCAAGTTTGAGACCTTCCCCATCTGGAACATCCCCCTGAAGCACCCGGTCAACCTGGCATACGAGGCCGCTACCGCCGACCTGAACGATGTGAACATGATCGACCCGTTCCATCTGGAGGCCTATGGCAAGACCGCGGTCAACTACAACCGCGACATTGAGATCTTCCCCGTGGTCAACGCCATGTTTGAGCTGATTGCAGGCAAGAGCCCCTACCACTCCCCCACCGACATGGGCGTGAACATGGCCGGCAACTGCATCGTGGACGATGCGGCCTGCTGCGAAGCTTCCCGCAACGAGATCGTCCGCCGCTACTTCAAGGCCCTGTGCGACCTCAAGAACGGCGCACAGATCCAGAGCGAGGTCTACAAGCTGGAGCTGCTGATGAATCAGGCCGGACTGACCCAGGGCAGCCGCCCGGTGGAGCAGGCCGCCCATGCAGTCTCTGAAAAGACCGGCGGTGCCCCCGCCGCTGCCATCGAGCTGCCGGACGGCACCGTTGTCACCGGCAAGACCGGCCCCCTGCTGGGTGCCGCTTCCTCCGCTCTACTCAACGCGCTGAAAAAGCTGGCCGGTATCGACCAGGAGCTTGACCTCGTTTCTGCCGCCGCCATCGAGCCCATCCAGACCCTCAAGACCAACTATCTGGGCAGCAAGAACCCCCGTCTGCACACCGACGAGATTCTGATCGCCCTGTCCAGCTCGGCCGCGCAGAATCCCACTGCTGCAGCCGCCCTCAAGCAGCTCTCCCACCTGAAGGGCTGCGATATGCACTCCACCGTCATCCTGTCCAGCGTGGATATGGACACCGTGAAGAAGCTGGGCATGTATCTGACCTGCGAGCCCACCTATGAGGAAGCAGACCGGATGTACCATAAGAAATAATTTTCTATCGTTTGCAACGATAATTTGCAGTTTCATAAGGATTCACAAAACGGGAGGATTTTAAATGGCTGTTGTACCAGGCCTTTTTGGTATTACACATTCCAACCGAGATTTTTCTTTGAAAGATACCTGGGGAAAGAATCAGTTTAACTCGTCTTTTCCAGCAGCCTTAGCCTGTTATCTTTATTCGAAAGAGTTAAAAGCAGTTTATTATAAAACTGATTCCTCCATGCAAACGGTTATTGAGCATATTGGTATTGAGGATCTCTACAAAGCCGACCCTTTGGGGGACGATACATATTTTGCTTTTGAAACTCAATTCACGCCCTTCCAAAAATATGTCCTTGGCTCTATTCCTCGAAACGATCTTGTAATCATGAATGGCACCCAAAGTGTCAGTTCTTTGGAAATCAAGCTTACTGCGTTGCCTGACAATCCAACCTGTGATTTTTCTGAAGATGCATATGGTTCTGAAATTGTAATTCGTCCGGATACCATCATCTATCTCGCCTGTGCTTTTATTTATGCTTGCAACGATGATCGTAATGTTCTACAAAGCATTCTTCAGGATGCTGGTAACGCTGTTATCGACTGGACTTCTGCAAGTTGTGTTCTTCCGCATTTATATGATATCTATCAGGCCATCAAACGACTTGTTTCTATAAGTGCGTCATTCCAATCTCCTGTTGTAATGGAACCTGTATGGAAGACTCGAGGAAAGTCACCTCAGCTTGCTAACGACTGCCTTGATGTTTTTGTTTGGAGCAATTGTGGTCTTCTGAATTTATTTATGCCATCCGAACAGGACTTTATTTCTGTAGGTACAGTAAAAACATTAGATAAAATAAGTCGTCATACTCGCACAATGATTTGGCTCTTCAAAATGCTGAAAGATTATGCTGATACTGGTCATTTCAACGGCTCTAAAATCATTGATGAACTCTCTTACAATACCAAAAATGATAAAGCTTTTTCTTCAAATGGATTGCGTACTCATCCCATTATGGCTTGTCCAGAACTCACCCATCCAAGAATCACCAAGGGAGAAATCAAAAATATCATCTTGGGTGGTGGACAAAATTTGTTGAGCCCAGAGCGGAGATTTGATGCTATCATATATAACTCACCTGATTTGTTCAAGGAGGATTTCCTCTAAATGCCTACTGCTATTGATTTATTCTGTGGCTGTGGTGGTCTTTCGCTCGGTTTTCAAAATGCAGGTTTTACAATTTTGCGTGCTTTTGATATCTGGGATAAAGCCATAAATAATTACAACCTCAATTTTTCTCATCCTGCAGAATTGCAAGATATCAATCAGCTATCTCCAGATTACTTGAAGTCATTCTCACCTGACGTAATCATTGGTGGCCCACCATGTCAGGACTATTCTTCTGCCGGAAGACAAGATGAAACACTCGGACGAGCCAATTTAACTTTACGATATGCTGAGTTGGTCTGTTCTGTACGTTCTCGCTGGTTCGTCATGGAGAATGTCGATCGAATCTTAAAGTCATCCACATTGCCAAAAGCTTTGGCATTGTTTCGTAACGCTGGCTATGGATTATCTCAAGTTGTTCTGGATGCTTCCAGATGTGGTGTTCCACAAAAAAGAAAACGTTTTTTCCTGATTGGTGAACTAAACGGCGAAGATTGTGCTTTAGAATTCGCTTTGCAAAATGACCAATCTTCCCATTGCATGACGATTCGTGACTACCTCCAAAATGAATTTGGGGTTGAGTATTATTATCGCCATCCCCGTTCTTACGCCAGACGTGGTATTTTCAGTATTGACGAGCCAAGCCCAACGATTCGGGGGGTCAATCGTCCTCTTCCCAAAAATTACAAAGTGCATCCGGGAGATGCTACACAGAATTTGGATGGTCTGCGCTGTCTAACAACCTTGGAACGAGCACGAATCCAAACTTTTCCTGCCGACTTTCATTTTCAGGGTACCAAAACCGATTTGGAGCAAATGATTGGAAACGCCGTTCCTGTTGATCTCGCTTCCTATGTAGCGAAACACCTTCTCTCCTATATGGAGCATGGCGCATCATATACCCAGCTCCATTTTTGATTAAACAAAAAGCAAGTGCAACGCATTTTTCAGGACAGTTTCCTGTAACAATGGGTTTGCACTTGCTTTTTTGCGTTTCTCTTCTTAGGCTCTTGTCTGCTCCCAGTAGGCTCCCATGCTCTGGCCGGGCTGGTCGGTGACATCATCGTTCAGATAGTCTGCAAGACCAAAGGCTTCCGGCTTCCAGCTGCGGGCGGCATCCACGGTGGGGTATTCCACCTCAGCGTACCAGAACGCAGTGGGCTGGCCCTCATCCACATGGTTCACCTCCAGCACAAGGCCATCGGGCAGGGCGTAGCTTCTGCGGATCTTCCCGATCAGGGGCTTACCGATGATCTTTGTTTCCAGTTCATCAAACAGTTTCTTGTCGATAGGGCGCTCGATTTCCTCCCGTGCAAGCCCGCTTCCGGACTTGAAGCAGAGGATATAGGCCGTCCCGCCGCCCTTGAGCGCCTCCTCCCGGATGCGCACGGTGGGCCGCACGCTGATATATCCCTGCCGCATGGCAAACTCTTCCTTGAGCGGCAGAGCCGGGAGGTTTTCGCCCTCCGGCCAGCCGTTCACCATCCATTTGCGTTCGATCTCCATAGCGTTTTCCTCGTTTCTGTGTTTTTGTATTTATTCTAGCACGTTTTTATGTTAGAATAAATATCAGTATGAAATTTTAGCATCCTCACCCTCTCAGTCAATGCCTGACGGCATTGCCAGCTCCCCCAAAGGGGGAGCCAAGAGCCGCTCTGTATTCAAGCTTGATGAGACTGAATCGAAAATCGCCAAAGGCTCTCCCTTTGGGAGAGCTGGCGAGCGGAGCGAGACTGAGAGGGCGAGCCAGTTATAACAGGAGCAACTATGAAATCTTCTCGCAATTACCCCGTTTACACCGTCAACAAACACGCCGAGGGCCTGCTGGTGGGCGGCCACCCCTGGGTGTACGAAAACGACATCCAGAGTTCCCCGGAGGCGGAGCCTGAAAACGGCACGCTGGTCGATGTAGTCAGCACAAAGGGTGCCTATCTTGGCACCGGTTTTCTCTCACTGAAAAGCAAGATCCGGGTACGGCTCATCTCCCGCAACGCCAACGACACCTTCGATGCCGCTTTCTGGAAGCGCCGGGTCGAATACGCCTGGGCCTACCGCAAGACTGTGCTGGAGCCCGCCGACCTGACCGCCTGCCGTGTCATCTTTGGCGAGGCTGACCAGTTCCCGGGCCTGACTGTGGACCGGTTCAACAATATCCTTGTCACCCAAACCCTGAGCGTGGGCATGGAAAAGCTCAAGCCCATCCTCTTCCCCCTGCTGGCAGAAGTCCTGCGCGCTGACGGCCAGACCATTGACGGCATCTACGAGCGCAACGACGAGGCTCTGCGGGCCAAGGAGGGCCTGGCACAGAACAAGGGCTGGTTTGACCTGCCCGGCGAGACGCACCCCGACAGCACCCAGACTGAGATCTGCGAGAACGGCGTGTTCTACCACGTCGATTTTGAGAACGGCCAGAAGACCGGCTTTTTCCTCGACCAGAAATACAACCGCCGGGCTGTGGCCCGCATTGCTGCCGGTCACACTGTGCTGGACTGCTTTACCCACACCGGCAGCTTTGCGCTGAACGCCGCCAAGGGCGGGGCTGCCCGGGTCACTGCCGCTGACATCAGCGCCGAGGCCATTGCCATGGCCCAGCGGAACGCCCAGCGCAACAACCTGACCAACATGGATTTTCTCTGCGAGGACACCTTTGAACTGCTGCCCCGGCTGGAAAAAGAGGGCCATCCCTACGACTTTATCATCCTTGATCCGCCGGCCTTTACCAAGGCCCGCCGCACGGTGGAGAACGCCATGCGCGGCTATAAGGAGATCAACTACCGCGCCATGAAGCTGCTGCCCCGGGGCGGCTATCTGGCCACAGCCAGCTGCTCTCACTTTGCCACCGAGGAGCTGTTCATCAAGATGCTGCACGCCGCCGCAAAGGATGCCCACCGGCAGCTGCGGCAGATCGAGGTGCGCCAGCAGGCACCGGATCACCCCATCCTGTGGGGCGTGCCCGAGACCAATTACCTGAAGTTCTTCCTGTTCCAGGTGATCTAAAAGTAATACCAAATACGATATCTCCCAAAAAAACGAGAGCGTGTTTGTGCAGAATCGTCAGTTTTGTCAATTGTCTTTTGAGCCGTTCCGGGATATAATCAAACCATAGACAGCAACGGCGCTGTGGGTCACCTCCTGACTCGCAGCGCCGTTTTTGTTAAAAAGCTTTTCGCTGTTTCCGGGCCGCAGTTCGGCGGCGGGAGACAGTTTCGGAAGGGACAGACATAAGATCAAGTAAGGAGTAGGATTTATGGCAGCAAATGTTATGGAAATCTACGGCAGCAAGGTCTTTAACGAGCATGTAATGAAGGAGCGCCTGCCGAGCGCTACTTACAAGAGCCTGGAGCGCACCCTGCACAAGGGCGCACCCCTGGATATCGAGGTGGCAAACGTTGTGGCCAGCGTGATGAAGCGCTGGGCCATGGAGCTGGGTGCCACCCACTACACCCACTGGTTCCAGCCGTTGACCGGCATCACCAGTGAGAAGCACGATGGCTTTGTGAGCCCCGTGGGCGACGGTACCGCCATCATGGAGTTTTCCGGCAAGGAGCTGGTGCGCGGCGAGCCTGACGCTTCCTCCTTCCCCTCCGGCGGCCTGCGTGCCACCTGCGAGGCCCGCGGCTACACCGCATGGGACCCCACCAGCTACGCTTTCGTGAAGGATGACGTGCTGTGCATCCCCACCGCTTTCGTCAGCTACACCGGCGAGGCACTGGACAAAAAGACCCCCCTGCTGCGCTCCATGAACGCACTGTCCGGTCAGGCCATCCGCATCCTGAAGCTGTTCGGCAAGGATGTTGATTACGTCTCCACCACCGTCGGCCCCGAGCAGGAGTACTTCCTTGTCAAGAAGGAGGATTACGAGGCACGCCAGGATCTGATCCTCACCGGTCGCACCCTGTTCGGTGCTCCCTCTGCCAAGGGTCAGGAGCTGGAGGAGCATTACTTCGGTGTCATCCGTCCCGAGGTCTCCGCATTTATGAAGGAGCTGGACGAGGAGCTGTGGAAGCTGGGCGTTCCTGCCAAGACCAAGCACAACGAAGTGGCTCCCTGCCAGCATGAGCTGGCCCCCATCTTCGACACCACCAATGTTGCCATTGACCACAACCTGCTGACCATGGAGATGATGAAGAAGATCGCTCCCAAGTACGGTTTGGTCTGCCTGCAGCACGAGAAGCCCTTTGAGGGTGTGAACGGCAGCGGCAAGCACAACAACTGGTCCATGTCCACCACCCACGAGAACCTGCTGGACCCGGGCGACACGCCCATGGAGAACCTGCAGTTCCTGGTATTCCTGGCCGCTGTCATCAAGGCAGTGGACGAGTACGCCGATCTGCTGCGCACCTCCGTTGCCACCCCGGGCAATGATCACCGTCTGGGTGCCAACGAGGCTCCTCCGGCCATCATCTCGATCTTCGTGGGCGAGGAGCTGGAAGCTGTTATCGATGCCATTGCATCTGATTCTCCTTATGCCGGCCCCGTCAAGATGAAGATGGATCTGGGCGTGGATGTCCTGCCCAAGTTCAGCAAGGACACCACCGACCGCAACCGCACCTCTCCCTTCGCCTTCACCGGCAACAAGTTCGAGTTCCGTATGCCCGGTTCTGCTGAGAACCTGAGCGATGCCAACACCATCCTGAACACTGCTGTTGCCAAGGAGCTGAAGGGCTACGCCGACGAGCTGGAGGGCGCTGAGGACTTTACCAGCGCTGCCATTGCTCTGATCAAGCGCACCATCCGTGACCACCGCCGTGTCATCTTCAACGGCAACGGCTACACCGCCGAGTGGGAAGAGGAAGCAGCACGCCGCGGCCTGCCCAACAAGAAGAACACGCCCGCCGCTCTGCCCGCACTGATCGACCCGAAGAACATCCAGCTGATGGAGGATTTCGGTGTTCTGACCAAGATCGAGATGGAAAGCCGTTACGAGGTCGAGATGGAGCACTACTCCAAGATCATCAACATCGAGGCTCTGACCATGCTGGAGATGGCCCGCAAGCAGCTGCTGCCCGCCATCAACGCCTACATGAGCGAGGTTGCCAACACCGCCGCATCCAAGCTGGCCGTCAGCGAGGCCATCAGCGTGCGCAGCGAGACCAAGACTCTCACCCGCCTGTCCACCGATGCCGATGCCATGAGCGATGCCATCGATGCCCTGCAGGCTGCCGTGGATACCGCTGAGGCCATGACCGATGAGAGTGCCAAGGCTGTCTCCTTCCATGATGACGTTCTGCCCAAGATGGATGCTCTGCGCGCCGCTGCTGACGATGCCGAGACCATCTGCGGTGAGGACTACTGGCCTCTGCCCAGCTACAGCAAGATGCTCTACTACGTCTGATCTTTCTGACATAGCTTGATAAGCATCGCTGGGTTGTTGGATTTTTAAGCCATTCCCCTTTTCCTATTTCTTACACCAGCCTAAAGACCTGCTTTGCGCATACGAAGCAGGCCTTTAGGCGTTTTTTAAGAACGCAAGCTGATTTTTCCAGTTTTGCACTGATGTGCCATTTGCCGCGCCCTGCGGCTCGGAGGGAACCACTATGAGCTATAATACCCAACAGGACATCCTTGATTTTGTGGAGGACAACAACGTCAAATTCGTCCGCTTTGCCTTCTGCGATATCTTTGGCACCCAGAAAAACATCGCCGTGCTTGCCAGCGACCTGCCCAAAGCCATGGAGGATGGTGTTTGCTTTGACGGCAGCTCCATTGCCGGTTTTATGAAGGTGGAGGAGAGCGATCTTGTGCTCCGGCCCGATCTTTCCACCGTGACCATCCTGCCCTGGCGGCCCACCGAGGGCCGGGTGATGCAGTTCTTCTGTGACGTGGAAAAGCCGGACGGCGCTGCCTTTGGCGGCAACTGCCGCGGCTTCCTGCGCCAGATGAGCCGCAGCTTCCGCAAGCTGGGGCTGACCTGCAACGTGGGGGCCGAGTGCGAGTTCTACCTGTTTGAGAATGACGACCGGGGCCGCCCCACCCGCATCCCCATCGACTTTGGCGGCTACTTTGATGTAGCCCCGCTGGATGCAGGTGAGAACCTGCGCCGGGACATCTGCCTGACCATGGAGCAGATGGGCATGAGCCCCCAGCACAGCCATCACGAGAGCGGCCACGGCCAGAATGAGATCGACTGCCACTACGCCGGCCCCCTGAAAACAGCCGACAATGTGATGATGTTCAAGCAGATCGTGCGGGCTGTTGCCATGCGCAACGGCATCCACGCCAGCTTCCTGCCCAAGCCCCTGCCGGATCAGGCAGGCAGCGGCCTGCACATCAACCTTTCGCTCTGCATGGACGGCCGCAATCTGTTTGAGGGCGACATTGCCCCGGACAGCATTGCAGGCAGCTTTATGGCGGGTGTTCTGGCTCACAGCCGGGAGCTGACCGTGTTCACCAATCCCCTGCCCAACAGCTACCAGCGCTTTGGCTGTGACGAGGCCCCCCGCTATGTAAGCTGGAGCCGCCAGAACCGCAGTCAGCTGGTGCGCATCCCGCAGGTCAAGGGCAACAACTGCCGCATGGAACTGCGCAGCCCTGACCCTGCCTGCAACCCCTATCTGGCCGTGGGTCTGGTGCTGGCCGCCGGTCTGGATGGCATCGAGCACCGGATGATGCTGCAGGCCCCCATCAACAAGAACCTGTTCGATCCCACCGAGGCCGCAGGTCTTGGGCTGGAAAGACTGCCTTCCACGCTGGAGGAGGCCGTGCAGGCCGCGCAGGAGAGCGAATTTCTGCACCGCGTGCTGCCGGAAGAGCTTTCGCATCGGTACTATGAGGAAGAACTGAAGCGCTGTGCCGCCCTGAAAGCTGCCGCCGACCCGGCAGAGTACGAGCGGGTGCACTACTTCAACGCCATCTGAACCGCTTTCGAGGGAAGGTACGAAGGGGCAATGATTCGGCCCCCTTGCCTGGATGTAAGAGAAAGGAGCGATTCAAATGGGACGTGCTCTGATCGTGAGCGCCGGAGCAAGCTCCAACGAGTACATCTCCGCGCGGCTGGCAGAGCTGGGATACACCCGGCCTACGATCATCCCCAGTGGTGCCGAGGCCCGGCGCAGGATGCTGGAATCTGATTTTGAGTTGATCGTGGTCAACGCGCCTTTGCCGGACGAGTTCGGCCACGAGCTGTGTTCCTCTGCCGTAGAAAAAACAGACGCAGGCGTGGTGCTGCTGGCCAAGGCAGCAGCCGCCGAGCAGCTGCTGGCCCCCATGAGTGAGCAGGGGGTGCTGCTGCTGAGCAAGCCGTTCTCCAACACGCTGTTCCTGCAGGCCATCCATCTGGCCGCGGCCAGCAACCACCGCCTGCAGCTGCTCCGGCAGGAAAACGCGCGGATGCAGGAAAAGATCGCACAGGTACGGCTGGTCAGCCATGCAAAATGCTGTCTGGTGGAGCGGGAGCAGATGAGCGAGGATGCCGCCCACCGCTACATTGAAAAGCGCGCCATGGACACCCGGCGCAGCCGTGCAGAAATTGCACAGGAAATCCTTGATTCTTACGAGGATTAGGATTATAATCTGGTGTTGTATGTTTTGTTCCGGATGCGGTCGCATCCGTATTGGGAAAGAATGATCTCTGAAAGATAAATTAGAGGAGGACTGAACAAATGGCAAAATTCATCTTTGTGACCGGCGGCGTTGTCTCCGGTCTTGGCAAGGGCATCACGGCGGCTTCTCTGGGCCGCCTGCTCAAGTGCCGCGGACTGAAGGTCGCCAGCCAGAAGCTGGACCCTTATGTGAACGTGGACCCGGGTACCATGAGCCCCCTGCAGCACGGTGAGGTGTTCGTGACCGATGACGGCACTGAGACCGACCTTGATCTGGGCCACTATGAGCGCTTCATCGACGAAAATCTGAACAAGTACTCCAACCTGACCACCGGCAAGGTGTACTGGAACGTGCTGAACAAGGAGCGCCAGGGCGCTTATCTGGGTCAGACCGTCCAGATCATCCCCCACATCACCAACGAGATCAAGAATTACATCTACAACATGGCATCCTCTACCGATGCCGATGTGGTCATTACCGAGATCGGCGGCACCACCGGCGATATTGAGAGCCAGCCCTTCCTGGAGGCCATCCGTCAGGTGGGCCTGGAGCAGGGCCGCGACAACTGCTGCTACATCCATGTTGTGCTGGTGCCCTATATCTCCGGCTCCGACGAGTACAAGTCCAAGCCGGCCCAGCACTCCGTCAAGGAGCTGCAGGGCATGGGCGTGAACCCCGATATCATCATCCTGCGTGCCGACGGCAGCGTGGGCGGCGATATCCGCCGCAAGATCAGCACCTTCTGCAATGTCAAGCCTGAGTGCGTCATTGAGAACCTGACCATGCCCAGCCTGTACCAGTGCCCGCTGATGCTCCACACCAACGGCCTGGATGATGTGGTGGTGGAAAAACTCAAACTGGACGTGCCCCCCGCCGACCTGACCGAGTGGAAGGGTGTGGTCTCCCGCATTGCCACCCGCAGCAAGACCTGCACCATTGCACTGGTGGGCAAGTACGTCAAGCTGCACGACGCTTATCTTTCCGTGATGGAGAGCCTGTACCACGCCGGTTTTGAGAACGACAGTCAGGTAGACATCAAGTGGGTGGAGAGCGAAGACCTGATCGATCAGGATGCCTGCAAAGAAGTGTTTGCTGACGTGGACGGCATCATCGTGCCCGGCGGCTTTGGTGACCGCGGCATTGAGGGTATGATCCAGGCTGCACAGTATGCCCGTGAGAACCAGATCCCCTACTTTGGCATCTGCCTGGGAATGCAGATCATGGTGATGGAGTTCGCACGCGGCGTGCTGGGCTATGCCGATGCCAATTCCAGCGAGTTCACCCCCGATGGTGCCCACAATGTCATTGCCCTGATGGCCGACCAGCAGGGCAACATCCCCAAGGGCGGCACCATGCGTCTGGGCAAGTACCCCTGCACCGTCAAGCCCGGCACCAAGATGGCCGAGTGCTACGGCGAGGCTGAGATCTGGGAGCGTCACCGTCACCGCTACGAGTTCAACAACGAGTTCCGTCAGGAGATGGAGGATGCCGGGCTGGTCATTTCCGGCACCAGCCCTGACGGCCGTCTGGTGGAGACCGTGGAGCTGCCTGGCCGTGACTTCCATCTGGGTGCACAGTTCCACCCCGAGTTCAAGAGCCGCCCCAACCGCGCTCATCCCCTGTTCAAGGGCTTTATCGCTGCCGCACTCAAATTCCGCATCCATGCACAGCGCGGCATGATGCACGTCTGACCTTCTCAGGCGTTTCGTTCCAGTTCTCCTCGCAGGAGAGACCTGTAAGATCGCAACAAAAAAAGCAGCTGCACTCCGTGTTTTTACGGAATGCAGCTGCTTTTGCTTGTATTACTTACTTTTTAGCGGCAGCGGCCTTTTTGCGGGCGGCGCGGCTGGTCTTTTTGGCGGCGGGCTTCTTTGCGGGAGCCTTGGCAGCGGGAGCAGCGGCCTTGACAGGCTCTGCCTTCACCTCTTCGGCCTTAACAGGCTCAGCGGGCTTTTCCTCAGCCTTTGCAGGCTCCTCCACGGGCTTTTCCTCCACAACGGGCTCTTCCTTGACCTCCGGCTTTGCCTCCTCTGCAGGAGCGCTCTCGACCACAGGTGCAGCCTCTACAATGGGCTCCTCTACCTTCTTGGCAGGGGCACGCTTTGCACGATCCTTCACCTCGGAAATGGTCCACAGCTGGTCATCGCCTGCGGCCTCCTGCCAGATCTGCAGGATGGCACCATCGTTGGCACCCATGCCCACGGTATCGATGCACTTGCCGCTGGCCCAGGAAGAGCGCAGACGGACGGTGCCGGCGGGGGTGGGCTCCACGGTCCACATCTGAGAGGTGCCGCCCACATCCTCCCACAGGTGCAGCCAGGTGCCATTGGCGGTGCCGGTCATCATCAGGTCGATCAGCTTGCCGGATGCGCGGTTGCGGATGCGGTACACACCGTCACCCTCGCGCACAAAGGCCCACTCCTGCTCGGGCTTGTGCTCGTACTTGCCCAGGCGGATATCGCCGCCGTTGGTGGCCTTCTCCACGGCCTGAATGACACTGCCGCCCTTGGCAGCGATGGTATAGAAGCGATCTGCCTCGATCACGGTCTGCGCTACAGTTTTCATGTAAATCCCTCCAAGTTTGTTTCTTTTGAGCCAATCATTTTCGTTTTACAGGTAAATTATACCACCTGCTGTTATTTTTTACAAGGATTCCGCCATTTCTTTAGCACTATTCACAAAAGGCCCCCGCTTTTCAGCCCGTTTTGCACCGTTTGCGAAAACTTTTCGCCCCGTTTCGCCCCATAAAGCAGCAGCACCCCGCCATTTCTGGTGAGGTGCTGCTGCCGTTTTGGAAAATATCAAAAGGGTTCTGGCAGAGCTCCCTTACTGCTTTGCCTGACTGGGATGCGGCTGCACAGGCATTTTAGTGAACAGCGCTTTCAGGACCAGCGGAGTGGCCACACTGGACACGACGATGAGCAGGATGACGGCGGTGAAGTAGACGGAATCCACCACGCCGATGTCCAGGCCCTTCTGGGCCACGATCAGGGCCACCTCGCCGCGGGTCATCATGCCAACACCCACCTTGAGGGAATCACCCCAGCTGAACCTGCAAATCTTGGCCGCCAGCCCGCAGCCGATGATCTTGGTGATCAGGGCCACCACCACAAAGCACACGCTGAACAGCAGGATCTCCGGGGTCAGGCCGCTGATATCTGTCTTCAGGCCGATGCTGGCGAAGAAGATGGGAGCAAACAGCACATAGTTGCTGATGTCCACCCGGCGCTCCACATAGGGGGCATCCTCCAGAGTGCACAGGACGATGCCCGCGATGTAGGCACCTGTGATGTCTGCAATGCCGAAGTAGGCCTCGGCAATGTAAGCCATGGCAAAGCAGAACGCCATACTGACGATGGTGATGCGCTGGGTGTGGGGGTTGCGCTTGTCCAGCCACTTCATGGCGAAATGGGCAATGATGCCCACGCCGATGGCGGTAGCGAAGAACAGCACGGTGTTCATCAGCACCTTGCCCAGCCCTGTGCCGGTGCCGGAGCTTGCTCCCAGCACACAGGTCAGCACCACGATGCCGATGACATCATCGATAACGGCGGCACTGACGATGGTGGTGCCAAGGAAGCTCTTCAGGTGGCCCAGCTCCTGCAAGGTAGCCACGGTGATGGACACGCTGGTGGCGGTCATAATGGTACCGATGAAGAGGGCACGGTAAAACTCCTGGCTGCCCAACGCCGAGAAGCCGTAGAATAAACTATAAAGGAGCGTGCCACCTGCCAGCGGCACCGCCACGCCCACACAGGCGATCAGGGTGGCGATGGGGCCTGCCTTGATCAGCTCCTTCAGGTTGGTGCCAAGGCCCGTGGAGAACATCAGCAGCACCACACCGATCTCTGCGAAGATCGAGATGGTATCGCTGATATGCACAAGGTTCAGCAGGCAGGGCCCAATGATCAGGCCCGCGATGATCTCGCCCACCACCTGCGGCGCTTTGAACTTGCGGGCCACCAGCCCGAAGAACTTGGCACTGAGGATGATGATGGCAAGGTTCCGAAAAACAGAATACATAAATTTACCTTCCTCCGTTTTATCTCATTTAATAGGGCTGTCGGCCGCGCCCGACCCCCTATTCTTTTATTATATCGCCGCTCAGAACCAAAATCAAAATACTTTTCAATCTTTCTCGTTAAAAAAACAGACAAAGTTCGCCAAAGCTTCAACACAATTTTTTGTGCGGATTTTTGGTCCGCAGGGCTTGACAAAACAGCAGGGACTTGCTATAATAAATTGCTGTCTGAACAGACACGCCGCACACGGCAGGCGATGCCGCATGTCGTGTGTACCCTTGGCCTCATAACCTTGAGGCCCTTAAGTCCAAAAGGAGGTGCTACAAAATGGCAAAGTACGAAACCATGCTGATTACCAGCGCCGCTCTCGACGAGGAGGCTACCGCCGCTCTGGTTGGTAAGTTCAAGACCCTGATCGAGAACAACGGTACGATCGATTCCATCGACGAGTGGGGCAAGCGCCGTCTGGCCTACCCCATCAACGACGAGGAGGAAGGCGTTTACACTGTGATTAACTTCACCAGCGAGCCCAGCTTCCCCGCTGAGCTGGACCGTGTGTACAAGATCACTGAAGGTGTTATGCGCAGCCTGATCGTTGCCCACGAGGAGTAATCTTTTCGTGACAGAAAGGGAGACCGTAAAATGTTGAATGTTGTTGCTATCATGGGCCGTCTTGTGGCGGATCCTGAACTCCGCACCACGCCCCAAGGCACCAATGTGTGCAGCTTCCGCATTGCCTGCGACCGCAATTTTGTGCGTCAGGGTGAGCAGCGTCAGGCTGACTTCATTGATATCGTTGCCTGGCGTTCCCAGGCCGAGTTTGTTTCTAAGTATTTCCAGAAAGGCAGTCTGATCGCCATCGAAGGCTCTCTTCAGACCCGCCAGTATCAGGATAAGAACGGCAACAATCGCACGGCTGTGGAAGTCGTAGCCAACAACATCAGCTTTGCAGGCCCCAAGAGCAGCAATCAGGGCGGTGGAGCAAATTATCAGAATTCTGCTCCCGCCTACCAGAACGCAGCCCCTGCCCGTCCGGCTGCTGTGGAGGCAGCTCCCAGCTATTCCGCCGGCAGTGCAGATGATTTTGCTGTTATTGATGACAGTGATGACCTGCCGTTCTGATTCCGTAACGGTCTGACCGTTCAATTCTTATAGGAGGTAATAAGCAATGGCTTTTGAAAGAACCGAAGGCTCTCGCCCCGCACGCCCCATGCGTCGCGGCCGCAAGAAGGTTTGCAGCTTCTGTGTCGATCGCATCGACACCATCGATTACAAGGACGTGCCCCGTCTGCGTAAGTACGTCTCTGAGCGTGCTAAGATCATTCCCCGCCGTGTGACCGGCACCTGCGCTTATCATCAGCGCGCACTGACCACCGCCATCAAGCGTGCTCGTCACGTTGCTCTGATGCCCTACGTCAGCGACTAATCAGAACTTTATCAACCCATTCAAAATAATCAGCAATCAGCAAAGCGCTTTCACCGATGACAAGGTGAAAGCGCTTTTTTGTTGTATCTTTCGTTTGTGCAGTGCTCCCGGCACTCAGTAGTCTGCCTGTTTCTTTTTGCCGCATTCTGGGAACATCTTATGGAACTGTTCCCGCAATTTCCGGGCAGATCACCCTCGTCCATAAAATTGCATCACCCGGTCAAAAAGTTACAAACCGGTACGGTTTTTCCGGCATTTCCTGAAATGTTACCGGGAATTTCCGAAATCAACCGGTGTTTTGATGTGTTGGCAAATCAAACTGCACAACGTCAAACCGATTCTTTGTACACATTTCACGAAATCGCTCCAACATGATTGATTTTTTGAACAAAATGTGCCATACTATAGCCACTGGAAACGTTCCCGACACCGTTCCCGAAAATCCAACCGAAAGCGAGGGCACGCGATATGACGATCAAGGACATTGCCCGCATCAGCGGCTGTTCTGTCAGCACCATTTCGCGTGTCATCAATGACCGGCCGGATGTCCGGCCCGAGACCAAGGAGCATGTGCTCAAGGTCATGCGGGAGGCAGGCTTTACCCCCAACACCAACGCGCGGCAGCTGAAGATCCAGCAATCCCGCAGTCTGGTGTTCGTGGTCAAGGGGACCCGGAACATCTTCTTCTCCGACTTCCTCGTTCAGCTGCAGCGGGCCGCTACCCTGTATGGGTACAACGGCATCGTCTCCTACCTGGACGAGAACGCCAACGAGATCGATGCTGCCGAGAAGATCCTGCGGGAGATCAAGCCCAAGGGCATGATCTTTCTGGGCGGCAGTGTCACGAACTTCCAGAACGGCTTTGCAAACATCTCCGTTCCCTCCGTGCTGGCCACACTGGTCTCCAATGAGTTGGACTTCCCCAACCTCTCGATGGTGGGTGTGGATGACCGGGCCGCAGCAAAAGCGGCAGTCTCCCATCTCATCGCACAGGGTCACCGCAAGATCGCGGTGCTGGGCGGCCCGGCCACCAGCTTTCCCAGCCGGATGCGCCGTTTGGGTGCGCAGGATGCCATGGAGGACGCAGGGCTTGTCTTTGACGATAAACTCTATGGCCTGTGCAACTACGATTTCGAGTCCGCCTACCACGCCATGAACAGTCTGCTGGCCCGCCGGGCCGAGTTCACTGCCTTGTTTGCCATGAGCGATGTGATCGCCTTTGGTGCCATCCGGGCGCTGGTAAGTGCAGGTATGCGGGTGCCGGAGGATGTCTCAGTGATCGGTTTTGATGGCATCACGATGTCCCGCTACTGCGTGCCGGTGATGACCACCATCGTCCAGCCCAGTGAACAGATCGCACTGCAGAGCATCGAGCTGCTGGTGCGGCAGATCGAACACGGAGCCCCGGCCCAGACCGTCACGCTCCAGCCGGAATTGCAGCAGGGCGAAAGCGTTTGCCCCTGCCGCCGGAACGATTCAGTCTAACTTCCGTCCTCATGCTGTGGACGGTGGCAGATATTAACCAAAAGAAGAAGGAGTACTACTATGAAAAAGATGATCTCTCGTCGTAATTTCCTGAAAGTGGCCGGTGCATCCGCCGCTGCTCTGGGTCTGGCTGCCTGTGGCGGTTCTTCCAGCTCCACCGCTTCCTCCACTGCCAGCTCTGCTGCCGGTTCTTCGACCGCTGCAAAGGCTGACGGCAAGGTCTACTACCTGAACTTCAAGCCGGAGCAGGATCAGGATTGGCAGGATCTGGCCGCTGAGTACACCAAGGAGACCGGCGTGCCTGTGACCGTTGTCACCGCCGCTTCCGGCCAGTATGAGACCACTCTGATGAGCGAGATGGAAAAGAGCGAGGCTCCCACCCTGTTCCAGGTCAACGGCCCTGTGGGTCTGGCCAACTGGAAGGATTACTGCTACGACCTGTCCGGCAGCAAGCTGTACGGCGAGCTGACCAGCGACTCCTTCGCCCTGAAGGACGGCGACGCTGTCACCAGCATTGCATACGTCATTGAGACCTACGGCATCATCTACAACAAGGAGCTGCTGAGCGCCGCCGGTTACACCCAGGACGATATCAAGGGCTTTGACGATCTGAAGAAGGTTGCCGATGATATCCAGGCACGCAAGGCCGAGCTGGGCGTGGACGGTGCTTTCACCTCCGCTGGCATGGACGGTTCTTCTGACTGGCGCTTCAAGACCCATCTGGCAAACCTGCCCATCTACTACGAGTACAAGGCAGACGGCATCGGCTCCACCGACGCCATCAAGGGCACCTATCTGGACAACTACAAGCAGATTTGGGATCTGTACATCACCGATTCCACCTGCGATCCTACCCTGCTGGCTTCCAAGACCGGCAACGACGCTGTGGCCGAGTTCGTGGGCAAGAAGGCTGTCTTCTATCAGAACGGCACCTGGGCTTACAATGACGTGAAGGATCTGGGCGACGACAACCTGGGTATGCTGCCCATCTACATCGGCGTGGATGGCGAGGAGAATCAGGGTCTGTGCACCGGTTCCGAGAACTTCTGGTGCGTGAACAACGCTTCTTCTGATGCCGACATTCAGGCTACTCTGGACTTCCTGTACTGGTGCGTCACCTCTGAGGCCGGCACCAGCGCGATGGCTGACAAGATGGGCTTCGTCATCCCCTTCAAGAAGGCTAAGGACTCCACCAACCCCCTGATCGCCATTGCAAACGACTACGTTGCAGCTGGCAAGACCAGTGTTGACTGGTGCTTCTCCACCATGCCTTCCGAGGAGTGGAAGAACGGCGTTGGTTCCGCTCTGACCGCTTACGCAGCAGGCACCGGCGACTGGAACGGCGTTGTGACCGCTTTCGTCGATGGCTGGGCTAAGGAGTACAAGCTGGCAAACGGCTAAGCATTCTCGGTTTTCTCTTTCCCCTTTTATTTGTGTAAACCGTAATGGGAGGCGGG
>OIYD01000828.1_pt1 | contig 22186 bp, 19 predicted proteins | sample 1588141 | NCBI WGS metagenome assembly OIYD01 (sample SAMN03283259) | human gut metagenome | biome: human-associated habitat; material: feces | host: Homo sapiens | place: USA | collected 2013
CATTTTTTATTTCCAGTTTATTATACACTATTTCTGACGATTTGAGAAATTTCCTGTAAAGTAAAAAAAGATTCCCTATTGTCTCCTCCTATCGGTTATAACAATAGCGAACCTTCTCCTTAAATCATGCTATTCCAATATATATTTTACTGTTCTTTACCACCCTGCAATAAATTTTCCGCTTCCTCTTCCGGCAATGCAAAAATATCCATCAGATTATTTTTTATTTCAGTTTCTGATATGTTCTTAGCTTTCATTCCGCTTACATACTGATTCAGCAGTTCTAATTTTCCTTCTTCTTTTGCCTCTTCTCTATCTTCAATCCAATCCGACTGTCTTTGCATATACTCTTTCCTCCATTTCTGGTTATCACGGACCCGCTGAACTTCCCGGTCCAGTCGATGCACAAAGTCTGTTTCTATTGTTTTCTTGGACAAGTATTCCAAAAATGCTTTCATCTCTGCGCTGACATCGTTCTGCCGCCCCACTGCGCTCAAAAAGATTTTCCCTGTTCCGTCCCCCAGCTCCAGATTCAAATCCTGTATGCACCGGTTCTCAAAGGAATAAATATGTCTGCCCGCATCAAATGGATCAAAGGTGCAGATAAATATTACATAACTTTTATTTAAGCTCTGATATTCGATTCCCTTATCTGTCTCGTCAATATCTATGATTCCCTGATAATAACGGCTTCGTTTCGGAAGATGCTTTTTCTTTCCTGTCTGCATCTCAATATCATAAATCGTCTGATTCTCATCCGCAGCATACACATCCATACGCACACTTTTGGCATTTGCTGCCACATCCAGAGTTTTCTGCTCCTCCAGATATACAATATCCGCAATTGGAAAGCCCATAATCAGTTCCAGCAATTCCTTGCAAAGAGCCTTGTTCTGCATCACCTTTGCAAACATGAAATCATCGGAAAGTTCCAGTTCCTCATAGCTTTTACATTTTCTTGCCATACACAATAGTTCTCCTTTCATTATAGTAAAAGAGTCCCGACTTGACAACCCAAACCAGTTCGTTTGTTCCAACTCTTTTACCGTCTCTTTTTTACTTTTCATCCTGTTTCTTGGAAATTTTGGCGAAAATGCCAATGAATCTGGGAAATATTCCCGCTCTACGAAATCAAAGCAAATGATTTGCTTTCGATACTGCCATCATACCTGCCACTTCTTAATAAGTCAATATGCCCTTCTGTTATTTCAGAAAAATTTTATAACTGCAAAACCTGCCACTGGCATCTTCTAACGGATGTCTGACAACTTAAAACTACGAGAAACACGCTTTGCGAGTTTCTCGAGTTATCGCGGTGCTCGCCAAATCTGCATGCAAGCATGCGATTTTTCTCGCTACTCGCGTAAACAAAAAAAGAAGATTTCTCTGCCTCATTCACAGAAAAATCTCCTTTTCCATCATCTTTTCGATATAGAAAAATCACTCTTTTTCTTTAATCATTTTAAACATCTGAACACGGTTTCTGATACCAAGCTTCCGATAGATATTCAAAATGTGCTTTTTTAATGTATTTACGCTTATGGACAATTCTTCACAGATGGTATGATTATCCTTTCCCTGCATCAAAAGCTGCAATATCGTATGCTCCCGCTTTGTCAGTTCATATTTCTCTGTTACTTCTGTTATCGTTAGTTTCTCTGCCCTTTCATCCTTTTGCTGTCCGTCCTTATATAACCGGAATGCCAGATGGTCTTTTAACATGTCCAGAATAAAAATGTCATCATACTGGAAATTATCTTTTCCGATTGTCCGGTAAAAAGTGACAACGCCTAAAAATTCTTTATTTCTTCCCAATATCATCTGGATTGCATAATGCCAGTTATTTGGCCGGTACACCTTCTGATAATATTCTGTCTGTACCCTTTTTTCATCCGATATCATATCAGTTTCCCGGTACACCAGGCTCTTTCCGCTATATACAATTCCGCGGTTCGAATTCATTTCATCATACATCGGGGATTCATCATCACAATTATAAGTGACTGGTCTTATCAGATGCTTACTTTCTTTTCTGTCTGCCAGGAAAAAATCTGCACTGTCAAAATCCAGCACCATCTTCATCTGCTCTAAGAACTGCTCCCGCATAATATCTGCATCTTCTGTCGTATAAATTTTGTATATAATACTGTTTAAAATCATCCAGTCATTTGTCTCTAATGTTTTCAATCAATCACCCTCTTTAAGTATTTTTCAGATGCAAAAAGAGGGCATATTCTTTCGAATATACCCTCTTTGGTCTAAAACCATTATATTTTATGGCATTTTAAATTGCAAGTATTATTTTAATATTATTCATGAAAGATTACATTGCGGTACTTATTCAGTACCCGGAGTAATACACTGCCTAAAATCACACAGGTGATAACTTCTCCGATTCCAACAGTAAGTGCATTAAATGGAATCGACCAGTCAACGCCTTTATATTCTGTAATAAAGCCATAACCATAGCGTAATACAAAAGGTACAATCACCATATTTGCAATAACCGGCGGCCATGTACATGCGAATTTATGCTTTCTTAATGCATAAGTTCCAAACGCTCCAATCAAAGTTGCAATGCTTCCGCACACAACATCCACCGGAATACCGCCTGTCAGCATATTTGCCAGAAAACATCCCAGCCATAATCCCGGAATTGCTGCAGTTGTAAATACTGGCAGAATACATAATGCTTCTGAAATACGCACCTGAATCGTACCGGATGCCAGTCCTGCAATACTGCTAAGATAAGTCAGTGCCACATAGATTGCTGCAATTAACGCAGCCTGCACAATAAATAATACTTTTTTGTTTCTCATATTCTTTTGTCTCCTCTAGTTTTGTTTTACGAGTGGAAGGTCTCGAACACTCGGTTTCTTCTTCCCCAAAGACCTTGGTTTTACGGGGTACTTGCAACGTTTGAAAGTGTATCACAGAACTTGTCTAATTGCAAGCGATTGTATACACACAAAGAGAGACTGCCTTTCGGCAACCTCTCTTCGCGCTTAATTATATTTTGTATGAGGAAATGGAAAAAAGAATTATCTTTGTTTTAGCCCTTTACACCACCAAGTGCCACACCTGCTACAATGTATTTTGAAAGGATAAGGTAAGCAATAATTAATGGAAGTACCGTTACGGTAAGGCCTACATATACAACACCGTAATCTACACGGAACTGATCAGATGTCAGCATCTGTACAAACAATGGAAGTGTTTTCTTCTCATCAGTTGTTAACATAATGGTTGGGGTAAAGAGGTTATTCCATTGTGCAATAAACTGGAAGATTGCCTGTGTTGCTACTGCCGGTTTCATAATCGGCATGATAATGGTATTGAAAATCCGAAATTCTCTTGCTCCGTCAATTCGTGCAGCTTCAATCATTTCAATGGATAAGGTACTTTCCATATACTGTTTCATGAAGAATACAACTGCCGGTGCTGCGATACAAGGAATAATCAATGGGATATAAGTATCTACCAGATTCAGTTTTAACATAAAACGGTAGAAACCAATGATTGTAATCTGGTTCGGCACCATCATGATTGCCATGATGAACGCCCATGCAAACTTTTTTGCTTTGAAGTTATATACATGAATTCCATAAGCTGTCATACAGGAACAATATACTGCAAGGAAGGTACCTGGTACTGTGATGCATAAGGAGTTCAACATTGCTCTTCCTAATGTTAATCTCATACCATTCTGCTTCTGAAGAAGCATGTTCCAGTTCTCCATCAGGTGGGAGGAAGGAATCAAGGATACACCTGCCTGAATATCTCCAGAAGTTCTGGTCGCATTCATAACCATTAAAAGGAATGGCAGTAAACTAAGGAGACAGAAGAGGATACAAATCAAACCTCGGATTGCTCTTTTTGTATGTAATACTTTCGAATAACTTTTCTGTTTTGGCTGGGATGTCTGTCCGCTCATTGCCATATCAAAACTTGCCATTATCGATTCCCTCCTTTCTTATATTTCTTCTCGCTCCGATCCGTCATCGTTCCGAAGAAGATAAGACTGATAATCAAGGTCAGAATAAACAGGAATACAGATACTGCTGCTGCCTTACCTACATCACTCTGATATAATCTCATGATGTACATTGCCATTGTTGTGGATGAATCATCCGGCTGTCCGATAAGACCTGACTTGCTGACATTGAATAATGCCGGGATATCGTACATCTGTAAACCACCGATTGCGGAAGTAATCAATACGTATAACATAATCGGTTTTAATAATGGAAGTGTTAAGTAACGGAATTTCTTCCATCCGGTTGCTCCATCGATGTCTGCCGCTTCATAAAGACTTGGGTCAATTCCCAAAACTCCTGATATCAGCAACAGGGTTGTATTTCCATACCACATCCAGAAGAGGATAAATGATACTAACCCCCGCGTTCCGCCGACGCTTGTCATAAAGTTAAATTTCTGTGAAATGATTCCCATATCACGTAAAGTCTGTGTAATTGGTCCATACTGGGAAAACATTGCATTGAATAAAACAGATACAGACGCTGCTGTGATAATACTTGGTAAGTAAATAATAATTTTGTATGCGCCCTGAGCTTTTAATTTTACAATGTTATCAGTCAGCCATACTGCCAGTAACAATGAAACTAAAATCTGTGGAATAAAGTTGCATACCCACATTGCCAGTGTATTTTTCAAATAAATCAATGCATATCCTTTTTCACCGGCTGTCAGCCCGAGAATATTTTTGAAATTGTCTAATCCGCAAAATTCAATAAATTCTCTACCGTTTCTCTTATAGTAGCTTAATGTACTATAGTAAAATGTATTAAATAACGGCCATAACTGAAACAGACAATATGCAATGAAGAATGGGGCGATAAAGAAGTATCCATATCTGCCATATTCAATATGTTTACGTTTTTTCTTTTTGTCCATCTTTGCCAACTCCTCTCAATCCATCTTCCATTTCCCTATATTTTAAAATAACTCTCCAATAGTTTTGTTTATAAATGCTGCCCTTCCCATGCCGGAAAGGGCAGCATAGTTATTGTTCTTTTACTGATTATTCAGCTTTTAAGTATGAATAGGAGTCATGTACTGCGGATTTGAAATCTGCGATTGCAGTATCCTTATCCTTGTTTCCTGCTGCATACTCTTTCACCTGAGTAGCCCAAGCAGAGTTGATGTTCTGATCTTCTGCTGTTGCATTCTTAGCACTGATGGAATCAGCCATTGGTAAGTAGAATGCCATGATGTCCTGACCAGCTGCTTCATATAAGTAGTCACATGTTGCGCCTGCTTCAGAAATCTTCTTAACAGCTTCTTTGTTGTTTACGAAATCACTGTTCTTGGCATTGATAGATACCATGAAGTCTGTGTCACAGGTAAATGCTTTGATAATTGTTCCAGCCATTTCTTTGTCTGCACAGTTAACTGTTGCTGCAAGTCCTGTACCACCCCAATAGAACTGTTCCGGAGCATTTACAAGGATTGTGTTACCTTTCCAGGTATCTTTTAAGCTCCAGTATGTGAACCATGGGCATCCACAGTAAGCAACTGCTGCATTAGATGTCTCGCCGTCACCTTCCATGTTTGCATACCAGTCTGTTGACCACTGGTCTGTTTCATAGGTTAATCCTTCGTCTACCATTGTCTTAGCAAGATCCATGTACTCTGTCATATTGTCATCTACAGTAATTACATCGTCATCGCCATACCAACCAGTTGCTCTTGAGTTAGAAAGTACACGGAAACACTCATCATAACCAGAGAACAGTTTACATTTTCCGCTTGATGCATCATTTACTTTTCTTGCTGCTTCCAGGATTCCATCCCATGTAGAGAACATTGTGCTTAATTCAGCAGGATCAGTTGTTCCAAGGTATTTCTCACAAAGATCAGCTCTTAACTGGAAGCATCCAGGAGTAGCCTGCCAGAATAATGCTTTTACATTGTTTGCATCAGATGAATCCTCACCACTTACGGTACCAAGATCCAGATTGTACTGATACTGATTTGCATAATCATCTGCTGTAATTCCGCAGTCACCAACTGAGGTCAGCCAGTCGCTGTTTACATATTTCAAAACGTAGTCAACCTCAAGTCCCATCAGGTCTGGATACAATTCATTATCAGGATCATCTAAGATTTCATCAATCTTTGTCTGATAATAATCAGATCCACCTGCATTTACGAATACGATACGTTTTGCAAGGTCTGGGTACTGCTCTGCAAACGGTCCATCTAAGATATTCTTGATATCGTCGTTCCAGCCCCATACTACGAATGCATCATCTGCACTTGGATCACCGGTGATGGTGTTCTCTACTTCTGTAGAATCAGAACCACTGTCTGTGTCCGTATCTGCATCTGCTGTTCCTTCTGTGTTGGATGCATCATTGTTCGCATCCTTTGTGTCATCCCCTGATCCACATCCAGCTACCATAGCTGCTACCATGGATACGCATAATAAAGTACTGATAAGTTTCTTTTTCATTGAGTTCTCCTCCTTCTTATTCGTCATCCTTTTGGATGTTGTTTTCAGGCAGCTCTCCTACCGACTGTCCGGTAATCAATGTGCCCTCTATAACGACTCTCTCTATGAGAGTAGTTCTCGGTTTCTCGATGGCATCAATCAGACGCCTGGCTGCTTCTCTTCCTATTTCTTCTGTATCCTGACGAATCGTTGTGATTCTCGGATGAGATAACTGGGAAATTCTTGTTCCGTCATATCCTGCAATGGAAACATCTTCCGGAATATGCATCCCACGTTCCATAATCACGTTTTTCCCTCCGATTAAAGATGTGTCATCCGGATAAAGAATACAGGTTGGCGGGTCATCCATATCAAGTAAGATTTCTGTCTGCTCCGCCGCTCCCTTTGTTTCCAGATAAGCAGCTTCCCGAATGTAATCTTCATTTACCTTAATATGAAGTTCTTCCATCGTCCGGTAAAAGCTTGTAAGTCTTTCTCTTGTTACATTTGAGTTTTTCTGTCCATGTATGTAAGCAATTTTTCGGTGACCCTTCTTATATATATACTTCAGCAGCTCTTCCATTCCTTTTACATTATTGGAACAAACTGCTGTGCAATTGTAATGTGTATAATCAATGGTCACTACCGGGAATGCACTGTTCATTAATTCAAGCACTCCCTGGCTGGCAAAATCAGCACACACGATAACGATTCCTTCAAAGTTCCGGTATCTGCAGTGTTCAAAAAATGAGGTTTTCTTTACTCCGTAACTGTTGTTGATAAATGTTACATCATATCCCATCTTCTCAACCTGCACCTTAATTCCATTTAGCACACCTGAAAAATATTCATGTGTCAGACCACTTCCTGCTTCTTCCTGAAACAGGACTCCTACGTTGTAGGAACGGTTGGTCTTTAATGCTCTGGCAGCTGCATTTGGAAAATACCCCATCCGCTCTGCTGTCTCTCTTACTCTTGCTTTTGTTTCTTCTCCAATATCATGTTGTCCATTCAGTGCTTTGCTAACTGTTGCAGTTGATACACCACATTCTTTCGCAATGTCTTTTAAAGATACCATCTTTTGCACCTCACTGTTTCGAGTTGCTTTTCTTAATCGTTTTCGTATCTTTATCATAACATATTCAGTGTGAAATGCAACCTTTTTTTGTATATTTGTAATAGTTATCCAGTTTTAATTCGTCAGTTTTGTGCATTTTTTACTAATCTTGTTTTCTTTCTTCTACATCAAGCCGAATTTCAACCTATCTTTTTACTTAATCGTTATTGTTTTACCTGCCTGTTGGACGATATACAAAGTCGTTTTTTTGCCTTCATCTCAATGAAATAAGCATTTCATCAATATTTCTGTTGCTTTTTCCTGATTCTTATATTATACTCAATCTAAAGAAATACCTCTCTTAATCGTTTTCGAGTTTATTGCATTTAAGGAGGTTATTTAATTATGAAATTTGGACATTTCGATGATGCAGCGAAAGAATATGTCATCACTTCCCCAAAGACTCCACTTCCATGGATCAACTATTTAGGATGTGAAGATTTCTTTTCACTGGTTTCTAACACCTGCGGAGGATACAGTTTCTATAAAGATGCCAAGCTCCTTCGTCTTACAAGATATCGTTACAACAATATTCCTTATGACAGCAATGGACATTATTACTATATCAAAGACGGTGACACCATCTGGAATCCGGGATGGATGCCAGCCAAGACTGAATTAGATTCCTATCAGTGCCGGCATGGATTAGGCTACTCTGTTTTTGAAGGAAGCAAAAATCAGTTATCCGCAGAGCTGACCATGTTTGTTCCTATGGGAAATACCTGTGAGATTAACAAACTGACACTGACCAACCACGGCAGTGAACACAAAGAAATTTCCGTATTCTCTTATGTAGAATTCTGTCTGTGGAATGCCATGGATGATATGACAAACTTCCAGCGTAACTTCAGTACCGGTGAAGTGGAAATTCACGGCTCTGCCCTTTATCATAAGACAGAATACCGCGAACGCCGTAATCATTATGCGGTATATGCTGTAAATACCCAGCTTGCCGGATTCGATACCGACCGTGAATCTTTCCTTGGTGCTTATGGCGAAAATTCCGCGCCGGAAGTTGTCATAAACGGAACCTCTAAGAACTCTGTAGCAAGCGGCTGGTCTCCGATTGGTTCCCACCATATCAAGGTTTCTCTTGCACCGGGCGAATCAAAATCCTTTGTTTTTGTACTGGGTTATGTAGAGAATCCGGTTGCCGAGAAATGGGATGGTCCTGCTGAAAACGGATGCATCAACAGAAAACCTGCAGAAGAATTATTAAAGCGTTTTGATACCACAGAAAAAGCTGACGCTGCTTTAGCAGAATTAAAAGAATACTGGAATAACCTTTTAAACCACTTTACCGTATCTTCTTCCGAAGAGAAGTTAGACCGTATGGTAAACATCTGGCATCAATATCAGTGTATGGTTACCTTTAATATGTCACGTTCCGCTTCCTATTTCGAATCCGGAATTGGACGAGGCATGGGCTTCCGTGATTCCTGTCAGGATCTTTTAGGATTTGTTCATCTGATTCCGGACCGTGCAAGACAGCGTATTTTAGATATCGCATCCACCCAGTTTGAGGATGGAAGTGCTTACCATCAGTATCAGCCACTTACCAAAAAAGGAAATGCTGATATTGGAAGCGGATTCAATGATGACCCGTTATGGCTCATTGCCGGTACTGCTGCTTATATCAAGGAGACCGGAGATTACTCCATTTTAGATGAAATCACTCCTTATGATAATGACGAAAGCAAATCAACCGATTTTATGGAACATTTAAGACGTTCCTTCAACTATACCAGAACACACTTAGGACCACATGGACTTCCTCTGATTGGACGTGCTGACTGGAATGACTGTCTGAACTTAAACTGCTTCTCAGAAGAGCCGGGTGAATCCTTCCAGACCTTTGGACCATCTGAGGGGCCAAATGCAGAATCTGTATTTATCGCAGGCATGTTTGTAAAATATGGTAAAGATTATGTAGAAATCTGCAAACACAAAGGTCTGGAAGAAGAAGCCAAAGAAGCAGAAGAAGCAATTGCTTCCATGGAAAAAACCGTTCTCGATGCCGGCTGGGATGGCGAATGGTTCTTAAGAGCTTACGACCACTACAAACAGAAAATCGGTTCCAAAGAATGTGACGACGGTAAAATCTTTATCGAGCCGCAGGGATTCTGTGTTATGGCCGAAATCGGCCTGAAAGAAGGCAATTGTCTTCAGGCAATGCAGTCTGTTGAAAAATACTTAGATACTAAATACGGTATTGTACTGCTGCAGCCACCTTATCACAAATACCATGTAGAGCTCGGTGAAATTTCTTCCTATCCACCTGGATACAAAGAAAATGCAGGTATCTTCTGTCACAACAATCCATGGATTTCCATTGCAGAAACAGTCGTTGGACGTGGCGACCGTGCATGGCAGGTATACACCAGAACCTGTCCTGCTTATATCGAAGATATCAGCGAAATTCACCGCACTGAACCATATGTGTACTCTCAGATGATTGCCGGAAAAGATGCTCCAAACTTCGGCGAAGCAAAGAATAGCTGGCTTACCGGTACTGCTGCATGGACCTTTCTTGATGTATCCCAGTATATCTTAGGTATCCGTCCGGATTATGATGGTCTTGTAATTGACCCATGTATTCCATCTACTTTATCCGGTTTTACCGCAAAACGTGATTTCCGTGGTGTAACTTATCACATTCAGGTAAAGAATCCAACTGGCGTACAGAAAGGTGTCAAGGTTCTTACTGTAGATGGTGTTATTGCTGATGGCAATATGATTCCATTTGATCCGTCTAAGAAAGAAGTTACTGTTGAAGTAATTATGGGTTAAGCAAAATACCCCCTTTATTTATCTTATATAAAATCAATCCATGATTCAAAAGAAGGGCGTATGAAAAAACGAAAGTTTTTTCATACGCCCTTCTTCTATATACTTCTTTTATAACCTGCTGCTCTTACAATTCACAGGTGTTAACGGTTCTTGGGAACGGAATGACATCACGGATGTTTGCCATACCGGTAAGATACATGACGCATCTTTCAAATCCAAGTCCGAAGCCTGCATGTCTTGCAGAACCATATTTACGTAAATCAAGATAGAAGCTGTAATCTTCCTCTTTTAATCCAAGTTCATGGATTCTTTCTAATAATTTATCATAGTCATCCTCTCTCTGACTTCCTCCGATAATCTCTCCGATTCCTGGCACCAGACAGTCAACTGCTGCAACTGTCTTGCCATCTTCATTGAGTTTCATATAGAAAGCTTTGATTTCCTTTGGATAATCTGTTACGAATACCGGTCTCTTGAAAACCTGCTCGGTTAAGAAACGCTCATGCTCGGTCTGAAGGTCACAGCCCCAGGATACCTTGTAATCAAATTTATCATTATTCTTCTCCAGAAGTTCAATGGCTTCTGTATAAGTCACTCTTGCAAAATCGGAATGTAATACATTATTCAGCCGTTCAATCAGTCCCTTGTCTACGAAGGAATTAAAGAACTGCATTTCTTCCGGTGCATGTTCCATAACATAGGAAATAATATATTTCAGCATACTCTCTGCCAGTACCATGTCATCTTCCAGATCTGCAAATGCGATTTCCGGCTCAATCATCCAGAACTCTGCAGCATGTCTTGTAGTATTGGAATTCTCCGCCCTGAAGGTTGGTCCAAAGGTATAAATATTTTTGAACGCCAGTGCAAAGGTCTCTCCGTTTAACTGTCCACTTACGGTAAGATTGGTTGGTTTTCCAAAGAAATCCTGTGTATAATCAATGCTTCCGTCTTCCTTGTGTGGAATGTTATTTAAGTCCATGGTAGTAACCTGGAACATTTCCCCTGCACCCTCACAGTCACTTCCGGTAATCAGCGGAGTGTGTACATAGACAAAGTCCCTCTCCTGGAAGAACTTATGAATTGCATATGCAATCAGGGAACGCACACGGAATACTGCCTCAAAGGTATTGGTACGTGGTCTTAAATGTGAAATGGTTCTTAAATATTCGAAGCTGTGGCGTTTCTTCTGTAACGGATAATCCGGTGCAGATGCGCCTTCAATTATGATTTTCTCTGCCTGAATTTCAAATGGCTGCTTTGCTTCCGGTGTAGCTTCCAGCACTCCGGTAACAACAATAGCTGCGCCCACATTAATTTTGGTAAGCTCCTGAAAATTCTCCAGTCCATCTGCATATACTACCTGCAGTGGTTCAAAGAAAGTTCCGTCATTTACTACGATAAATCCGAAGTTTTTAGAATTACGGTTACTTCTTACCCAGCCTCCGACGGTAATTTTCTTACCTACATAATCTTCCTGATGGTGAAATAAATCTCTGATGTCAACAAGTTCCATTTTTCTATCCCCCTTAGATAAAAAATTTTCTAATCCTTTTTAGTTTTCTGTATTTAATTCAGTATCTGTAACATTTTCTGTTCCTGCCTCATCTTCAACAGTTGCACTGTCAACTACTTTCTGAAGTGCCAGATTGCATACATATACTTTCTTTAAATATTCTTTTCCGCTGTCTGCGTTCAATCCATATGATTTGTATAATGTGGATTCATCGCTGTAGCTGTAATTGCTCATAAGATTTCCAACGTAGCTGTCAAAGCCATCCTGGTCAAACTCAATGCCTTCCTTTTCTGCAATTGCCTCTAAAATCATCTGTGTCTTAAGATCTGATGTCACTTCGTCAGTTACATTGCTTACAAATTCATCATAATCCTGATTTGCTGTATTTTCCACATAATCCTTAAGGCTGCTTCCATCGCTGCAGTAATAGGATTCATACTGTGCCATTACCTCTTCCATACGGGCATCCAGAAGTCCATCCGGAATTTCCTTTACGGTACATACCTCTCCTAACTTGTCCATTACTGCAGAACGGATTGCAGATTTCTTGGAGGATTCCTTAGAAGATTCCATATAATTGCGTGCATCTGCCTTCATCTCATCTACCGTATCATAGCCAAGGCTGGCCTTAGCATTGACATATGCCACATATTCATCTGTCATATTGTCATAAGTAATATCCTGTTTCTCAACAATTTTATTGATGGTTACATTAAACACAACCGCCTGTCCTGCCAGGTCTGTATTTTTATAGCTTTCCGGGAATGTAAGATTCAAGGTTACTTTATCCCCTACTTTTGCACCAATCAGTCCTTCTTCGAAGCCGTCAATAAACGTATTGCTTCCAATCTCTAAGACCGTATCTGTTGCAGTTCCACCGCTGAATGCCACACCATCTTTTAATCCTTCATAATCGATATTTACAGCATCTCCATCCTCTACCACTGTTTTATCCGTATCTACATAGTATGGATAGTTGGTAATTACGCTATTCTCAATAAAAGTCTTCACATCATCATCACTTACGGAATAATCGTCTGTCAAAGCTACTGACAATCCCATATAATCGCCCAGTTCCACATAATCAAGCGGGTCAAAATCAATTGCCGCACTGGATACCACTTCTGTGCTCTCTGTATTCTCTACCGATTCACTTTTCTTGTCTTTTCCACAGCCAGTTACTGAAAATGCCAGTGTCAGGCATAACAATACTGCTACTATTTTCTTCTTCATATTTATTTCCCTTCTGTCTTTCATTCAAAGGCTGGATTTTTCCAGTCAGTCATACTTTCTAAAGATACCACATTTTCACCGAAAATAAAAGCATTTCATAGAATTTTTCGCATTTGCAGGTTGTCAATCCTGCCAATCAATGATACAATCATATTTGGATTTTACTTAAGGAGGTTTTCATCGTGCCAAAATTTGCGATTGTATTATTAACAATACTGATTATTATGATTATTGCCCTGATTGTTCTTTATTTTGTGGGCAAACGAGCTCAGAAAAAGAAAGAAGAACAGGATGCCCAGATTGCAGCAGCAGCACAGACCATTTCCATGCTGATTATCGATAAGAAGAAGATGCGGCTTAAAGATTCCGGTCTTCCGGCAAATGTCATTGCCCAGACTCCGAAAATGCTCCGCCGTTCCAAACTTCCAATCGTCAAAGCAAAGGTTGGTCCAAAGGTTATGACTTTAATCTGTGACGGACAGATTTTTGATTCCGTTCCGGTTAAGAAGGAAGTAAAAGCTACTGTCAGCGGGCTTTACATTACCGCAGTAAAAGGAATGCGTGGTCCTATCGAAGCACCTGCCAAAAAGAAAAAAGGCTTTATGGCAAAATTAAAAGAAAAAGCTGGTAAATAAAATAAAAATAGAGCTGGGTTTTCACCCAGCTCTATTTTTATACATCCAGCTACGCAAGACTGAATCCGCCTTTTTCTTTTGATGCAATCTTCATCTTAATGGTACAGTCTGCCAGATGCTCATAGTTTACCTCCAATGCATAATCTATCTGCACATCAATACAATGTTCTGTCTCTTCCACTTTAATATCCTTTGCATCAATTCCAACCAGAAGATTTCCAAATGGCGTTCCATAATAAGACATATTTTTCCGGTTCTTTTCAAAGACCATGTGTACATTGGAAACTCCTTTTTTTGTAATATCAATACAGTTTTGCTGCATCTTGATTATATTCTTTGTGCTTCCTTCAAAACCTTCATTTACTTCTTCATACAGCACATAATGTTTTCCGTTTTTCTGGTAATAATCCCCTACTGTAATCACTTCAACCGGCTCTGCTTCTCCTTCTGCCGGCATCTGTAATCCGCTGATTGATACAATTACATCTTTTGTCATCTAATCCGCTCCTTCTATAGAAATCCAGGTCAGTATAGCACTATTTATCCCAGAAATCCAGCCATTTCCATGAAATCTTATAATTCTTCTCTTCCATCAGAGACTGATATTCCGTCTCACTTAAGGTATCCTTCAATACCTTTTCTGATTTACCATCCACAACCTCATAGACACTTCCTTCAAAGCACATATTCGGATACATGACACACCACCAGTTATGTCCCATGCCTGCTCCGATAATCACTTCCATTGCATGATAAGTTCCCGCCGGGAACGTATAACTGCCATAGGTCTTTACCGGGAACTCCACGGAAGATAATTTCACCTCTACCGGATAATCATAGCCCTCCTGCCGGATGACTTCTTTTGCAATATGTATAATTTCCGGGAAGTGTTCTCTTGCAATCCGGCTGCTTTCTTCGGCTGTCTTAGCATCCTGCAAAAGTTCTCCCATTTCTTTTCCAACAGCATCCCTCACCTTAAGCTTCAGTGCCTGATCTGCTTCCCCATCACTGTTTGCCCTGACATGGAAACGCAGAATCTTTTCTGCAATGTCCTCCTGCATTCTTCGCCCCTCATAAGCCTTTTTCGCACTGTCCACCGTAAATACCAACAGTAATAACAGCATGCCATAGAACAACGCCCTTTTTAAATACAATTTTTTTCGGTTATATTCTTTCATGGTAAAACTCCTTTCATGTTTCTGATTTCTTATTTCTTCTTTTCCTTGCTACGCTTTCTTTAGCCATACCATTCTGACTTTCTATCTGGAATATAACCGAAAAAATTTTTTCTATACATTTTGATAACTTTTTGGGGGAGAAAATTTTATGTAGAAATGGGGTGGGGTTGTAAATTTTTCTTGGTGGGATGCGGCTGAGCTTGTAACTTTTCTTTTTGGGGACACGGTTGAGTTTGTAACTTTTCTTTTTGGGGACACGGTTGAGTTTGCGACTTTTCTCTCAAAAGTCGCTGGTGAAGTTGATTTGGGTATAATTTAAGAAAAATGACTCTTTTTTGCCCAATCTCCTCTGCTGTTATCTCCGAAGTTCTCTCGGTTTGGGTAAGATTCTAGAAAAATGAAGTCTTTTTACCCAATCAGAAGCAAATAACAAAGACTATGCTTCCTTCTGCAACTCATTTTGGGCAAAAAGTAATGTAATCTTTCTGTTTTTGCCCAATCTAAGTCAAATTAATAAATTAACTTAAGAAATAATAGGCTGCCGTCAGCATCACCAGAACCAGACATCTTACAAAGATGTTGCCAATGTTACCAGTGTAACCAGGTGTCCAGCATCCTACGGAGATGTCACCAGCGTGACATCCCAATGATATTCCACTGTCAGGTTTTTCCGGTAACCGCTCCAATCCTTCTGAAACTGCAAATAAATATCCCTTGCATATGCCCCTAATTTATAATAACTGTTTGTACCATCTGCATTCTGATTCTGTTGCAATTTTTCTGTCATGGCATCCATCTTTTCTTCCAAAGTCTGCTCTATTTCTGCTTCCACTTCCAGCAGTGCATTTTCATCCTGACTGTCTGTATGAAGGTCTTCCAATTTTTCATCCCTGTGCTTTGTTTTCTGCAGCAGTTCCCTGTTGCCCTGATACTTTCCATCCGCCTTTATTGTAACGGTTTCCGTCACCTGGCCATTCTGCTCCGTAAAAGCATAGCTGCAGCATAAATTACTAAGTGTTACACTTTCTGCATCTTCAAGTGAAATGCTGTAGCTTTTCATCTTCTGCTCTGAGAGCAAAGCCAGTTCTCCCGTTTCCCGGTCCACTTTGCCTGCTGCCATCCTGCCCTGCATCAGATAGTATTTTTCCAGTATCATTTTATCTTCTGCACAGTTAATATAGGGAATCCACAGATTTTCGTTCTCATTTTCCCATATCCGGAACAGGCTGCCCAGGGTAACTGCCTCACTGTCCTTAAAACGTTCATCCGAGGCAATTCTTTCATTCAGATAAGTTCCTACCGGCTCTTTTAAAACTGTATCCATCTCCATCACCTGATCCGGTTCATCCTCCGTAACAAAAAGCAGCGTATTCCTCGAAAAAAGATTTTCCTCTTCCAGATACCCAAGAAATGCCCCCAGCCGCTTTTCATCCTCTAAAAGCGACCGGTTTAGAATCAATGCCTTTAAATGGTTATAATCCATCTCTCCAGGATTTTCCCCATCTGCATGCAAAAACAGCTCCATGCAGTCTTTTCCTTCCGCCAGAAGTACCGATGTATTCTCTTTTTCGCTTTTCTCATCTGCCACATTCTTAAGCTGCTCAAAGCCAAATGCCATCTGATAGTTCTCCTTTGTCAAAGTCACCGCTGCTGCCAATGGAAAATTCCGTTCTTCCAACTCTGTATTTCCACAGCCGCCAAGGCATAAGACTGCCAAATATATCATGGAAACAATTGTCACGATTCTATTTTTCATACTGCTGCTCCTTTCCACCATTTTTTCCGCTATCCTTTTCCACTATCCCTTTCCCGGCATTTACTTATCTCTCCAATGCACAGCGGAAGAATTACCGTCAACGGAAGAAATGCAATTGCCTGAATCCATATAAACATTATTTTCCACTCCGGTAGCCGGTAAAAAAGTAATGTGACTGCAAATGTAAGAACCATTACAATTGGTATTATCAATTTTTCTATACTTTTCGCATCGGCTTTTCCCGGAATCGCTTCATTTTTCCCATCCGCTTTTTGGTGCCCTTCCTTTTGCCATACAGCTTTCAGCAAATCCGAGGCATAAAACATTCCGGTATTGATAAATGCGTAAATTGTAAAGAACCAGATTGCTACCATAAAGGCATCCTGCCGTTCGAAGAAACCGCCTGGCAGTTTTATCATGCTCATTAATGTAATTGCCGGATATTTCATTTTCGGCAGCATGCCACTGCCAAAGATGCCAAGCGTAATCAGATAGATTGCAGCATTAAAAATCACTGTAACACAAAGGCTTTTCCGGCATGTTCGTCCTACACGGACATTTTCTGCAAGATAGGGCTGTAAAAATAAAACAAATGCCATTGTGCCATACAGAAGTACAACTGCCGCTGTCCCTTTAACAAAGTTTCCCCAGGAATGTACCATTACCGGAGTCCAGTAAATCGTATTGACATCCTTTGTTGCCAGAAGCAGCATTAAAATAAGTGGAAGAAATACAAACCAGAACAGGATTTCATACACCCGGGCACGCCCTTCGATGCCCTGCCAGATTCCATAGCCACATAAAAGCATTAGTAAAACTGCTGCCAGCACAAATGAACTATCCTTTAACAATTCACTCACCATCAGGTCACTTAAAAAAAATAAGCCATAGCCCGCCAGCAGAATCCCCTCGACTATATAGACTACCAGTACAAAAATGCGAATAAAACCATTTCCTTGCTTCTTTAAAATCTCCGGATAACTTTTCCCGATATTACTGATATTGCTGGTGTTACTGCCATTTCTGGTATTACTGTTTTTCCGCTTTTCCTGTAGCAGCTCTGGAAGAAAGGTAAATAGATACACCGGCACTGCTCCCAGCAATATGGCAAATACGCCGTCTGTCCCAAGCATTTTTCCTAACAGTCCGGGAAGCAGCAACGTACTGATTCCGCACATATCAAAAATCAGGAGCCTTGCCATCTGCCTCTCTGATATTTTCTGATTTTCTGAAAACATAATTACTTTTTCCTCCTAAGCCGCAGACGATTGTGGCGTCTCGCAAAAACCGGTCTGTGCCGCAGTTGATATAATGGCAGACGCAGCAGACTGTCCCGCTCATCCTGATAATCCGTTACATCTGCGCCTACAAAGGGCATCAGATATGGAATGCCAAAACTCTTAAGATGCGACAGATGAATGAGTACCGCAAGTAAAGCCATCAAAAAGCCGAAAAAGCCCAGCCACGCACACATGGCAATAAAGAAAAATTTCAAGATGCGAAATGCTGTTGCAAATTCTTCATTGGGTACCGCAAAGGAACACAGTGCTGTAAATGCCACCACAATTACCACGATAGGACTGACCAGATTTGCTTCCACCGCCGCCTGTCCAATAATCAGCCCACCGACAATTCCTATGGTATTCCCCATAGCTCCCGGAAGGCGTACGCCTGCTTCCCGCAACAGTTCAAAGGATAACTCCATCAAAAGCACCTCTACCACCCCGGGAAATGGCACTCCTTGTCTTGCTGCTGCAAAGGATAACAGCAATTTCGTCGGCAGTATCTGTGTATGAAAATTACAGACCGCAAGATACAGTCCCGGTAATGTCATGGCAAAAAAAGAAGCCAGAAAACGTAAAATTCTTCCCAATGATGCAATTTCCCAGCGGTTGTAATAGTCATCACTGGTCTGTATGAAGGAGTTATAATCCGTCGGCAGAATCAGTGCAATTGGTGAATTATCCGCAATCAGCACTACCCTTCCCTCTAAAATTGCCATAGCTGCCCGGTCCGGCCGCTGTGTGGTCTGAAACTGCGGAAATGGAGAATACCATTTTTCTTCTGTAAGCTGTTCAATGATTCCACTGTCTAAGACTCCGTCAATTTCAAATCCGTCAAGCCGCTTTTCTACCTCCTCTAAAACTCCGGGATAAATCAAATCCTCCATATACATCAAATCCACATTGGTCTTACTGCGCAGCCCTATCTTTTTCTCTTTTACCTTTACTTTCGGAGAACGAATCCTTTTACGTACTAATGCCGTATTCGCTTTTACGGACTCGGTAAATCCTTCATTAGAGCCCCGGATTACCTTTTCTGAATTTACTTCTGAAATTCCCATAGAAGGGTATCCCTTATCCGGAATCTTTAATGCTTTATCATAGCCATCTATAAATAGAATGGTATCTCCGGTCAAAAGACCTGCTGCTGCATCCGAAAAAGTATCAAAGGGCGTAACATCCGATAAGCCAAGGGCATTCTGCGACAGCCGCTCATAGACTTCTTTTTCATTATAATGACACAATTCGTTTAAAAGCCTGCCAACGAGAGATTTCTCAAAAATTGCTCCACCACCGGTTACCTCTATGTATGCTGCCATACACGCAATCTGCTGCTTCTGTCCAATCTTCATGGTTCGCATTTTAATATCCGCACACCCGGAAAATATCTTCTGAAAACGTGCAGCATTTTCCTGCAAACTGGTTGTAATTTCATCATTGTATTCTGCATTACGTTCTGTTGTATGTTCTGCGGTGTGTCCTGCGATATGCTTTGCAGTGTGCCCTGCGATTTTTTCTTCTTTCTGCTGCATAAATCAACTCCTTGGCATAATTTTTATAGTATCGGATGTCCGTCAGCTCTGCATATAAGCATGCGGTTTTCCAGTCACCTGTGCATATGCAAAAAGGACAGACCCTGTGCGGTCTGTCCTTAGTGTTTCCGTATTTTGCTTTTTTATTCCTGTTTCTTTATGCTATTGGTCTTGTTCCTGCTGACGGATCATATCTTTGACTGCTTCTGCCTGATTCTTCACATGCTCCCGCATGGTTTCTGAAGCACGAGACTTGTCCTTCCTGCGAAGACTCTCTGCAATATCCTTATGTTCCTTTAATAATCTCGGATAAATCGTCTCGTCCTTTAAATATTCTACACGGTAACGATACATCTGCTCCCGCAGATTGTTCAGCATGGATACCAGTTTTGCATTTCCGGTAGCATTATAAATTGCATCATGAAATGCTACATCTGCCTGTGCAATTTCTTTTACATCATCACTTTTTAAAGAATTTTCAAAATTCTGTCTTGCCTGTTCTAATACATCAAACTGTTCATCTGTAATCTGTTCTGTTGCAAGCTGCACTGCCAGTTCATCTAAAGCTGCCCGGATTTGTAACACATCTTCCATGTCCTTTTCTGTCATGCGGGCAACCTCGGCTCCTCTTCTCGGTACGGTTACAGCAAGCCCCTCCTGCTCTAACATCCGGATGGCCTCACGAATCGGAGTCCGGCTGACTCCAAGCTTAGATGCCAGCTGCAGCTCCATCAGTCTTTCACCCGGTTTTAATTCTCCTTTTAATATGGCCTCACGAAGTGTATTAAATACAACATCTCGCAAAGGAAGATATGCATTCATATTTAATTCCAGATTATCTGTCATATATTAACCCTCCAACCCTTTTTTATAAAGAGCATGTTCTTATCTTCTATTATTATAAATATCTGTTACAAAGACCTGCCTTGCGAGCCCGCTCTGACGTACAATCGCTGCTGCCATTTTTGCCGTTTCCAATTCATCAAAAAGTCCAAATACTGTCGGGCCACTTCCACTCATCATGGCATTCAATGCACCATTTTCCCGCATCAGTTCTTTTATCTTCTCTATCTCCGGATACTTTTTTGCAGTAACCGTTTCTAAAAGATTTCCCATACTACCTGCAATTGCCGGCAAATCCTTTGTGCGGATATTCTGTATTAAGGCATCAATGTCAGGATGCTGAGTATGCTCATCCAGCTTCAGATTCTCATAGACATATTTAGTAGATACACTGACCTGCGGTTTGGCAATCACTACCGGACACTTCACCATCGGTGGCAGTGAAGTTAATTTTTCTCCAATGCCTTCTGCCAAAGCTGTACCACGCATGATGCAATACGGTACGTCAGCCCCAATCTGAACGCCCAGCTCCATCAGTTCTTTCCGCTTTATTCCAAGATTGAATAATTCATTGATTCCATAAAGCACACCTGCGGCATCCGTGCTTCCACCTGCCATCCCGGCAGCAACAGGAATCCGCTTATTCAGCCGGATATCAATGCCTTCTTCAATCTGATATTTTTCTTTCATAAGTCTCGCTGCCCGGTAAGCCAGATTACTTTCATCTACCGGAAGAAATCCAAGATTTGTCTCTAAATGTATGCCAGACTCTATTTTCTTAAGATGAAGCTGGTCATATAAATGAATGGTCTGCATAACCATCTTTACTTCATGATACCCATCTTCTCTCCGACGTAATACGTCCAATCCAAGATTTATTTTTGCCAGTGCTTTTATTGCAAGTTCGTCCATTGTTTTTCTCCTGTATTTTGTATACATGATACAAATTTATGTTATCATTTTTTCTAAAAAAGGTCAATTCTTCCTCTTATATTTTGTCCCATTCTTACCGATAAAATATATGAATAAGACTAAGAATGGATACTTAGTAAGCATTTGACCAAGGAGGGTTAAGATTATGGCAATTAATTCTATTAACAATTATGTATCTGCTGCATCCACTGTTGCCACAGATTCCAAAGTTTCTTCTAAGAAGACCGAATCTTCGAAGAATGACACCTCTACCGGTGTTATCTATGAAAAAGGCTCCAGTGACAAGAGCAGTTCTTCCCAAAAGACACAGAACTCTGCTCTCATTGCAAAGATGAAAGCTGATTCTGACAGCCGTATTTCACAGCTTCGCGGAATTGTAGAACAGATGATGAGCAAACAGGGCGCAGCCATTGGCAAAGCCGATAATATGTGGTCTTTCCTTGCAGGCGGTAACTTCACCGTTTCTGCTGATGTAAAGGCTCAGGCACAGGCTGATATTGCAGAAGACGGATACTGGGGTGTAAACCAGACCTCTGACCGTATTTTAGATTTTGCAAAAGCATTATCCGGTAATGATAAGTCCAAAGCCCAGGAATTAGCAGATGCTTTTAAAAAGGGCTTCGATCAGGCTACCAAAGCCTGGGGTGGAAAGCTTCCTGATATTTCCCAGCAGACCTATGATAAAGTATTAGAAAAATTCGATAGCTGGATGAATGGTGAAGACGATTAAATCATTTTTAAGCCACTTGCAACTACGAGAAACACGCTTTGCGAGTTTCTCGAGTTATCGCGGTTCTCGCCAAATCTGCACGCAAGCATGCGATTTTTCTCGCTACTCGCGTAAAAAAGAAGCTGCCGGTTTTGTACCGACCCCCAAAAGTTAGACCTAAAAATCTAACGATTGGAGGTCGGTATT
>OIYD01000840.1_pt1 | contig 21871 bp, 17 predicted proteins | sample 1588141 | NCBI WGS metagenome assembly OIYD01 (sample SAMN03283259) | human gut metagenome | biome: human-associated habitat; material: feces | host: Homo sapiens | place: USA | collected 2013
AAAATAAGAACCCGTTTTGCACCAAGCCCCACAGGACGTATGCATGTGGGAAACCTGCGTACCGCGCTGTACGCCTATCTGATTGCCAAACATGAAGGAGGGGATTTCATCCTCCGCATCGAGGATACGGATCAGGAACGTTATGTGGAGGGCGCTGTGGATATTATCTACAGGACCCTGGAGAAAACCGGCCTGAAGCATGATGAAGGACCGGACAAGGACGGCGGGGTCGGCCCCTATGTACAGAGTGAGCGCCAGGCGCAGGGCATTTATCTGGAGTATGCGAAACAGCTGGTTGAGAAGGGCGAAGCCTATTACTGCTTCTGCGATAAGGACAGGCTGGCCACGCTGACCCGTACTGTGGCGGGCAAGGAAATCAATGTATATGACAAGCACTGCCTGCAGCTTTCCAGGGAAGAGGTGGAAGCAAAGCTTGCGGCGGGCGTTCCCTATGTTATCCGCCAGAACAATCCCACGGAAGGCACCACGACCTTCCATGATGAGATTTACGGGGACATTACGGTTGATAATGCAGAGCTTGACGATATGATTCTGATTAAATCCGACGGCTATCCTACTTATAATTTTGCCAACGTGGTAGACGACCATCTCATGGGAATCACTCACGTGGTGAGAGGTAATGAATACCTTTCCTCTTCCCCGAAATATAACCGCCTTTATGAAGCCTTTGGCTGGGAGGTGCCTGTCTATGTACACTGTCCGCTGATTACGGATGAAGAGCACCATAAGCTGTCCAAACGCTGCGGCCATTCCTCCTATGAGGATCTGGTGGAGCAGGGCTTTTTAACGGAAGCTATCGTGAACTTTGTGGCCCTTCTTGGCTGGAGCCCTGAAAATAATGAGGAAATTTTCTCCCTGGAGGAGCTGACGAAGGAATTTGACTACCGCCATATGTCCAAGTCCCCTGCCGTATTCGACTATACCAAGCTTAAATGGATGAACGGGGAGTACATTAAGGCCATGGATTTCGACCGTTTTTACGGCCTGGCCGAGCCTTATCTGAAAAAAGCGCTGACCAGGGATGTAAATCTGAAGAAAATTGCCGAAATGGTAAAAACGAGAATTGAAACCTTCCCGGAAATCGAAGAGATGGTGGATTTCTTTGAAACGCTGCCGGAATACGATGCAGCCATGTATACGCACAAAAAGATGAAGACAAGTACGGAAAGCTCCCTGGAGGTCCTGACGGAGCTGCTTCCCATCCTGGAAGCACAGGAGGACTACAGCAATGATGCGCTGTACCAGACGCTGGTAGCCTATGTGGAGAAAAAAGGCTGTAAAAACGGCTATGTTATGTGGCCGGTACGCACCGCGGTTTCCGGAAAGCAGATGACGCCTGCGGGCGCAACGGAAATCATGGAAGTCCTTGGAAAGGAAGAGTCTCTTGTCCGTATCCGTGTGGGCATTGAGAAGCTTAAAGATGCCTGATTCCGGTAAAAATTCAGTCAACTTAGGCCAGATGACGGCCATAAAGCACGAGAACGGAGCCCTGCTTGTACTGGCAGGGCCCGGTTCCGGAAAAACTTATACAATTATCCAGCGTATTCTTCATCTGATAGAAAAAAGTAATGTGGACCCGGCGTCCATTCTTGTGATTACCTTTACCAAAGCTGCCGCAAGGGAAATGAAGCAGCGGTTCCGGCAGAAGACGGCAGGCAGGGCCTGGCCGGTGAATTTCGGAACCTTCCACGCAGTCTATTACCATATTCTGAAAACATCCTGTCATTACCGATCCGGTAATATTATATCCGATTACGAAAAAAGAGAATTATTGAAAACTATCCTGCAAAGACCGGGCTTTACCTGTACGGACGAGGAGGAGACAATTGACAGCCTGCTGGGTGAAATCAGCCGGTTTAAAAACGACGGCTGCCCGCCGGAAAACAGGGATCCGGAATGCGGTCTGATCAGCCGGGAGGAATTTGCCCGGCTTTACCGATCCTATGATGAGACTCTGCGCCGGGAGAAAAAGCTGGACTTTGATGACATGGTTTTAAGATGCCGTGATCTGCTTGTATCCCGGCCGGACGTACGGAAGGCCTGGCAGCAGAAATTCCGCTACATTCTGGTGGATGAATTCCAGGATATCAATCCCATGCAGTATGAGGTGCTGCGCCTGCTTGCGCAGCCTGAAAACAACCTGTTTATCGTAGGAGACGACGATCAGTCAATTTATGCCTTCCGCGGCGCGAGGCCGGAAATCATGTTAGGCTTCAGGCAGGATTATCCGCAGGCAGGTATCGTGGAGCTCACACAAAATTACCGCAGCACGCCGGAAATTGTAACGGCTGCGGGACGGCTTATTGCCGCAAATAAAAGCCGTTTTATAAAAAAGGCGCAGGCGGTAAGCCCTTCCGGGGAGTCGGTGCTTTACCGGGGCTATTCCACAAGAGATGAGGAAAATGAGAGCATTGCAACCGAAATCGCCCGTTTCCCGGAAGGCTTTAACGAAACGGCGGTAATTTACCGTACCAACCAGGATGCCGCGGCCATGGCGGAGAAACTGACGGAAAAAGGAATTCCCTTCCGTATGAAGGAAAAGCTGAAAAGCCCTTACAGACAAATGGCGGCGCAGGATATCCTTTCCTATCTTTCCTTTGCCCTGGAAGGCAGGAAGCGGAAGGATTTTTACCGCATCATGAACCGTCCGTCGCGGTATATCAGCCGAAGCGCAGTGAACGGCGAAACGGTGGATTTTGAAGAATTGTTTGATTTTTATTCAGAAAAACCGTATATGAGGGAAATCCTCCGGAAATTCCAGATGGATCTGGAGCGTCTTAAAAGGATGGATTTATACGCGGCAGTCAACTACATACGCAGGGGAATGGGGTATGACGAATATCTGGTAAGAACTGCGGCGGAGAAGGGAACGGATAAAAATGAACTGTTGAAGGAAGCGGAATGGTTCCAGAAGCAGGTCAGACAGTTTCGCAGTCTGGAACAGTTAAAGGAGCATATCACCCTTTATGAAAAAGAACTGGAAAAGGCCGGCCGTGATCCCGACAGCAGGGAGGGCGTATCCCTGCTTACCATGCACGCCTCCAAGGGACTGGAATTTGATACCGTTTATATCCCTGACTGTAATGAAGGCATAATTCCCCACAGGAAGAGTATGAAGGATGAGGCGGTGGAAGAGGAGCGCCGCATGCTCTATGTGGCCATGACGCGTGCCAGGAAAAGGCTGACGTTAACCTATGTCGCCGGAACGAAAGAGGAACCGGGATTCCTCTCCCGGTTCCTCACAGATCTTGTCCGACAGCCTGTCCTTCAGTAACGGTTCATACAAGCGGACCGTTACGCACATAAGGACCGTTATGCACATCCGGCCATAAAAATACGATGCGCGATGAGCCGATGTTTATTTTTCCGGATCGATAAGCTCATCAAATTCACAGTTATCCAGATACTCATCAAAAGCATCCGCTACCATTTCATACTCATCATCGTCCTCAATATAACGCAGCTCCGGTTCTTCGTCAGGATTCTCTTCGTTTTCCGAATATCCGTAGAACCAAACCTCTCCGTCCTCATTCTGTCCGCTTTCATCCAGCGGAAGCAGCACAATGTAGCTCTTTTCCGCCACATCCAGAATTGTAATCACCGCACAATTCACAAGAGTGCCGTCCTCCAGCTCCAGTTCCACGCTCATTTCCTCTTCAGGCTCACCCGCAGGCATCTTTGCATTATCTTCGCTCATGAATCATCCTCCATTATTCCTTTTCACAGGATCCTGTGTTGCTATTCCTATTCTAACCGATGTTATGTGCGGATGCAAGATAAACTGGTAAGAGAGGGGAAGGTGTGGTATAATAAACGACAAAGGCAGAGCCGGGAATATTTTGCAGGACTCTGCCCTTCCCATTATCAAAGCCAGTCTTTTTTAGGCTTGGCCGACGCACTGTTGCCGGCCTTCACAAGATTAAGACAGGAGATAAACCATATGACATCAAGACATGAACTCAAAATTCTCCCCGGAACGCCTTATCCCATGGGGGTGTCCCTGACGAATGACGGAAAGGTTAATTTTGCGGCCGCACTTCATACCAGGGAGGAATGCGGTGTCCTTCTTTATCTGCATGCGGCGGGAAAGCCTGTGCGTATTCCCTTCACAGAAAAAAACAGAATAGGCAACATTTACTGTATGCAGGCGGAGGGCCTGGCGGATACGAAATTCCAGTATAATTTTTATGCGGGAGAGGAGATTATAACCGATCCCTATGCGGACGTCATATACGGGAACGAGCGCTGGGGCCGTCAGACGGATCCAAAGCTCCGCGGAGGCTTCAGCAGGCATACCTATGACTGGGAGAACGATGCGCCGCTTATGACCCCGCTGTCGGAAACCATTCTTTATCTTGTGCATCCCCGGGGCTTTACCAGGCATGCCTCCTCAGGAGTGGAGCATAAGGGAACCTTTGCCGGTATCGTGGAGAAAATCCCTTATCTGAAGGAGCTTGGAATCACCGCCGTAGAACTGATGCCCTCCTATGAGTTTTTGGAGCTGGAAAAGCCGGAATGCAGGGAAATGAGCATGGAGGATGCGGTGAACCACTACAGGGATTTACCCGCAGGGGAAGAGGAAGCGCCCCGGATCAATTACTGGGGGTATAAGAAGGGATACTATTTTGCACCCAAAATGTCCTATTCCAGCTCCGACTGCCCGGCGGAGGAATTTAAGGACATGGTGAAGCAGCTGCATCAGAACGGGATTGAGGTAATCATGCAGTTCTATTTTCCTGTGGATGTAAAGAGGGCATATATTCTTGAGGTTATCAAATACTGGGTGTTCAGCTGCCATGTGGATGGCTTCCATCTGCTGGGAGTCCATATCCCCACGGCGCTTCTGGCTACGGAACCGATGCTGGGCAATACCAAGCTTTTTTATACCGATTTTTCCTGTGATGAAATTTATGATAACAGCGATATTCCCGCATATAAGAATCTGGCGGTTTATAATGATGATTTTATGTATGCGGTCCGCCATTTCCTGAAAAGCGACGAAGGTTCCCTGCTGCCAGCCCTGGGCAGCCTGCGTAAGAATCCCAGGCAGACAGGCGTGATTAATTATGTGACCAACTATTCCGGCTTCACCCTGGCGGATCTGGTTTCCTATGACAGAAAGCATAACGAAGACAACGGCGAGGAAAACAGGGACGGGGAAAATTATAACGTGAGCTGGAATTGCGGTTTTGAGGGTAGGACCAGAAAGAAATCCGTACAGGAGCTGAGAGGGAGGCAGATGAAAAATGCCATGCTGCTTTTGCTCACCTCCCAGGGAACTCCCATGATAGTCAGCGGAGATGAGTTCGGTTTCAGCCATGGAGGCAATAATAACCCCTACTGCCAGGACAATGGGGTCAGCTGGCTGAACTGGCGCCTGCAGGAGACAAATCAGGAATTTTTCAGTTTTGTAAAGCAGGCAATTGCCTACCGGAAAAAGCATCCTGTGCTGCACCGGCCGGACGAGCTTGCCATGATGGATTATATTGCCTGCGGTTATCCGGATCTGTCCTATCACGGCGAAGAAGCATGGAAGCTGAAGGCGGACAATTTGAGCCGGCAGGCCGGGCTGATGTACTGCGGCTGCTACGCCAAAACGGACAGGAAAAACGATGACAATTTCATTTATATTGCATATAATATGCATTGGGAAGAACACGATTTTGCTCTGCCCTCTCTTCCGGCAGGCCTGAAATGGACCAGGGTCCTGGACACGGCTGCGAAAGAGAACGGCGTACAGGATGAAAACGGTAAAACAGCGGCTGTCAAAGGGCGCTCCGTACAGATTCTGGAAAGCAGAGAGAAAACGGAGAAAGAAAAACAGAAGGCAGGACGAAAAAAGAAGTGACAGAAGGTAAGAAGGCAGCAGGCAATATTATAGTCAGGGCATGGAAGCATTTTAAGACGATTACGCGCCATAAATATCTGGTGATGAAGGGCTGTTTTGCCGTGGGGCTGTACAGGCAGGGCCTGACGCATGACCTTTCCAAGTATGAGCCTTCGGAATTCCTTATCGGGGCCAGGTATTTCCAGGGGGACAGAAGCCCCAACAACGCGGAGCGTGAGGAGAAGGGCTATTCCAGCGCCTGGCTTCATCATAAAGGGAGGAACAGGCACCATTACGAATACTGGATTGACTACAGCACAAGGGATGTGCCCGGCGGCATTGCGCCGGTGGAGATGCCTGTAAAATATGTGGCGGAAATGCTCATGGACAGGATTGCCGCCTCCAAGGTATACCGGGGTGATAAATACCGGGATGAGGATCCCCTGCTGTATTTTCAGTCCGCGAAAGAGATTCCCATCATGCATGAAAATACGCGTAAGCTGCTGCTGAAGCTTCTGACCATGCTGGCGCAGCAGGGAGAAAAGAAGACCTTTGCCTATGTAAGAAAAGAGCTTCTGGGCAGAAGGAAGTAAAAGCGGTGGAACCAAATCTCTCCTTTTACATATAGTAGTGTAAAGGAGATGAGAATATGAACTGTTTATGCTTATTACTACTCTTATGCTGCTGCTGCAATAACGGAAACGGCGGCGGTCAGAACAACGACGGATGTCATGGTGGCTGCGGCTGCCGGAATAACAACAGCTGCAGGAGCGGCTGCCAGCGCGGCGGATCTCAGGATGGCTGCGGCTGCGAAAGAGGCAATATGGGAAATGTAGCTCCCTGCCCGGAGGTCAGGCCTGTCTGCCCTTGTGCGGATGTGAGACCGGAGCCCCCGCTTCCCAGGCCGGAGCCCAGACCGAGAACGGAGCCGCTTCCCAGACCTTTCCCTACTTTTTCCGAGGGGAATAGCTGCGGTTGTGACGACTGATTGAGACAGGAAAACAGAATAGGTTTAACAAGAAGCCCCGGCAGTCCGCTGCCGGGCTTTTGCTGTGCAGAAATCGGTTCGGGCTGCACATTTAGCAGCAGCCTTAACTGTCACAGGACGGAAATCTGGAAGCTTTGTTCGGTATCCGGCTTAACGGAGCACCTGCTGCATATCCTCCGGAAGCGGCGAGGTGAAAACCATAGGCTGCCCTGTGATGGGATGGCTGAATTCCAGGCGGCAGGAATGGAGCGCCTGCCGGCTGATGAGGGTTTTGTCAGGATAATAGAGAAAGTCCCCGATTAAGGGATATCCCAGATATTTCATATGCACGCGGATCTGATGGGTGCGCCCTGTCTCCAGGTGAAGGGAGATAAGGGAGCACCCGTTTTTTTCCTGCAATACCCGGTAGTGTGTGACAGCGCGTTCCCCATGCTCAAAATCAACCATACGCTCAATGGCGGAGCCCGGCTTCCTGCCTAAAGGCGCATCCACAGTGCCCTCAGGAGGCATTCCGGTACCGCTTACAATAGCCAGGTATTCTCTGCTGATTTCCCTGCGGGCGGCCATGACGGAAAGAATGCCGCCGCTTACCATATGCTTTGCGATGATGGTAAGACCGGTAGTATCCCGATCCAGCCGGTTGATGCAACGGAATACAAAAGGAATATTCTGCGAAGCAAAGTACCAGGCCAGCCCGTTGGCAAGGGAATTTTCATAATTTTTCATAGAAGGGTGGATGGGCATATCGGCAGGCTTGTCCAGTACCATCAGATCCTCATCTTCATAAACGATATGCACAGGGAGGGGGACCGGAGGGATTTTTTCTGAGATTTCTTCCTCCAGGATGTTGATTGTAAGCGTATCTCCTTCCGCTAATTTGTGGATAACATAGGCCGGTTTACTGTTCAGCAGGATACCCTGCTCCCGTTTTTTCAGCTGCGTGAGGTTCTGACCCGAATATTTCTTCCTCTTTAAGAATTGACCGATGGTGAGCCCGTCTTCCTCCGCATTAATATGGTAAATTATTGTTCTTTTCATATTCTAAGCACCTGTCTGAATGATAATAATTTTCGATGAGGAAAAATCCCCATTCACAGTATATATGATTCCGCTGCATTTGGCATCAGTCATTTTTGGCTTATTTTTCAGGAAAACACAGACTTTTCACAATTTAAACAAAGATTGGAAACATTTTACCGATAGAATTTAAAAATAATTAACATGTTAATTATTTGGAACAGATTGTTTATTTTTAGATTGGAAAACATTTGAGGAGGAGTCAGATGAAGACTGGCGGAAAGCTGCGGAGCCTGGAGAGAAAAAAGAAAATAGCGCTGGGAGTTGTTCCCATATTGGCACTGGCGATATTTGGCGGTGTTATTTTTTTGCTTGTAAAAAGTACGGGGAAGGAAGAAGCAGGGCAGGCGGAAGGGCCGGGCAGGCTGCCCGGTCTTGGTGAAAATGTGATTTCTGCCAGCGGAAGCACATCGGTGGGAATGCAGGAGGAAAGCTTTGATTTGGATTACATAGAAACAAAGATGGAGATAGAAGAGGTTTTTCTGTCCAGCCAGGATGAGGCGGCGGAAGGAACTGCTATACTTAAGCTGACGGAGGAGAGCATACAAGCGGCCCGCAGGGAGCTGGAACGGAAGGCCAAACAGGCGGCGCTGGATTACAGGCAGCAGCTTCTTGACAGTGAGGAGGAAAAAATAACGGCAAAGCAGACGCTTGATGCCAGCCTGGCCCGGGGAGCCTATGCATCCTGCACTTATGAGGAATCGCTTCAGGAATATGCGGATAAAATAAGCGAGTGCAAGGAACAGATAAAAGAAGCCCAGGAGCTGGTGGAGGAATATACGGCATCCATAGAGAGCGATTATTATTATACTTATTATGAAGTGGCAGAGAAAAAGGAGGAATTTGAAAAAAGCTTTTCCTCCCTGATGCAGCTGTATGAGGAGTGGGATATTCCGGGACTGGAGGATCACTACCGTACGACAACCGAAAACGCAGGAAGCGCCTCCTCTTCCGGCGCAGTCCAGACCTCCGCTTCCGGGCAGTCCGCCGGCGAGGACCAGGCAGACGGTATGGGCCAGGCAGGCGGTATGGGGCAGCCCTCGGGCGGCGGCCAGGGCGGGAGCGCCAGCCTTACTTCGGAAAACGATTACAGCAAGCTGACCGTCTACAATATGCTGGATGAAGAGGTTCAGGAGAACGAGAAGCTGTATGAACAGGCGGTAGAGGATTATGAAGCGGCCAGGAAAAAGGCGGAAAGCTCTCTGGCGCAGGCCCAGAGTAATCTGAAGCTGCTGAATACCCGGCTGGAGGAGGCGCAGATCGCATACGACAAGCAGCAGGTGAGTAGTCAGGGCGACATGGAAAACACTGCGGCGGAAAGCAGCGGGGCGCAGGAAACCTATGAATCCGAACTTGGCAAAATCGAAGAAGAGTTAAACGTTGCGCTGAAGGAAAAGGAAGAAGCGGAAGAAAATCTGCAGAAATTTGAGGAGACTGTCGGCGATGGCTGTCTGTATACGCAGAGCGGCGGCACGGTTATGATGGTGGCAGCCAGAGCCGGCATGGAGCTTTCCGGAGGCAGCATGGTGCTTGCCTACAGCAATCCCGCATCCGTAACGGTTACGGCTTCCGTGGACCAGTCGGATATTGCAGCCATAGAGCTCGGGGAAAGCGCAGTAGTGGAGATTGCGGATCAGGGAACCTTCCGGGGAACTGTGAGTAAAATCAACCCGGTCTCCCAGTCCGGTAGTAAATCAGGCATCTATTATTCCGTTACCATAGAACTGACCGGAGATATCAGCAAACTTACCCAGAACCTGTCGGCAACCGTATATTTCGGGATGCAGGAAGCAGAAGAGGAGGCTGTCAATGAAGCAGAAACACATGAGTAAAAAATTTGTTATCAGGCTGCTGCTTGCAATCCTGGCATTCCTCATGCTGGCCGGCGTATGCGTATATACTGTTTTCATCCGCCCGAATCTACATGGGGACACCGTAATTTATAAGGAAAGCCAGGTGCAGAAGGGCAATCTGGTCCAGGGGATCATGGAAAGCGGAAGCATTGCCCTGCAGGAGAGCCATATAAACTATGAGCTGGAAATTAATTATTCGGAGGAGGACGACGATGATGGGGAGGATGAGGAAGCAAGCCGTTATCTTCAGATAGAGGAGGTCTATGCCGTGCAGGGACAGCGGATGAAGGAGGGCGATCCACTCTTTAAAATTTCCCGGGACAGCATCGACGCCGTCAGGCGGAAGCTTCAGAAGGCAAAATCTGAAGCGCAGCTGGAGCTTGCGGATGCCAGAAGCGATTATAATACACAGGCCCGGAGCGCGAAGAGTACCTACAGCGTCTCCAAAGCGGAAGCGGACACGGCATCCCGGTCCCTTGCTGCGACGACAAACCGGCTGCAACAGGAAATTGAGCTTCTTTACGGTGATATTCAGGTGCTGGAAGCGGAAATAAATGATTATAATGAAAAGCTGACGGATGAAGATACGCTGGAGGACTACAGTGACCTGAAATACGCCTTCGAAAAGGCGAAGGAGAAGCTGGAGGAAACGGATGCCTCCAGCGTGGCTGCCTATACTGCCAATTACAGCAGTTTCCAGAATGCAAAAACAGCCTTTGAGGAGCTGGACGACAGACTGCAGGGCTATAGGGACGGCATTGAAGAAAATCAGGAGCAGATACTTGAAAAGCTGGAGCAAATCAACCAATCCCAGGCGGATCTTTCCCGGGAGCAGCTGTCCGCACAGCAGTCCTATGACAGCGCCGTGCTGAATGGCAGCCTGGCCGGCGATATTTACGGATATACGGTGGATGACCTGGCAGGTACGGTAGAGGAAGCCCAGGCGGCGGTGGAGGAAGCGCAGTCGCTGCTTGATGATTTTGAAGCCTTTGTGGGAACGGATGGTATTGTTTATGCGGATGGCAGCGGGCTGATTACAGAGGTGGCCTATGAATCGGGCGACAGGCTGATGAATACGGGAGCCATGCTTTCCTATGTTAAGGAAGAGGATTACACCATAACCATCGATGTTTCGGAGGAGGATATTTCTTATATTAATGTGGGAGATACGGTAGACATCGAATTCAACGCCTACCCCGACGAGCTCTGCAGCGGGATCGTCAGCGCTGTTACGACAACGGCGGACAGCAGCTATTCCTCCACGGTAAATTATCCGGTAACCATAAGGATAGAAGGGGATACCGGGAAGCTTTACGGCGGAATGACGGCGGATATCACCTTTGTGACGGACAGGGCGGAAGATGTGCTCTATGTATCGGCAAAGGCGATTGTAACCGGAGAAGACGGAAGCACCTGTGTATACATAAAAAATGCAGAAGGCGAAATGGAACTGAAGACGGTAACGACCGGATTTTCCAATGGCTCGGAAACGGAGATTACAGACGGGCTTTCGGAAGGAGATACCGTTTACATAGCGAGTACGGTAAGCGCCGGACAAAGCGAAGAAAGCCTGAAACAGACAGGAGGTTCCCGGCCGGAGCAGGGAACCGGGGAAAATGCAGGGGATGGAGAGGAAGTCATCCCTGAAGGAATGGGGGATTTTCAGGGAGGCCCGGGTGAAATGAATTTGGATTTCCCGGGAATGCCGTAAGGGAGGAAAAGCAGATATGGCAAAGCTTAAAATGACGTGGATAAAAGAAAAGAAGGCGCCCTTGCTTATTGTATCCGGTCTTTGTCTGGTACTGGCGGCAGGCCTGGGGACAGGACTGAGGTTAGCTTCGGAAAAGGAAGAGGAGGCCACATACAGGGAAGTGCAGGCAGAATACGGAGAGCTTACGGTTGGGCTGGAGGAAAGCGGCAATGTGACGGTAGGAACGACGGAACAAACCTTTGATCTGGATTTGAGCGCTTATACAGGAAGCAGTTCGGATGGGTTTTCCTGGGGACAGGGCGGCGGTATTTTTCAGGGAATGGGAGGGCAGAGCGGCGCAGGCAGCTCGGGCAGTTCAAGTACCCGGAATCTGATAATTGAAGAAGTCCTCATAACGGAGGGCCAGGAAATAGCGCAGGGGGATGCCTTATACAGAATAACGCAGGAAAGCATGGATTCCATCCGGGAGGAGCTGTGCAGCGACGTCTCGGAGGCTGAGGTGACCCTGGCAAAAACACAGACGCAGAAGCAGTTAACGGAGCTGGAGGCAAAACAGGCCTATGAGGCAAATGTGGCCTATGGTACGCTTGCGGATGCGGAATATGAGAATTCCGTACAGGATCTGCAGGACGCAGTGACAGAGATGGAAGAACAGATCACGGAGCTGCAGGATGAGCTTACCGAACTGAATACACAGCTGTCTGAGTACCAGGCGGATTTGGAGATGGAAAAAAAGGTGCTGGAAAACGGAGAATATGTGGTAAGCACCACGGATATGGTGTCGGATGCCTATGGCTGGATTACGGCTGAGAACGCCAGAGAGGAAGCTGCCCAGGTTGTGGAAGGCCTGGAGGAAAGCGTGGAAGACACCACCGACACCATTGCGGAAAAGCAGAAGGAGCTGGAAGCACTGGAAAAGAGCCTGACAGGAGCGCAGAGAGATCTGGAGCTTGGCATCATAGAAGCACGGGCCCAGCTGGAAAAAAGAAACCTGAAATATAAAAACGCAGAGGAGATCTATAATGTAAGCGTGGAATTGAGCAGCTTTGAGGCAAAGAACGCGCAGGAGGATTATGAGGACGCGGCTTCCAAGCTGAACGAGTTTGATTCCTATCTGGCAGATCGCACCATCCGGGCGGAAAACAACGGCGTGATAACGGAATGTCCGCTGGAAGCGGGAGATGTGGTCAACACGGGAAGCTCACTCGCTGTACTCAATGATTATGACGAAGTAACCGTATCGGTATCCGTTGAGGAAGCAGAGCTGGCCAATATTAAGGAAGGGGATGCTGTCAATGTTTACATCGCTTCCTATCCGGATGAGGATTTTACCGGCACGGTGGATTCCATCGGGGAATCCACCTACAACAGCTCCACAGGAACCGCTTATGTGGAAATTACGGTAAAATTAGGAGGGGAAACCTCCAAACTGTATGAAGGAATGACAGCGCAGGTGACCTTTATCACAAAAGAAACAGAAACCGTGGTTTACGTATCCAACCGGGCCGTCAGCCGTGAGAACGGGAAATCCTATGTGAAAAAGAAGGAGGCGGACGGCAGCATTACCAGACAGGAGATAATAACAGGCTTTTCGGATGGCGTAAACGTGGAAATCAAGGAAGGGCTTTCAGAAGGAGATACGGTACTGATTGAAAGTAAGGTGAGCGATTCATGAAACTGACAGAAATACTGCGCCTTGTATGGCTGAACCTATCTGCCAATAAGTCAAAGGTCATTCTCACATCAACAGGCATCATCGTGGGCGCGGCAACCATTATGCTTGTAATAGCCATTGGAACAGGCGGCAGGGAAGAGGTGGCCGAGCAGTTCCGGAATCTGAACGCCGGAGCAATTGATATTACTTATGAATATCAGGGCAGCAGCGCCAGAGGCTCAGATGGCTTTGGAGGAGGAATGCCGGGAGGCAGTGGGTTTGGCGGCGGATTAAACGGAGGCGGTGGCTTCGGCGGCGGAGCGCCCGCCGGCGGTGGGATACCCTCCGAAGGTGGGATACCTTCCGGAGGAATGTTCATGATGGAACAGGAAGGAAGGAGCAACACTGAACGGATTACGCTTTCTTCGGAGGATATGGAGGATCTAGAAACCTTTGTGCCGGGAATTGAGAACGCCACCATGAGCTTTTCGACGACAGCATCGGTGGATGGCGGTGAGCTGGAAAGCAGTGCGACGTATACGATTGCAGGCGTGCAAAGCAATTATGCCCGGATAAGCAACCTGGAAATGGCGCTGGGAGATTTCCTGACAGAGGAAAACGACAGTTATAAGGATAAGGTATGCATATTGGGCATTGATGTGGCAAAGACTGTGTTCGGCAGTGTCTATGATGCTTATGACAGTACGGTTTATATTGATAACAGGCCCTATAAGGTGAGCGGCATTCTCAGTGAAATGGGAACTGTGGCCTCCGGAATCAGCCCGGATGACGCTATTTTTATTCCCTATAACACAGGAATCAAATATCTGTCCGGTTCCGGCGTCAGTCCGACGGTTACGGTAATCGCAGAGGATGTAAATGAAGTGGAAACCGTTATCACCAATGTGAAGGCGGTATTGGCTGAAAGCTATCCCAATGCGGAATTTACGATTTCCGACGCAGGGAGCAAGATGGAGGCGGCATCCAAATCCAACGATACCCTGACGATGCTTCTTATCTGTATGGCGGTCATTGTATTTATTGTGGGAGGTATCGGCATCATGAACGTCCTGTTCGTATCGGTAAAGGAAAGAACCAATGAAATAGGTATCCTGAAGGCTATCGGCTGCTGCAAACGGGATATACTGGTGGAATTTTTGATGGAAGCCAGTTGTACCAGCATGGTGGGCGCGGTGCTGGGAGTCATGCTGGCCCTCGGGATTACTCCCGTCCTGGAGCATTTTGGAGTAAGGGTGGAATTATCTGCTTATGGCGCGGTGCTGTCACTGGTATTCGGCGTGCTTACCGGAACCCTTTTCGGTTTCTATCCGGCATATCAGGCCTCCAATCTGATTCCGGTGGTGGCTTTGAACCATGAATAGGGGAGGGAAACAGATGGAAAAGGAAAAACGCGGCAATAAGAAAAAAGGCGGAAAAATGGTTCTGGCGGCGGCCGCCTGCATCGGACTTCTGGCGGCGGCAGGCGGCTTTTTCTTCTGGCAGAAAAGCAATGCGGATGCCGCTGAAGGTGCGGTTGTGATAGAAGCCGGGGAAAACGGGGAGATTATCTATGCCCAAATAGACAATATTGTGGGGAATGATATTGATGTGTCCATTATGGCGGAAACTGCATCCGGATCCGGGAACACCGGACAGAACGTTTCCGGACAAAATGCCGTCGAATCTGGCAATGCCGGACAGAAAATTTCCGGCCAGGAAAATGTGGCCTGGGATATGCCGGATGGAATGACCCAGGGAATGCCGGCAGATATGTCGGATGGAACGCCTCAGGGAATGCCGGGCGGCTATCCGGCGGATGGAGCCGGCGGCATGGGCAACGGTGGGGACGAAGGTGGAAACAGCACCAGAAACAGCACTAAGGACAGCACAGGAAACAACGCCGGAAGCGTATCCGCTTTTACGGATACAGGTGAAATAAGAAGCTTTGAAATTCCGGCAGGCACACAGGTAATAACAAAACTTGGCGTGGAAACCACCTTTTCCCGTCTGTCCGCAGGAAACATCATCGCACTCCTGCTGGAGAAAGGAACCAATAATATTCTGAAAATATGGGTGGTATCATGACAGGCGGACACGGGCAGAGGTGCATTGGAAAACAAAAAAGCATCAACAATCAAGGCGGGGCGAAGCTGCTTCGTACCGGACGGAAAGGGCAGGAAGATGGGCAGCAGGAAAGAAGAAAATAAGGCAGACTGCAAAGAAAACAGAGAAGAAAACAGAGGAGTAAACAGAGGAGTAAACAGAAAACCGGGTGAAAAAGAAGTTATGATCTGCATGAACAACATCAATAAAGGATATATGCTGGGCGAAGAGAAGGTCCCGGTCCTGCGTGATGTATGCTTTCGTGTGGAAAAAGGAGAATTTGTGGCAATACTGGGGCCATCCGGTTCCGGCAAAACCACGCTGATGAATATAATAGGCTGTATGGATATTGCGGACTCCGGGGAATATTTCCTGGATGGCAATGCCATTCATGAAATGACGGAAAAGGAACTGAATGATGTGCGGAATAAGGAAATCGGCTTCATATTCCAAAATTATCAGCTGATTCCCACCTATAACATACTCCAGAATATTATTATGCCGCTGGTGGTTAGAGGCATGGGCTCCAAAGAAGCGGAGGAAAAATGCATGGATACTATCCGGCTTCTGGGAATTGACCACAGGCTGCGCCACAAACCCTCCGAACTGTCAGGCGGGCAGAAGCAGAGAGTGTCCATAGCCAGAGCGCTGGTGGGAGAGCCTGCCATACTTCTTGCGGATGAACCTACGGGCGCGCTTGATCGCTCCAGCGGCCAGGAGGTTCTGAAGCTGTTCAGAAAGCTCAACAGCATGGGGCATACCATAGTCATGATTACCCATGACCTGAATGTGGCAAAATCAGCGGGAAGGATTGTCAATATCATAGACGGAGAACTGAGCGAGGCAGATGGGTAAAATAGCTGCCGCCATGTATTCCTGCAAATGTCCAGACCAGGTTGACCGATTATGTAAAGTTTCGTTTACTTGACCGGCCATATCGACTATAATAGGATCAGATTAAGGAGAAAATTCCTCTGCTCGTCAGGGGGACTCGCATTTTGCTCCGTAAAACAAGGAGAAAATTCCTCTGCTCGTCAGAGGACAAATTTCTAAAGAAATTGCATTTTGCTTCGCAAAACAAGGAGGAATGAGCCTATGAAGAAGAAGATATATCTGGCCGGTCTGGCAGCAGGCATCCTTTTGGCCATGCTTCCCGCCGGAACCGTGAAAGCTTCGGAAAAGCAGACAGCGGAGGAGTATTATTACCAGCTGCTGTTAAGCGGCGCGTATCCATATAACACTGCGGCAAACGCAGGCGGCCTGAATACGGCGGCCGGACTGCCGGCCGGAAGCTGGGAGCAGATTGTGGCCCTGGCAAATCAGCAGCTGACCCAGGCAGTGGCCCGGCAGCAGGCACTGCAGGCGGAAAGACAGAATATGGAGGCCCAACTGCAAGCCGCAGGACAGGCTGTCGCCCAGGCTCAGGCAGCGCTGACTGCCGCCCAGCAGGCGTATGCCGCGGCCCAGCAGGCTGCGCTTTACAGCCAGCAGGCAGCGATCTTAAACCAACAGGCGGCTCAGCTGAACCAGCAGGCAGTCCTGATGAACCAACAGACGGCAAATCAGCAGATGCTTTTCAATCCGCAGTATCCATATCTGCAGGCCGGCACGCCCCAGACAGTCGTTCCTGCCCTGACAACGGAGCTTATTGTAAAGGTGCAGAATCTTCTGACGCTTTATGGCTGCAGCTGCGCTCCCACAGGCATATACGATGTGCAGACCCAGGCGGCACTGATTCAGTTCCAGACCAAATACGGCCTGGTGGTGGATGGCACTATCAATGCTCAGGTGCTCCAGCTTTTCGGCCTGGTGATGTAAAGCGGTAAAGAGGTAGACGGTATCAGCCCCGGCTTCTCTTTCCTTTCCACAAAAAAGCCTGAAGCTGTCCGGAAAATTCCGGATGGCTTCAGGCTTTATGTTTCAGCTGGATTTTACTTCCTTCCAGAGCTCATTGTAAAGAGCGTCTGCATCCTCGCCAAGATAAGTAAAGGTTTCCAGATTACTGTAATCGCTCAGCGTGGGAAAAGCAATTTTGGAATTGCGGATATCCTCGTCCTCAATAAGTTCCCTTGCGGCATCATTGGGAGTGGAATAGGTGATGTATTCAAAATTCTTCAGCGCAATGTCGGGCCGGCACATGAAGTCAATGAATTTTTCCGCGTTTTCCTTGTTCGGCGCATTTTTTGTGATAACCCAGGAATCGATCCATACATTGGTGCCTTCTTTGGGGATGACATACTCCAAATCAGGATTTTCACGCTGGGTAAAAATAGCCTCGCCGGAATAGATAACACCGATGGCGGCTTCGTTTCCAATCATTTTGTCACGCACCTGATCGATTACATAGGCCTGAACGAGAGGCTTCTGGGCAATCAGGGATTCCTTGGCCGCATTCAGCTCCTCCGGATTGACGGAATTCATGGAATAGCCGTTCAGCTTTAAGGCTACCATAAAGGCATCCCTGACAGAATCCTGCATTAATATATTGTCAGCGTATTTTTCATCCCACAGGATGGACCAGCTGTCTACAGGCCCGTCCACCATGGTCTTGTTATAAAGAATACCCACGGTGCCCCAGCAGTATGGAACGGAATATTTGTTTTCCGTATCAAATTCCTTTGACATATCCCAGTACTGCTGGCCGATATTTGCTTTGGCATTAGGAACATTGTCATAATTGATCTCTGCCAGAAGATCATTTTCAATCATCTTCTTAATCATGTAATCGGAGGGGCAGACAACATCATATTTGGATGCGCCGGCCTCAATTTTGGGAAACATGATTTCATTGGTTTCGAATTCATCATAAATTACCTTGATTCCCGTCTCCTCCTCAAACATGGAGATGGTATCGGGATCTATGTATTCTCCCCAGTTGTAAACAACGACTTCTCCGTTGGAGCCGGAAGAAGAAGCAGAGCCGCAGGCCGTAAGGGGAAGGACAGCCAGGGACAGGGTGAGCAGCAGGGCAACGGTTTTTTTCATTTTGGTTTCCTCCTCAAAAGTAAAGATGTTGGATCACAGTCTACGTGTTTTCAGAGCGCTATGCCGCCTTTTCCCGTTTGGAAGGCGCTTTGTTCACCAACAGAAGCAATAGCAGCACAGCCACAAAAATAAGGGTGGAAAGCGCGTACATCTCCGGCTTAATCCCTTTTTTAACCTCCGTATAAATCTTGGTTGACAGGGTATCGATTCCCGGGCCTTTGGTAAAATGCGTTATGATGAAATCATCCAGCGACATGGTAAAAGCCATAAGGAAGCCGGAGAGGATGCCGGGCAGCAAATCCGGGAAGACCACCTTGAAAAAGGCTTTTGTCCTGGAAGCACCCAAGTCCATGGCCGCTTCAAAGGTGCTGGGATTGAGCTGCTTCATACGGGGCATGACGCTTAAAATAACATAAGGAATGTTAAAGGTAATATGCGAAAGCAATATGGTGCCGAAGCCGAACCTTACCCCCATACTGATAAAAAGGAGCATCAGGGAGATACCGGTCACGATCTCCGCATTCAGCATGGGTATGTTGGTGATTCCCATCATAATGGCGCGGTTCCTTTTTTTCATGCCGTTGATGGCGATGCAGGCGACGGTTCCGATACAGGTGGAAATGGCCGCGGAAAGAAAGGCTATCAGCAGCGTATTGTACAGCGCTTCCAATATAATGCTGTTCTGGAACAGCTCATAATACCATTTCAAAGTAAAACCGCCCCATTTGGCCCTTGTTTTGCTGGCATTGAAGGAAAGGACCATCAGCGTGACGATAGGGGCATACAGGAAAATAAAAATAAGGGCGATATATATTCTCTGCGCAATCGTTTTTTTCATAATGTCTGGCCTTCTCCTTCCTTATCAAATATGGAGGTTGCCACCATATTGATGATGATGAAAATCATCAGCACGATGGAAAGACCGCTGCCCAGATGCCAGTTGCCGGCCTGGGTGAACTCCTGCTCAATGACGTTGCCGATTAAAAGGATTTTGCTTCCGCCCAGCAGGTTACTGATGACAAATGTGGTCAGGGCGGGAACAAAAACCATGGTAACGCCGCTGATAACGCCGGGCAGGCTCAGCGGAAAGGTAACGCGCAGAAAGGTCTGCAGCTCGCTGGCGCCCAAATCCCTGGCGGCGTTGAGCACGTTGGGATCGATTTTCACCAGCACATTGTAAATCGGCAGCACCATGAAGGGCAGGAAGTTATAAACCATGCCCAGCACGATGGCCGACGGCGTGTTAATGATATTTAAGGACGGCAGATGGAAAAAGGAGAGGATGGAGTTAATTACACCCGTTTTTTCCAGCAGGGTCTGCCATGCAAGCGTACGCAGCAGGAAATTCATCCACATGGGGAGGATGAAAATCAGTACGATGAAGCTGTGCTGGTTCACGTTCATATGCGCCAGGATCATGGCCAGCGGGTAAGCAAGCAGAAAACAGATCAGCGTGCTGATTAAGGACAGGCCGATGGAAAGCCACAGGGCCTTGGAATGCTCGGCGCTGGCGATGGCCATAACGTTGGCTAAGGTAAAAGCCCCCGTTTTATCCGTAAGCCCGTAAAAAAACACCATGCATAAAGGGATGATGATAAATGCAGCGGACCAGAACAGGTAGGGACCTGAATACAGAAATTTATGTAATTTTTTATTCATCGACAGCTACGGCCTCCTCATCCTCAGATTCCGGCTTATGCATGATCTGGATATTGAAGGGATCCACACGGATTCCCACAGCAGTTCCTACAGGGAACATGCCGGTGGAATGAACCAGCCATTCAAAGCCATTGGCAGTAACCTCCATTTCATAATGGACACCCTTGAAAATCAGATGGGTAACCACACCCTGGATCGTGCCGTTTTCCGGGGCAACCAGCTCCACATCCTCCGGACGGATAACAGCGTCAACCGGCTTATTGGTACCGAAGCCCGTATCCACGCAGGCAAATTTTGCCCCCAGAATCTGCACCAGCTTATCCTGCACCATAACGGCGTCAAAAATATTGCTGTCCCCGATGAAGTCCGCAACAAAAGCGTTTTCCGGCTCATTGTAGATGTCCTCGGGCGTACCGATCTGCTGGATATAGCCCTGGTTCATGACCACAATGGTATCGGACATGGTAAGGGCCTCCTCCTGATCGTGAGTGACATAAATAAAAGTGATGCCCAGTTCATTTTTCAGGCGGATCAGCTCGTACTGCATATCCTGGCGCAGCTTCAGATCCAGCGCCCCCAAAGGCTCATCAAGCAAAAGCACCTTGGGTTCGTTTACAATCGCCCGGGCAATCGCCACACGCTGCTGCTGGCCGCCGCTTAAAGAATCCGGCATACGGTTCTCATAACCGTCCAGATTCACCAGCTTCAGCGCATACTTGATCTTATCGTTAATATAGGATTTGCTTTTCCCCTTGATTTTCAGGCCGAAAGCAATATTTTCCGCAATGTTCATATGAGTGAAGAGAGCATACTTCTGAAAAACAGTATTCAGCTGCCTTTTGTTCGGCGGAAGATTGGTAATATCCTTGCCGTCAAACAGAACCTGCCCCTTATCCGGCGTTTCAAAGCCGCCTATGATACGCAGAGTGGTAGTCTTACCACATCCGCTGGGACCCAGCAGAGTCAGAAACTCATTTTCCCGGATATAAAGACTCATGTCGTCCAGGATGGTGGAGGAACCAAAAGATTTTGTAATATGCTGCAAATCAATCAGTCTGTTGCTCATGTGTATGCTCCGTTTCTCCGCTGTGCGGTTAAAATAATCCGGTTCCCATGGGAACCTTGTACCTTAAAAACTGGGCGGGCTGCTCACCCAAATGAGAGACGCTCCGGTTTTTTCACTGGCCGTCAGATAATGTGTGGAATTGGGCGTAAAGTAAAAGGATTCGCCTTTTTTCGCCCGGATGGCGCGCTTCCCGATATGGATGGTCACGCTGCCGCTTAAAACATACCCGAATTCCTCCCCCTCATGGGGATTATCGGGATACGTGGAGCCGCCGGGCTCCAAAGTGAGCCTGATTGGCTCCATAATATTCTTCTGGGCATTGGGAATGATCCATTCCGTTTTATTTTTACAGGATTCATCCGTCTTCTCGAAATAATCCGCTGCACTGAACACAATCTGTTCTTCCGTCTTCTCACTGAAAAATTCATTCAGGTCCGTCCCCAGCACCTGCAGGATGTCCACAAGCGTGGCGATTGACGGAGAAGTCAGATCCCGTTCCAGCTGGGAGATAAACCCCTTGGACAGCTCCGCCCTGTCGGCAAGCTCCTCCTGGGTCAGCCCCTTCTGAATCCGCAGTTCCTTTAACTTGTTTCCTATTTTCATAATCGGCTGCCGCCTTCCTAAACAACATATAATAAACTAAAAGTTTACCAACACTAAACAAGACGCTGATACCAATTATACTTTATTCCTGGTAAATGTCAATCCATTAATTTGTAAAATTTTCTGGTGGGAAATGAGGGCGTCCCCCGTCCCTCCCGCCTTCTCCGCCGGGGTTTGGCAGGGGGCGTTGGTGAGGGGCTTGGGAGAGGTGTTTGGTCCCCGGTTTTGCCCTCCCTTTTCCCGGTACGGCCGCCGGCTGTTTGCCTCCTTTGCAGGTGCGGCGGTTCGTTTTAGTCTCATAGGCGGAGAGGTCTATTTTGGCAA